>Ga0181520_10007810_pt1 | contig 15537 bp, 11 predicted proteins | sample PEATcosm2014_Bin_29_FD_132451 | JGI IMG/M metagenome (GOLD analysis project Ga0181520, IMG submission 132451) | Peatland microbial communities from MTU Mesocosm Facility, Houghton, MI, USA - PEATcosm2014_Bin02_30_metaG | ecosystem: Environmental > Terrestrial > Soil > Wetlands > Peat | place...
AAGCCGATGGCGCGATCGCTGTCTTCCGCATACTTCGAGAACGAATCGGTGAAATCTTGATAAGCCGCGCGGTCGCGCGGGGTCTGGATCAGCGGCTCGTAGCCTGCCGCAGCTTCTTTGTATGCGTTGAGCGCCTTCTGAAGCTTCACGGTGTGTTCGGAGGAACAGGCCGGCGTTGGGCAAAGGAGGATGTTCAGATCCTCGCGCCGGAATTGCATCATAGAGCTGCGAATGTCAGCCAGATGCACGAGGGCGGGAAAGTTATTTTCGCTCACCTCCACGCTCCTCTTTGCGATATCCCGGAAGGTGACGAACGTGTAAGCGCCAAGCACGATGCAAAGGCCGCACACAATGCCGAAGGCGGCGATGAATTTGCGAGAGATAGGGAGGTTGCGCAGCCATTGCATGGCGGAACCCTTTCTTGTTCTGAAGCTACTCGAAGGGTTCATCGGCGAAATCTGATTCGACTTGAGCGCAGCCAATTACGGCACAAAGACATGCATTCGGACGTGCCATTTGGTGCTCTGGCCGGGCTTCAGCGTTACCATGCCGGTGTCGGTCGAGCCCCACTCTTTGCCGAAGGGATCGCCGAAGTTGTACTGGTGCTCGACGGCGACAAAGTTTTTGATGTTAGGCGCGTAGATCTGGATAGCTTTGATCTCCGGCGAGAGGCCTTCGACGCTGACGCCATAGTGAGCGGCAGGGTCGATGATTCTTACAGTCGCAGCCTTGTTCGTCCAGTTGATATGGTTCCAGTTGTCGTCGATCGAGAGATCTCCGAGCGGCGTCCCTGCGACCGAGCGCATGTCGAACTTTGTGCCATCGACGGGCAGCAGCTTGCCAGTGGGGAAGACGTTGTCGTAGTTGTCCACCTCGGCCACTTTGTCCGCCGGAACGCTGAGCCGGACCTGTGCGCGATTTCCAGAGGGCAGGTTGAAGTAGGGATGCCAGCCGATGGCCATCGGCTCGTTTTCGCCACCCACGTTGCGTGCTTCGATAGTCACATCCAAGGCCTCGGAAGTGAGCCGGATGGTGAAGACAAGCTGAGTCTTCGAGAGCCAGTGGCCACCAAAATCGCCGGCCCGTATGACGCCGGAGATCTCCTGGCCACCGTGAACCTCCTCCACGCTTAGATCTTCGGTCTTGGACTTGAGGATCAGCCCGTGCATGGCGTGGCGCTCGGCCGTCGGCAGCTTGCCGATGTTATTGGCCGGTAGAGTGATCGTGTGTCCCTGCCACTCCGTCGTCAGCGTCTTTCCATCGGCAGAGAGCTTTCCGCGAATGCGGTTAGGATATGGAACCATGAAGGCCGCGCCAAACCGGTACCCGATGTGGCCAGAGTCGTCATCCTCGGTATCGAGCAACTCTTTAACGGCGGGCAGATCTGGCGTTACCAGCATGTCCACGTTGCCCTTGCCAGGAAAGTTTGCCGTGATCTGCAGGATCTCCATGCCCCGGCCGGGCGCGACGGTGACAGAGGTGAACTCCGGCTTTGTGGTGCTGACCGCGGCGCGCGTCAGTGTGACAACCTTCTGGCCGCCAATCTCCATTGCGGGTTGTGCGGCGCCCGCCGGAGCGACAGTCTGGGTGTTACCGATGAGAGTGAACGAGCTCGCGAGAAGAGCCGGAAGTGCGGCAGACAGCAGGGAATATTTAAGCATCAAAGTCTTCATGTCAATTCATCCCCGAAGGTACGATTGGTTCTCCAGAGTCGGCCCTGGGCGGGAGAACCTCTTGGGCGCCGTATTGCGTCTTTCGGGGGCTAAGCCATTCTACGCCAGACTACCCTCCTCGGTATGCGGCTGATGTCGAGCTAGGCAACCAATTGCCCCACCCTTCCGGTGTGTGATAAAACGGAGGGCCATGAAGCCTCCCTCAGCGCTAATCCTGCTCGCGGCCATCGCATTGGTCCCCCCGGCATTCTCCCTTCACCTGGAACCGGTAAGAAACGACAGCGCATATCCGCGTGATGTCGTCGATATCGAAGACGCCGATCACGGTGTCGTGGCACAACTCTTCGTGATGCCCGGCGAGACGATGAAGCTGGACTCCAAAGAAAATCCCGCCGCCGGGGCTGGGTACTATCAGGCCATGCCTGGCCAGGAATACTACCTGATCATCCTGCCCAAGTTGCAGTTGCCCCGTTACGAATCCAATCTTTGTCCCTGCGCGCTCCACATGGACAAGATCGGTTGGGATCACGATGGCAAACTGAATGTCCTCACCGGCTTCCGCCCATTTCTGGAGACAGCCGCGGGCGTCAAGATTCCCATCCTCTCCGATGTGACGCATCCCAAAATCGCCGACGGCAAACTGTACTTCAAACTTAAAGGCCATCGCGGCGACTACTGGGTGCTCACTCGATTCGGCCAGGTGGTCGATGTCGGGGGCCCCTGGGGACCCTGGGAGCTGATTCGCTTCCTTCTGCTCAGTGTTCTCCCGATTGCGCTCGCTTGTACTCTCGTCTATTCGATTGCGGGAGGGATCGTCTACTATCGCGCCGACACTCATCCCAACAAATCTTTTATTGAACTCATGCAGTTAAGCCTCAAGCATCCACCCTTCTTCCGAACGCAAACCACCGAGCCGGAATCGACTGAATGAGAGGGCTGCGTGGCGCAAAGATATTGTGGGCTGCATCACATTTTGCCGTAAGGTGCGCGGGTGTAAACTTCCGTTCATTGTTTCAGAGCTACAACTATGCCTGTTGAAGAAGACATCCGCACCCTGAGCTTTACGCGCGGCCCCAACCGGCCGCTCCTCGATCTGACAGTCGGCAGTCTGCTCGACCGCACCGCAAGCCGCTTTCCCGACCGCCTGGCTGTGGCCTCGCGCCACCAGGGGAAGCGCCTCACCTGGGCCGAGTTGAGCGCCGCAGCCGACAACGTAGCACGCGGTCTCTGGTCGCTGGGCATCCGCAAGGGCGACCGCGTAGGCCTCTGGTCCACCAGTTGCATTGAGTGGATCATGATGCACATGGGCACCGCCCGCGCCGGAGCGACCCTGGTGAACGTGAACCCCGCCTACCGCTCACACGAGCTGCAGTTTGCTCTCCAGCGCTCGCGCATGAAGGCTCTCTTTCTCTGGCACAAAGACAAACATGCCGACTACGAGGAAATCCTCGGTCGCGCCTGCCACGGCCTCGATCTTGAGTTGCGGCACACCATCTATTTCGACACGCCCGAGTGGCCGGCGCTGCTTGACGCCGAGGGCCGCCTGCCGGATCATGTCGATCCGCACGACGTTGCCGACATTCAGTACACCAGCGGGACGACTGGAACGCCGAAGGGCGTCATGCTCTCCCACCACAACATCGTCAACAACGGCCAGTTCCTCGCTCAGGGCTTCCACTACACCGAGCAGGACAAGATTGTTGTGCCCGTGCCCCTCTTCCATTGCTATGGCTGCGTTATCGGCACCATGACGGCTGTGAACTCCGGTGCGGCACTGATCCTGCCTAACTGGACCTACGACGCCCGCGCCACGCTGCAGGCCATCCACGACGAGCGGGCTACCTCTGTCTATGGCGTTCCGGCCATGTACGTTGCCGAATTTGCGCTGCCGGACTTTGCCAGCTTTGACCTCACCAGCTTGCGCACCGGCATGATGAGCGGCGCTCCCTGCCCGGTCGAACTCATGAAGCGCGTGCTCACCGAGATGCACATCGGCGAACTCGTCATCGCTTACGGCCAGACTGAAACCTCGCCCGTCACCACCATGTCCGACGCCGCCGATCCAATTGAGATTAGGGTCAAGACGGTTGGACGCGTCATGCCGCAGACCGATCTTAAAATCATCTCGCCTGTGACCGGCGAAGTAGTGCCCATCGGTGAGCAGGGCGAAATCTGCATCCAAGGCTACACGCTCATGAAGGGCTACGACGGCGACCCCGAAGCCACCGCGCAGATCATTCAAGAGGACGGCTGGCTGCACACCGGCGACCTTGGCGTTATGCGCGACGATGGCTGCATCCACCTCACCGGCCGATCCAAAGATGTGATTATTCGCGGCGGAGAAAACATCTATCCCCGCGAGGTCGAGGAGTTTCTCTACACCCATCCCAAGGTGGGCGAAGCGCAGGTCGTCGGCATCCCCAATGCCCGCCTCGGTGAAATCGTCGCCGCATGGGTTCGTCTCAAGCCCGGCGTCGAAGCCACGGAAGAAGAGATCAAGCAATTCTGCGAAGGCCAGATCGCCTACTACAAGATCCCCGCGCACGTCCGATTCGTCACCGAGTTCCCGGCAACATTAAGCGGCAAGATCCAAAAATACAAAATCCGCGACTTCGAAATCGAAGCCCGCGGCTTGCAGGATGTGGCCAGAACAGCCACAGCGTAGGTAAGAAACGAGGCGGATGAGATTCATGCGAAAGGAGACAAGGTGAAGCAAGCGCATCATTTCTTCGTTGGCAGTCTTGCCGCTATATGTCTGGCGGGGTATCTGAGTATGAGTGCAATTGCTCAAGAGGAAAAAAGCCCCGATCTTGCACAGACGATTTCCAAGGTTCGCGAAAATGTCGCATTTCTCCATAACAAGCTGCCGGATTTTATCTGCCAGGAGGAGGTTACGGTACGGCAAACCGAGAATGCTAAGACGACCGAGGAAAAGCATTATCTAATATCCTTACGAGCGGTGCGTAGACCCCAGGAAGCGGCGAATCTGTTTTCGGAGTCGCGCGAGGTTATTTCCGCAACCGTGAATGGAAAGGCCGTGAATGAGCGTAAATACGATCCTCCCATCCACTGGCTCCGCGGAGGACTAGCGCGGGATCTATTCACCTTCTTCGACGAGCCTACATCCAGTTGTTATGAATTCAAGCCGGTAAGCACTCCTGGAGCGACAGACAGCAATACTTTGGTTCTGGATGCAACGCTAAACAAGAATCTACGACCGCTTCCAACAGAATGTGCGCATGTGCCTGAGAGTCTCGCTGCTGCCAGGGTGTGGATCGACCTCAAGGCTTTTCAAGTTGTCCGAATACAGGAGAAGACGATTCACGAGGTGCAATTCTCCAAACCATTTGCCCGTACCAATGGAAGCTTTACTTTTTCCCCGATTATTGAGTACTCTCCGGTCAGCATCCATGGCTCGGATTATTGGCTTCCGCGAACTAAGAGTGTGGATTTCATCAAGACCAATGGCCAGTACAGCGACTCTTACATGAGCCAATACCGGGAATACCATAAATTCGATACCTCTGTGACCATCACGACAATTCCGGAAGACCAAGGATCTCAACCGGCTAACCGATAGCTGGGTGCCCCATCCTTGCGACTTTTTTTCGTCGCAAGGATGGGAGACCACGAACCTCAACACGCGATCTTCAACAGAAACTCAAGCCGCACGGACGCGTTCGACCGCCAACCGCAGCCCCATGGCTTTGAGAATCGCCGAGAGGCTGCGCAGTTCCGGGTTGCCTTGCTCAGAGAGCGTGCGATAGAGCTGGGTGGGATTGAGATTGGCCTTTTCCGCTATACTTTGCACCCCGCCAAAGGCCTTAGCCATCTGACGAAGAGCGATGAGCAATTCGCCCTGCTCGCCACTATCAAGAATGTCATTCAACAACTCCAGCGCATAGGCCGGATCTTGCTTGAACTCTTCCGCCATCGCTTCGTCGTGATTTCTGTCTCTCATTTCTCCGCCCTTCCTTGCCACTCCCGCCAGTACGCGCAGGCACGGTCGATATCCGCGTTCTGCGTTCGTTTGTCGCCTCCGCAGAGCAGCAAGTTACCTGTGTGCCCGCGATGGCGTAGTAGATCCGGTAGCCCTGGCCAACGCCGATGCGTAGCCCCCAGACCCCATCGCGGCAAAATCTGTGGTCGCCAAAGTTGTCCAACTCCATCCGGTTGACTCTGCGGTCGACAGCAATCTTCGCCTTGGTATCCCGGAGTTGACCACGCCATTCCATGAAGAGGTCTTTCCCGCTCTTTGTCAGGTAATGGCGAATCTCGTACATGGTTCGATAATCGTTTATAAACGAATTAAAGTCAATGGACTTCCCACGCTTTAATCGGGGGAACTATCAACCCTTGCGGGAGTCCCGCCTGTCGACAGGAACTGGGCGGGTGCCCCTGGTCTCTAACCACAACGAGGGTGCCCCCGGTCCCTCGCCTTTGGGGACCGGGGAGGCCGGGTGACCCACATCTCGATTTAAGAAATGGGAGACCACGAACCCCACGGCGCGTAAGCGCTGGCTACCTGCATGTGGTTGCAGATGATTTCCCTCCTGGCGTGCACAATGGAGGAATGAAGACAGGGATCCCACTCCGGCCAGCCCAATCTGTAGGGGATGTGCCCTGTCTATACCCCTTGACCCCATCCCCCCTACCCTGTGGAGGCCCATTTTCGAGTCTCTGACTGCTTGTAACCAACACGTAATCAATACCTTGTTATTTATACCTATTGACTGATCGGTAAACTAAAACCGCGAATTTTGCCCATTTTCTAGCCCAAAAGAGCACCTTTTTAACCAGAAAAGGCCGCTTTTCCGCTTTGGGAAGAACAGATGGACGGCAGGACCAGTGAGTGGGCCACCTGCCAGTCAACGAGCGTCTGCCGTTCTACAGCTTTTCAGCGACGCTCTTGGCTTGCGTGAAGAGCAGCAGATAATCAGGGCCGCCGGCCTTCGAGTCAGTGCCGCTCATGTTGAAACCGCCGAAGGGATGCGCCCCTACCATCGCGCCGGTACATTTGCGGTTGAAGTAGAGATTGCCTACGTGAAACTCGCTGCGAGCACGTTCGAGCTTTTCGCGATCGGTAGAGTAGACCGAGCCAGTCAATCCGTACTCGGTGTTGTTCGCCACCTTCAGGCCCTCTTCAAAGTTGGCAACCTTGATCACGGCAAGCACCGGCCCGAAGATCTCTTCCTGAGCTAGAGTCGCATTGGGAGCAATGCCTTCGAAGACGGTGGGCTCGACAAAGTAGCCGCCGTCCGCTGTCGCAGGGGCATGGCCGCCGGCAATCAGCCGCCCCTCTTTTTTGCCGATCTCGATATAGCGCAACATGGAGTCGAGGGCAGATTTGTTGACCACCGGGCCGAGGTTTGAGTTCTCCGCCGGGTCGCCGACGAACAACTTCGCAACCCGCTCGCGCAGCCGCTCCGTGAACTCCTCATAAACCGGAGCTTCGACAATGGCGCGGGAGCAGGCCGAGCACTTTTGCCCGCTGAATCCAAAGGCCGAGGCAACCACGCCCTCGACCGCCGCGTCCAGATTGGCGTCAGCGCAGACCAGGATCGAGTCCTTGCCGCCCATCTCGAGGATCGTCCGCTTGATCCACATTTGATTGGGCTGAGCCTTGGCTGCGCGTTCGTGAATCTCAAGGCCGACCTGCTTCGAGCCGGTGAAGGCGATGAAGCGTGTCTTAGGATGCTCCACGATGGCATTGCCGAAACTGGCGCCGGAGCCGGGGCAGAAGTTCACCACGCCGACGGGCATTCCCGACTCCTCCAGAACATCCATGAATTTGGCGGCGATAGTCGGCGCGTCGCTCGACGGCTTCAAGATCACCGTGTTGCCCGTGACGATTGATGCCGCAGTCATGCCCGCCATGATGGCGAATGGGAAGTTCCACGGAGGAATCACCGCGCCCACGCCAAGGGGAATGTAGTGCAACTCATTCCGTTCGCCGGGGAACTGGATGGGCGTCTTGGCCGCGGCAAGGCGCAACGCCTCGTGTGCGTAGAACTCAAGGAAATCGATGGTTTCGCCCACGTCGGCGTCGGCCTCTGCCCAGTTCTTGCCCACCTCATAGGTGAGCCATGCGCAGAACTCGAAGTGCCGCTGGCGGATGATCTCGGCGGCGTTGAGGAGCAGGGATACTCTCGTATCGACAGGCGCCCCGCTCCATGACTCAAAGGCTTCGAGCGCTGCCTCCATGGCCTGCCCGGCATGCTCCGCACCGGCCTTCTGGTGAATGCCTACGATCTGCGCTGGGCGGGCGGGATTGAGTGAGCGGATCTTGCCCTCGGTCTTAAGCCGGTGGCCACCGACGATCAGGTCGTACTCGCGGCCGATTTGGCTTGCGACCGACTCCAACGCGGCTCGCATCCTGCGTGCGTTTTCAGGGAGCTTGAAGTCGATCGGGGGCTCATTTTTGAACTCGCCCTGCGGCGAGCGCGACTGAATTTGCGTAGTAAGGGAAGTGGCTGCCATAACGCCTTGATTGTAGTCCAGGAATGAGCGAGAGACTACAGACTGATGCCTGCCCAGGCTTGGGTGCCGAGGGATTTGCAGGAGAGGGTGGCGACTTCGGCGGCCTTACGCAGGGCGGATTCAAAGCTGTGACCTTGAGCGAGGTAGTGGACGAAGGCTCCGTGGAGGACGTCGCCTGCGCCGAGGGTATCGGCGACGTCTATCGGTGTGACTTCGATCTCAAAGCGGCGGCCATGATCGCTTGCAAGGATGGGACGTGCTCCGCGCGTGAGGGCGATGTGAGGGACGCCTAGTGCCGCGTACCAAGCGAAGAGGGATTCGGGGTCGGATGGTTGGCCGGGAAGCGTGAAGCGCTCGCTGCAGATGGCTGCTGTAAGGAGCGGGGCAAGTTCGGCCGTTCCGGGTTTCCAGCTTCCTCCATCGAGACAGAGCTTGGCTCCTGCGGCTTTGCATTCGGTGAGAAAGGCAAGTGTTTCAGCGAGGTGAAAGCCGTCGGTGAGCAGGACTGAGGGGAGCGGGAGCCAGTCGACGGGGAGAGCCTGTAGGTCTCGAGCAGGACCAGTTGAGATAGGAGGGTTGACGATGGTGCGGCTGCCGGTGGCAGCGTTGACGAGCACAGTGGTGACCGGGGTTTCGTAGGCCGTACCGGCGGCGAGGTCGAAAAGCGCGATGCGATGGCGGTCGAGTTCGGCACGAACCGCCGCAGCCCATGGGCCGGCTCCGACAGAGCTGATGAGCATGGACTGGCCGCCAAGCATGGAGTGAGTGATGGCGGCGTTGAGGGCCGGGCCTCCGGGCGCAGCAAGAAAGTTGCGTGCGTAGACCTTGGTGTCTTCGGCGGGAAGTTCGTCGAGACGATAGAGAAGGTCAAACGTGCTTCGGCCGAGGAAGAGGACGCGCGAGGAATTCATGGTCTTTGAGTTCATTGTACGGAAGCAACTCATCGACCATCGAACTTGAGCGCCGTGTAGTTCTCAGCGTTGCGGCTTGTGGGTCCGTGTTGAAAGGCGGTGCTACACCGTCTCGGTAAGCGCCTCGGTCTCCTTGCTCATCTTGGCGGTGCGCTCTAGTTTGTCCCAGTTGAAGGGCTTGCCGTCGATGGCGCGCTTCACGGTCTTGAAGAGGACGACGGAGAAGACCTGACGGTAGGCAAAACGCTGCAGCCAGATGTGGAAGAGCAGCCAGCCGTCGCCCTTGTTGGCGGGATGGCGGCGCTCCAACGAAAAGGCAATCGACGAGGTAACAAAGTCAATCAGCAGGAAGCCGACAAAGTAGGCCAGCAGCTTTTGAAAGTTGGTAGCCGAGGCAGCCTCGGGGTGGAAGTAACGGTCCACGAAGTAATTGACGATGCCCCATAGAAAGAGGAGGTCGATAAAGGGCGAGACCAGCGGCAGCAGCATCTGGAAGATGAGGATATTGGGCAGGGCAAAGAGGCCCATCGCCTTATTGCGCACGAATGCCAAGCGATGCTTCCAGATGGCTTGCAACGTTCCAAACGACCAGCGGAATCGCTGGCGCATGAGGCCCTTTGCATCGATTGGCGCTTCGGTAAAGGCCAGTGCGCGATCTTCGTAGACCACCTTGAGGCCGAGTTCGAGCAGAGCCATGGTGAGGTCGGCGTCTTCGGCTACGGTGTTGATGGGATAACCGCCAGCGGCCTTTACTGGGCCTGTGCGCCATGCGCCGATGGCTCCGGGGACGACAGTGACAACGTTGAATAAATCGAGAGCTCGGCGCTCGAAGTTCTGGCTGGTGATGTATTCCAGTGCCTGCCATCGGGTCCAGAGATTGACGCGGTTGCCGACCTTGGCGTTTCCTGCGACGGCGCCCACGAGCAGGTCCTCGAAGTGAGGAATGAGCTTGGAGATGGCATCTGATGCAATCACGGTATCAGCGTCGATGCCGACATAGATTTCCTCAACAAGCCGGTCCAGCGCGTAATTGAGGGCTGCGGCTTTTCCGCCATTGGGCTTGGTGATCACTTGCACACGGCCACTGGCGATCTCGGCGGCGTAAGCCTGGCGTGCCACCTCGAAGGTGCGGTCGCTGGAACCGTCGTCGATGACGACGACGTGTAGATTGGCATAGTCGGAGTTGAGCACCGAACGAATGGTGCGGACAATGACCTTCTCCTCGTTGTAGGCGGGGACGAGAACGGCGACGCGGGGGTTGAAGCCGGGCGAGGCTGCGCGGTGCGGTCGGCGCAGGCGGTCGATGATTGCCAGGATGCCTACCAGCAGGAGGCGAGCGCTCATCAGGATGTCGCCCAGGAAGAAGACCAGCACGATGAACTTGCCGACGATAGCCAGGCTGGAGAATGCGATGGAGTCCGGCAGCGCGCGCAGGTACTGACGGAAGGTGAGCTTGGGCATCACCTCGGCGGTTGTCTTGCCCATCAGAGTGGAGACAGGCACGATGGAGTAGCCTTGAGCGCGCAACGTGTCAATCAGCATGGGCAGGGCGGCCACGGTGGCCGAGCGGTCGCCGCCACCGTCATGCAGCAGGATGATTGAGCCGCGAAACTGCGGCTTGGTTTTCATGAGCTGAAGCTGGTCAAGGATTGTCTTGGTGATCTCGTCCGGCGTCTTGTGCGGGTGCTCGTTCCAGTCGTTGGTGTCGAGTTTGCTGCCGACGATGGTGTATCCATCCTGCTGGATGCGCTCGACGGGGGCGGCCTGGTCGTCGGTGTCCGGCTCCTCGTCAATGTCGTAGGGTGGGCGGAAGTAAAGGGGCTGAATGCCGAGCTTGCTGGCGAAGAGGCGCTCAGTGAACTTGATTTCGAGGTCGAGCTGGCGGGTGGTGATTTCGCTGATGTCGGGATGCGACCAGGTGTGATTGCCGATCTCATGGCCTTCGCGCACCACGCGCTTCATGACGCCAATATTCTGCGCGGCCTCGCTTCCTATCATCAGGAAGGCGGCTTTGACGCCCTTGTCCCGGAGAATGTCGAGGATCTTGGGCGTCCACTTGGGATCGGGTCCGTCGTCAAATGACAGAGCGACTTCGTTGGGGTGATAGCCGTACTGCTGGATGGTGTAAGTTCGCGGATAGACATCCATGTGCTCGTCAATGATGAGCTTCTTGCGCGGATCGGGCTCGTCGGTGTCCACAGTGACGCTACGCTTGCCTGGCTGGGGTAGGCCGGTGACGCGGATGATGTCGCCGTCACCCTCGTTGTCTACATCGTGGCCGGGTTGAACGGAACCGAGCGATTGCAGCGAGTCAGGGCTGGTGGGCTTGTCCCACACGTCCCACATCGAGCTGTCTTCCGATCCCAGACGCCAGAGCGCAAAGGTCTGCAGGCCCATGCCGCGAGCCGCGCGCAGCTCGTTCAGAACAGTGACGCCATCGAGAAACCAAACCACGTGACGCTCGTTTGCATCCTCATCGATGTACTCGAAGTGCGGATTAAGCGTGTCGTAGTCGAGGTCCAGATCTGCATCAGCGTCGGAGGCCCGCTGCAAGACTTCGGAGACCGGCAGGTCTTCCGTGTACATGACCTTGGGCGCCTTGGGTAGCCTTCCCACTCTCCCTTTTTTAGGTGGACCCGGAATGGACATTGTCCAGTCGTAGCCGTAGTTGCCGATGGCGCAGATCAGCTTCTCTTTCGGCACGATCTTGAGCACGCGGGTCAGGTTGGCGACGAACCAATCCTGGCTGGCAATCGGCCCCGGCTGGCTCTCGATCTGGTGCTGGTCATAGTTCATCAGCACAACGCCGTCGGAGTTGGCGGCGATATCGCGCAAGTCGTCGTCGGTGGTCGAGACCATAGTGTTGACATAGAGTCGCAGATTGCGCTGGTGCAGGTCGCCATAGAGCTCCCGGATGAAGCTCATGTACCCTGGGCTGGCTTCGTCGGCCAGATTTTCTATGTCCAGCGAGATGCCGCGATAGGCGGGGAAAGCGGCAAGAAAACGAACGATCTGCTGGCGCAGCGCGGCGCGTTTGCCGGGATCGTCGAATATGCCGGAGACTGCGGGGTCCCAGTCCTGTGTGTTGGGGTTGAAATTGTTCAGGTGGGGAAAGATTTCCGTGTCTTCCTTGGCCGCCTGGATCACCCGCTTGATCTTGTTCAGCTCATCTGGATCATGCACCGTGGAACTGTCGATCACGGGATACTCGCGATGGGTGTCGGTGTTGGTGGCCAGCAGAGTTGGCTGGGGGGCGTTGATGTGCATCCACTCGGGAAAGAGAAGATCGATCTGGTGTACGTGCTCCTTGAGCGAGGAGTAGCTGGCCTGATCGTAGGGCACATAGTAGGCCGCCCGCAAACCTTCGCCGGTGTTGAAGGGAATATCTGACGGCTTGCGGCCACTCTTGCGCCGCGCCGGGCGCTGACCTTTTAGCGGCTGGCGCTCGGGCAGCGCCTTGTAGTTGTGCCGGGGAACAGGCAGCAGCAACTCGGGCAACTGCTGATAGCGCAATACATTGAAGATAAAAAGCGCGAGCACTAGCGTGAAAGCGACCGCCGTCACATCGAAAATGCGGCGCAAACGCTTCCATCTCTTACGTTGTGGATCGAAAAAAATCTGTTTATCGGGCATACCGGTCTCGTTTCCAGATGGGCGAAAACCGGGGTGACGGTCTACGCTATACAGTACGAATCGTATGGAAGCTGCCTCTCGTAGTCAATCGAAGACCCCGCGCCGTGCTCTCGTCCGCGCGTTGCCCAGCCTCTCTGTCGGCTTTGCCCTGGCCGCCGGACTGGCGCTCCGCCTGTGGATGCTGAAGCTGCATTTCCTGGTGAACGGAGACGCGCTGATCTACGGCGACCTGGCCAAAAACCTGCTGCTGCACGGAAGCTATGGGCTCACCAGGGGCAGCGGCATCGATCCCACGCTGATCCGGCTGCCAGGCTATCCGCTCTTTTTGGTGTTCTGCTTCAGGCTCTTCGGGATGGAGAACTATGCCTCGGCCTGCTGGATCCAGATTGCGCTGGAGCTGGCTGGATGCCTGCTGCTGGCCGATTTTGTGCGGCGAATTGTGCCGGAGCGGTTGGGCTGCGGCGCTGCGCATTGCACGCTCTGGCTGGCGGCGCTCTGCCCCTTCACGGCAATCTATTGCGCCGAGCCGCTGACGGAGTCGCTAACACTGTTCGTCATTGCGTTGGCGTTGTGGTCGGCTGCTCGTTTCCTTGCCCGGCCAGGATGGGGACCGGCGCTTTCGTTCACCTTTGCGGTCGGGTATGCGGCCCTGTTGCGCCCCGATGGCGCTCTGGTGGCCGTTGCTCTTGCGCCGGCGCTGCTGCTGGGCTTGAGGCGCAAAGAAGGCTATAGCTCGATCTCCACCGGAAGGCTGGCTCGCATGGCTGCCGTCTGTGTTTTGCTTGTGCTGATGCCCTTTGCGGCTTGGAGCTGGCGCAACTGGCAGGTCTTTCGCGTCTTTGAACCGCTGGCGCCTCGGCTGGCCAACGACCCCGGCGAAGATCCTCACCCCGGCTGGGAGCGCTGGGTCAAGAGCTGGTGTCTGGACTACGTTTCGACCTACGAGATTTATTGGAACGTTCCTGACGACGTTCTCGATCTCGGCAAGCTGCCACGCCGGGCCTTCGATTCACCGGCGCAGCAGGCCGAAACCGCCGCGCTGGCTGCCGACTATAACGTGCACAAGGATCTCACACCGCAGATCGATGCGCGTTTCGGCAAACTGGCGGACGAACGCATCGCCGCGCATCCGTTGCGTTATTACCTCTGGCTGCCGCTGGGGCGTGTGGCGGACATGTGGCTGCGCCCGCGCGTTGAAAACCTCTACGACGACCTGGACTGGTGGGTCTATCGAAAGCATCCCGCACAGTCGCTCGTGAGTTGGGCCTACGCTGGACTCAACGCACTCTATCTGCTGCTCGGGATCGCCGGGCTCTGCCTGCGACTCCGGTTATGGCGGCCCATGCTGGCCTACATGCTGCTGCGCAGCGCTTTGCTCATGACGGTTGAAGCACCCGAAGCGCGCTACACGCTAGAGTGCTTCCCCATGCTCTTTGCCTTGGGCGGCGTGGCGCTCTACCGGCTCACGAACTGGGTCTTGCTGTCGGTCTTGAAGGTAAAGGCGTCGGCGGGTAGCGGCGGCTGATTCACTTTGATATTGAAGTAGACGCTAACCCGGTATTCGCCTGATCCTTCGTCGAAGACCTGCTTGAGACTGATGCCTCGCTCGGCGTCCATCCAAACGGTCACTTTTGGGATGTTCTTGCGTACCGCTGGATCTTTGGCGACAAGTTCGAGTTTGTCAGTCTTCACGCCGTCCAGCATCTCTGGGCCCAGGTACTTGATCTCCCATTTGTCCTCAAGATCTTTGCCGCTTGCGCCGAAGCCGAGCATCAGGTAGCTTTCGAACTTGCTGACCTGGCTATAGGTCGTCACCTGATTCACGTTGCCGCCCTCGAAGAGCTTGAAAACGCCGCCGGAGAAGGAATAGACCTTATCGATCTTCTTCTTGTTGTCTTCGCGGATATGCGCGGCCATGCGGAAGTTCTTGCCGGTTCGTTCGTAGTAGACCGTGCCGGTCTGCACGTCCTTGTCGGGAATTGGATCGGTCTCAACGGAATCGAACTCGAAGTCGGCAGAGGTGGAGCGGAAGTTCGCCGCCGCGGCATCGAGCCGGCGAAGCACCTTCTCTTTTGCGTCTGCGTTGTCTGGCGCGGCGATAGCTGCGCGCGCCGCGAGCAACAGCATCGCGATCGACGCGGTAACAAAAAGCTTTCTTGCTACGTGCATAAGTTTCCTTATCCTGTAGACGTGCCATGCCGGGCTGGAGGACGCGGGACAAACTCAATTACAGATGTGCCCAGACCTTCCAGGCCCAATTGCCCTGGGAATCCCTGACCGTTTCCCAACGCTCTACTGTGACGGCGTCACCGGTAACTGGCTCGATGGCCTTGCGCAGAGCCTTCTTCACGTTTTGATACGAGTCCCGGGTGTTGAGATCGAGGTTCACGTCCTCGGCCTGCATGGTGATGATGAGCCCGTGGCCGCCGTCGCCGATCACCTGGATTGGATGCGGCGGCCCGGCTGCGTTCGAGGGCTTGTCGCCGTAACTCCAGAGGTGCGGCGAGCCGAAGATGAAGATCAGGATCAGCGTTACCATCACGTCGTAATGGAAGCTGCCGCGCGGATACGTCCAGTAGAAATAGCTCTTCAGAATCTTGTTCATTTCACCCTTGATGTGTAATCCGCTCCAGCCCGCCCATGTAGGGACGCAGAGCGTCTGGAATCAAGACCGAGCCGTCGGCCTGCTGGTAGTTCTCGACAATGGCCAGCCAAGTGCGTCCGACGGCCAGCCCGCTGCCGTTGATGGTGTGGACAAACTCGGGCTTGCCTTTTGCGCCTCCGGCCCGGTAACGGATGTTGGCCCGCCGCGCCTGGAAGCCCTCGAAGTTTGAGCAGGA
>Ga0181520_10007811_pt1 | contig 15537 bp, 12 predicted proteins | sample PEATcosm2014_Bin_29_FD_132451 | JGI IMG/M metagenome (GOLD analysis project Ga0181520, IMG submission 132451) | Peatland microbial communities from MTU Mesocosm Facility, Houghton, MI, USA - PEATcosm2014_Bin02_30_metaG | ecosystem: Environmental > Terrestrial > Soil > Wetlands > Peat | place...
AGTCTATAGAGACGAAAGCATGTCGTAATCGCGGCGTATTAACGGCAATCGCGGTCTGGAGACCGCTCCTACAGACGACGCGGCGACTTTTGCAATCACCTCTCTTGAAAGCGGAAATGCTGGTAGTTATGCGACGTGATCCGCGCGGTAAACCGCCCTTCCACATGGTCTGAGAATGGTCTGAGAGAGGCGCCGCTAGACACATACCTCCACTTGTGGAGAGGGGCGTGGCCGCCGTAGGCGGCCGAGGGGGTGAGGTGTCGTTGGCCGTTTTCCCCTTCCTCCGAGGGAGGGGGAGTGCCCGGCGAAGCCGGGCGAGGGGGTAGGAAGCCGTCCGACGTTGAGGGCGAACTTAGCCCTCACCCCACCCTCTCAATCTCCTCTCTCACACTCGCCAGCCGCGTCTCCAGACGCGCGTCGACCTCGCCCTTGTCGGTTTGCACGACACATCCACCACGATGAAGCCTGGCATCCGGCACGATTTGGATCTCCGCGGTCTCACGCAAGACCCCGAACAGGGCCGCCCGCTGCTCCGAAACAGCCGCTTCATCCTCCTCGGGCACACAGACCCGCACTCTCCCGCCGGCGCCCAGTTCGCCGAGCGCTTCCCGGACGGCCCGCAGTGTCGCCTCCGGGTCGACCGCGACGGCGGCGTAGACCACCTTCTCGGCGATCTCGGCGACCAGGGAAGTCATCTCATGCGCAATCTCCTTGAGAGCAAGCTCCTGGGCGTCCTCGAACCGCTGCACGAAATCGGCGATCTCGCGTGCGAAGACAGCCTCCTGTTCTTCTCGCACCGTTGCCGCTGTGGCCTCTGCGGCCTCCGCCACCTGGCGCGCGACGGCCTCTTCGGCCCCTGCCAGGATGTCCTCCGCCGCCTCGCGGGCGCGGCAAAGCAGCGCCTCCGCCTCCTCCCGTGCGGCGATGACATTCGCATCCACCTCGTTCGGCGCCGCCTCTTCCGGTTCCGGCGGCGCCTGCGCCTCGGCGACCGCCTCCGTCGGCGCCTGGTGTGGCAGGCAGGCACGGAAGCTCGCCCGGATCAACATCAGCCCGCCGAGGTCGATCCCCGGCTGCTCCGGCCGTCCTCCGAAGAGCCTTCGGAAGCCCGTTTCCTCCCTGCTGACCCTCTCGGCAACCATCTATTCACCCGCCCGTTTTCGTTCACTTCGCCCCCGCCAAAAGCGTCTGTATCTGCTTCGCCACCGCCTCGGCCTGCGCGTCTGCGACGCGACGCAGGTACTCTTCGAGCTGCGAGGCCTGCGCCGATTCGAGGTCGATATTCGGCAGGAACCAGTCCTCATCATCGGGCCCGGGTTCGTTTTCCTCGGCGGAAGGTTGTCCGTTCCCCGGCGTCTCCCCGCCCTCGGGCGCGTCGGCTTGAGCCGTCGGCTCCATCGGCATCTCCAGGGGCTGCTCGAATTCGGGCATGATGACCTCCGCCGATTGCTGTGCCGCGCGTCGGCGACGGATCGCGAAGGCGACCCCGAATGCGGCGGCGATCAGCAGTGGAACCGCGCACAATGCCCCGGCCCGGTACATTTGCGTGCGCCGCGCGGCATCTTCGGCGGCGAGGGCTGTCTTTTGCTCGTCATCGGCCAGTTTCTTGCTGGCCATGCTCATGCGCTCGACGACGACTTTATCCCCGCGCGTCTGGTCGATCCCCGCCGCGGCGGACAGCAGACTCGCCACCTGCTCGTTGCTCACGTTCGAGACCGAATCGTCGACCACCGCCGCCACAGTGATTTGCTTGACCGCCCCGGCAGGCTTTTTCGCGTGCTTCACATTGCGCGAGTACTGATACTCTCGTTGCTGGGTCTTGCTCGTATACGTGCCCTGGCGTCCGGCGCCGGTCGCGGCGCGGGGGTTGAGATTCCCGCTCACCCCCGCGACCCCGCCGACCGGCGGTTTCGCGCCCGCATACTGTTCCTCGGTCGTGTTCTCCTTGGACACGAGGCCTTGTTTACCGTTGAGCGGCTCGAGCGTCTCGGAATCGGTTAGCTCGGTGCCGAAATCGAGCGCCGCGCGCACGCGCACGACCGACAGGTCCGGTCCGAGTGAAGTGTCCATCATCGACTGCAGCCGCCGTCGCAGTTGCTCCTCGAAATCCCGCTGGGTTTCCAACTGAGTGAGCGAGAGCTGCCCGCTTTCCCCCTCCCCGTCGGCTCCGGCGAGAAACTCTCCGGTGGTGGTGACGATGGTCACGTTTTCGGGCTTGAGGTTTTCGACCGCGCAACTCACCAAGTGCACGATGCCCCGCACCTGGGCGCTGCTCAACTGGTTCGGCGGCTTGACATCCAGCACCACCGAGGCGGTGGCTTGTTCCTTGTCGGCGAAGAGCGAGGCTTTCGGCAGGGCAAGATGCACGCGCGCATTGCGGACCTCCTGCATCGAGGAGATCGTGCGCGCTAATTCCCCCTGCAGGGCTCGCTGATAGTTGACGTTGTTCGAGAACTCGGTGCCGGGGAGGGATGACTTGTCGAACAGCTCGAACCCGGTCTGCCCGCCACCGGGCAAGCCGTCTTGCGCGAGTGACAGGCGCAGTTCGTAGACCTTGTCCTGGGGGACTTCGATTGCGGCGCCGTTGTGGGCGATGCGATAGTCGACTTTGAGGGTTTTGAGCTTATCGACGATAGCTCCGGCGTCGCTGGGCGACAGATCGGAATACAGCGACGCATACTGTGGCCGCGAGGCGCCGATGACAGCGCTGACGATGCCGATCAGGACGGAGGCTGCGAGCACTCCGAAACCGATCTTCTGTCGCCCGCTAAGCCCGGCCCAGATTGTGGCAATGCGCCCAATCATCGTATTGAGAGATCTTCCGCCTCAAGTACCTTGCAGTCGCGTGGGGCGGGTGTCTCGCCCGCCAGTCGTTTGCCGTACTCCCCTCTCCACAAGTGGAGAGGGGTTGGGGGTGAGGTCGCCGTTGCCGTACTCCCCCTCGCCTGGGCGCGCCGTATGCCCAGGAAAGGGGGCCGGGGGGTGAGGCCGCCGTTCACAGTTGCATCCGGCTGACCTCTTGATAAGCGCTGATCGCCTTCTGCGTCACCTGCACCGCCGTCTGCAGAGCGAGGGCCGCGCGCTCCATTGCGATGGCCGAGGTGTGCAGGTCCGAGGCGTCGCCGGTAGCGACCGCTTGAGCCTGAAAATCCGCCTCTGTTTGCAGGCGGTTGACCTTGTCGATTCCTTGCGCCAGCGCCTGCCCGAAACTCAGCCCGCCGGACTGTCCGCCCTCCACGGGCGACAGATCGTCGATGTCCTGAATCCCGGCAACGCCACCGACACCCGCCGTCGGTTCGAGGGCCCCCGGTTCGATAGTAGAGCCTGTCTCCCGAGCCCCTGCAACAGGCGTCAACACTGCGATGCGATCGAAAGCCATGTCCCATTCACTCCTGATTTAAGGAAACGACCAGTGGCCGCGACAATCCTGTCGCGGATCGCCGTTGTCGTCTGCCGTGCCGTTCTTCCCCTCTCCATTCGTGGAGAGGGGCCGTGGCCGCCGTAGGCGGCCGAGGGGGTGAGGTTGCCGTGCACTACCGGGAGGTGAGGCCTCACTTCATCAAGTCCAGCGCCGCCCGGTTCATGTCCCTGCTTGCTCTGTAAGCCGCCGTATTCGCCTCATAAGCTCGCGTGGCGGTCAGCATGTCGGCCATTTCGGTGGGGATGTTCACGTTCGGCATCGCGACATACCCTTGCGCATCGGCGTCGGGGTGCGCGGGGTCGTAGACCATCTGCAGCGGTGATGGATCGACCTCGATCCCGGCGACTTCGACGCCGCTAGTCGCCTCTTGCACGCTGGTCCCCGCACGCGCAAGGCCCGCGTCCGAGGTCTGCAGGATCACCTCGCGCCGCCGATAGGGGCCGCCTTCGGGGGTCCGTGTGGCCTCGGCGTTCGCGATGTTTTCGGCGATGACGTCCATCCTGAGTCGCTGGGCCTGAAGCCCCCCGGCGCTGATGTCCATGCTGGAGAAGATGCCCATTGTGTCTCCTGATCTGGCGTCAGCGGAGACGGAAGGGGGATAAACCACGAAGTCACGAAGTCACCAAACGGCGGGGACATCTCGCCCGAACCATCCACTGTCGTTTCGTGTTTTCGTGGTCCAAACAGCCGTCCTCCCCCGCCGCCTAGCTCTTCACCACCGTTTGTATCATCTCGAACTTCATCGACATCAGCTTCAGCAGCGCCGCCTGTTGCAGGCTGTTCTTGCCGAGGGTCGCGATCTGCGCTTCGACATCCATCGAGTTGTCGTCCAGCCGCACCGCACTCGCATCCTCGGTCGTCGTGGTGGGCGAGACACGCGCCACCTCATCCACCGCGCCCGCTCCGCCTTGTGAAGCCGTGCTCAGCGCGTGCCGCAGTTCGTCCTCGAAGCTCACGACCTGGGGCTGATAGCCGGGCGTCTCGAGATTAGCGATGTTGGCGGCGAGCGCCCGCTGCCTCGCGGCGGCGCCGTCGAGGCCTTTCTCGAGCGCCGTCATCGTCGTATCTGTCAGTATCTGTGGCATGGAACGCCTCCGCTCGGGCCTCCCGGGTGCAATCTCCGTGCCAGGAAGCGCGCGGCAACGCTGAACACAGAATCCGGAATCAACGGCAATCGGGCTGAGGTGCGGGCGTGGTCCGTTTTCTCTGCCCGGCTGTTTCGATGCCCAGTTCCGCCCGGTATTTGGCGACGGTTCGGCGCGCGATGCTGTGGCCGCCCTCGCAAAGCCGCGCCGCGATCTCGTCGTCGGACAGCGGGCGCTGCGGGTCCTCGCGCTCGATGATGTAGCGCACCAGGCAGCGTATGGGGAGGGCGTCATCGAAGAAGATGGCGAAGGGGACGACGATGCCGTCAGGCATCTGCACGAGCTTGCCCCGGGTAGCGCGGCAGACGGTGGATTCATGAAGTCCGGTCTGCGCGGCGATGGCTTTCTTGTCGAGGGGCGTGAGATACTCCGGCCCGCGCTCGATAAACTCCATCTGCGCCGCGACGATGGCTTCGGTCACGATCCGCAGCACATCGTATCGTCGCTGTAGATTGTCGATGAACCGCCGAGCATCCCGCACCTGTTCGGCAATTTCTCGTCTCTCGCCGTTAGCCGTAGTCGTTCGCCGTTCTCCCCCCTCCCTACGAGGGAGGGGGGCGGGGGGGTAGGAAGCCGTTTCCCTCTCCCCCTCTCCACCGCGTAGAGAGGGGGCCGGGGGGTGAGGCGCCGTGGACGTGGGGTCGAGGCGGGAGACTCCCCTCCTCATCCTCGCCTCCAACTCCGAATACGCCGCATTGATCCGCAGCCCATGGCTGAGCGACTCCGGCACCTCGATCACGAGGCGCGTGTTCCCGGCGGCGTCGATGACCTCGCGCCGCAGGATGACATCGGGCCGCGCCGGCGCCGAACCCGCGCGGGGGTCGTTTACGCGGAACGCCAGGCCCGGATACGGGCACAATCTCCGGCGCACGAACTCCAGGATTGCGTCGACTTGCTCTATGCTGAGGCACAGGCGCTTCGCCGTCTTGTCCCGCCCCTGCAGGGCCGCCTGGAGGTGATCGCGGAGGAACTCCTCCGTCCCCGGCGGCACGGTCTTCGGGTCGGCTGCGGAAAGCTGGAGGAGCAGACATTCGCGCAAATCTCGCGCTCCGACCCCGGTCGGCGAAAGCCCCTGCAGTATCTCCAGCGCCCGCTCGACATCCTGCAGCGGAACCTCCAATTCATCGGCGACATCCTCGACGGTGGTGGTCAGATAGCCGTTCGGGGCGATGCTGTGGATGAGATACGCGCAGATGCTGTGGCGCCGGCGCTCCGGCTGCAGGCTGAGCTGCCAGAGAAGATCGTCCCGCAGTGATCGCTCCTGAGTGACACTCTCCGCCACGGACCACCCCAGGCGCTCGTCGATGCTCGGCACATCGACCGCGCCTGCGACGCGGACATCCTGTAGCCGAGAGTAGTCGCCCAACAGCTTCACGCGTCGTCGAAGCGCGCGCTCATCCAGCTCCAGCGCCGGGTTGCTCTCCAGTTCGTCACTCACCCTCGTCTCAAGCTCATCCGAAGTCAGCCCGAGCAGCTCGCTGCGCATGACAAGCTGCGGCAGGACCGAGACGTGTTGCCGCAACTGCACTTCCAGGGCAAGTGCGGACATATAGACAATTCCTCTTGTCACACAAAGACTCTACCGCCGTGGGGGTAAAGCAAGTATCGGCTGAGGGGCGGGATTCTTTAGCGGGATGTTTACCGGAACGTTACATGGGAGAGGGAGAGGAAACGCTGAACGCAAAACGCAGAAGAAGGAATCAACGGCAACGGCAAAAACGAGGCAAACACCGCATGGGGCGGCTGCCGGTTTCGCGTGGGGCGGGCGTCTCGCCCGCCGAAGCCGTTGCCGCTCGTCGTTCCCCCCTTCCCTCTGCCGACCGCAGGTCGGCAGAGGGAAGGGGGGCAGGGGGGTTAGGAAGCCGTTGCCGTTCTCCCCTCTCCACGAGTGGAGAGGGGCCGGGGGTGAGGTGCCGTTAGCCGTCGTGGCGTGGGCCGGATACTTCGCTGCGCTCGTAGTCCGGCCTCTCCTTGAGGATAGGAAGCCGTTCCGGGGGTGAGGTCTCTCGGCACCATAATTGCACTCCCTCCCCCCGTGAGCGCTCTCTTCCTCCGCCGGCTGATCTCGCAGCCCGATCTTGTCGTTGCAGCGGGCATCATCGGTCTGATCGCGATGATGCTCGTCCCGCTGCCGCCGGTCGTACTCGACTTGCTGCTCACGCTCAATCTGGCCCTCGCCCTGTGCATCATCCTGGTGGCGATGTATGTCACCGAGCCGCTGGATTTCTCGATCTTCCCCTCATTGCTTCTGGTGGCCACGCTCTTCCGCCTGGCGCTCAATGTCTCCTCGACGCGCCTGGTGCTCCTCCACGCCCAGGCGGGGAGGGTGATCGAGGCATTCGGGAACTTCGTCGTGGGGGGCGACCTTGTCGTCGGGCTCGTCGTCTTCCTGATTCTGGTCGTGATTCAGTTCATCGTCATCACGAACGGCGCGGGGCGCGTGGCCGAGGTCGCCGCGCGCTTCACTCTCGACGAGATGCCCGGCAAGCAGATGAGCATCGACGCCGACCTCAACGCCGGGCTGGTTGACGAGGCGGGGGCGCGGAAGCGCCGCAAGAACATCGAGCGCGAGGCGGACTTCTACGGCGCGATGGACGGCGCGAGCAAGTTCGTTCGCGGCGATGCAATCGTCGGCATCATCATCGTGCTCATCAACATCCTCGGCGGCCTGGCGATCGGCGTGCTGCGGATGCACATGCCGGTTGCCGAGGCCCTGCACCGCTACGCCCTGCTTACCGTCGGCGACGGTCTGGTCACCCAAATCCCGGCGCTGCTCATCTCCACCGCGACCGGCCTCGTGGTCACTCGGGCGGCCTCCGAGCAGAACATGGGGGGTGACATCCTCGCCCAGCTCATCGCCCAGCCGCGCGCGGTGCTCATCGCCGCCGTGCTCTTGCTTTGCATGGGCATGGTGCCCGGCCTGCCCAAATTCAGCTTCTTCCTCGTCGGCGGGCTGGCCGGCACCGGCGGCTATCTGCTCTTGCAGAAGGAACAACACGAAGCCGTCCATGAACCCGCGCCGAAGGCTCCCGACCTGGGCTTCGACAGCGCTCTCGTGATCGACCGCATCGGCATACAGGTCGGGTACGGTCTGATCGGGCTGATGGACGGGCGCGAAAGTGACGCTTCTCCCAACCGCCCCCTCGCCTCCGCCGCGTCGTCGCCATCTGCCAACCCGAACGGCCTTCTCGGCAGGATCGACGGCATCCGCCGCCAGCTCGCGACCGATCTGGGCATCGTCGTGCCTCCGATCCGCATCCGCGACGACATCGGCCTCGGGCCGAACGAGTATGTGATCCGCGTCAGGGGGGCAATTGCCGCGCGGGGCGAGGTCCGGCCGGCGCGGCTCCTCGCGCTGTCGCCCGGAGCCGATGCCGCCGAGATTCCGGGCGAGGACACCCGCGACCCGGCATTCGAGTTGCCGGCCAAGTGGATCGCGCCCTCCGAGCGCATTCTTGCCGAGGCGCGCGGCTACACCGTCATCGAGCCGTCGGCGGTGATGGCCACGCACCTGAGCGAGACGATCAAGCGTCACGCCGACGATCTGCTGTCGCTGCAGGATGTCCACGAGCTTGTGGAGCGCGTTCGCGGCCAGCAGCCGGCCCTCGTCTCGGCGCTGATCCCCGATGGCGCCACACTGTCGGATGTCCAGCGTCTCCTGCGCGGGCTTCTGGCTGAGGGCGTCTCGATTCGCGATCTTCCCGCCGTCCTCGAGGCGATGCTGGATGCGCTGCGGTTCACGCGCAAGCCGGACGAGGTGCTGGAGATCGTGCGCCTCGCCGTCGCCCCGGCGATATGCGACCGCTACCGGCACTCCGATGACATCCTCCACGTCATTACCCTCGACCCTGATGTCGAGCGCGAGGTCCAGACGGGCGTAGTGGAGACCGAGCGGGGCAGCGTCTGCGCGCTGGAGCCGCGCTTCCTGCAAGAGATCATCCGCCAGGTGCAGGCGGCCTCCGAGAGGATGCTTTCCGAGGGCATTGAGCCGGTAATCCTCGCCGCGCCGCAAGTCCGCCGCCACGTGCGCGGCCTCCTGGCGCGTTCATTCCCCAGGATGCCGGTCCTGTCCCACGCCGAGATTCCGACGCAGATAGAGGTGAGGCAGGAGGCGGTCGTGGCGGTGTGACGGCCCCACCCCTCCCGCTCCGCAGGCACTCCTCCCGTACCGGGAGACATGTGTTTGGCGACACTTCCTTCAGACCATGTGGCAGCGCGATCTATCGCGCGGATCACGTCGTATAGTTACCAACGCCTCGACTTCGACGGGGTGCTTGCTCGCAACTGACGGCGCAATGGGCGGAGGGCAGTTCGGCCCGCATTTGGTGCGATAAATCGCGCTACCACATGGTCTGAGGAAACAGTCGATAGACAGGTACGCCGGGCGGGGGACAGCTAACGGAGTCTCACCTTTTTCCCTCGAAAGAGGGGAGCCGTCGCCGTAGACGTTGCCGTTCTCCCCTCTTCTGGGTGCGCCGTATGCGCTCAGGAGAGGGGCCGGGGGTGAGGCGGCCGTTGTCAGTCATCCGGGAGTTCCCCCATGCCTGTACTTACTCGTCCCCACGACCCTCACCGCGGCCTGCCGCCTTTCGGCGACTTGCGGCGGCGTGACCGCCTGGTTCAGGAGCACGTCAGCATCGTGCGCGATGTCGTCGCGCGTATCGGCGGATGCCTGCCCGAGTTCATCGACTTTGGCGACCTCGCCGGACACGCGCTGGCGACGCTGATCGACGCGGCAAGCGACTTCGCGGGCCCCATCAGCCATTTCGCGGAGTACGTCCGCTCCCGCGTCACCCGGACGGTAGTCGCCTGCGTCACCGGTCACGTGTGGTACACGACCTGCGCCCGAGCCGATGCGATAGCGCTGCGCGATGCCTATGCCGACCTCCGCCGGCGGACCGGTGTCATGCCTTCCGACGCGGCATTCGCCGAGTCTTTGGACCTCGACATGTCCGGCCTCGAGGACCGCCTCTCCACCGTGAGCGCGGTGATGAGCATCGAGCCGCCGGTCGTCCTCGCCCCGGCGCAAGGCCCTCACAGATTGCCCCTCCGCGAGGCGATCTCCGCCCTCCCGGAGTTGGAGCGCACTGTTTGCGCCCTGTACTACCAGGACGAATTATCCCTGCCGGAAATAGCCGAAGTCCTCGACTTGAGGCCCAAAGCAGCCCGGACCGCCTTCGCCCGAGCAGCCCTGATGCTGGCGAGCGGCAGGGGGTACGGCGGGGTGAAGGCAGGCAACAGGTAAGCGGAAGGCCGTAGACGGCCACCGCCTCCTGGCCCCGCGAAGGCCCGTGTAGGGGCTTGATCTGTACCCGTCTGACGACTTCGTCCCTTTGCCCATGTGGCAGCGCGATTTATCGCGCCAAATGCGGGCCGAACTGTCATCCACGCATCACGCCATCGGCAGCGGGTAAGCATTTCGCCGAAGCAGAAGCACAGGTAGCCATACGATGTGATCCGCGCGATGAATCGCGCTGCCACATGGTCTGAGGGAGATATCGCTATACACATACCTTGATCTATCAAGCCCGCCGTTGTCGTTGCCGTTGTCGTTTGTCGTTTGCCGTTGTCGTTTGCCGTTCCCCCCTCCCTACGCGCTCGAAGAGCGCAAGGGAGGGGGGCAGGGGGGTAGGTGCCGTCCGCCGTTCCCCCCTCCCTCTCAAGCCCCTCTTCTCCCTGCCGATAATCGCAGTAGCCGCGTGGAACCCACACAGAAGGGAGGCCCACCTTCTCGTCCGCCGTCGTCGCATCACAGCACGAGCGGCAAGGATGCCGCTCCTCTCCGTCGCCTCACCTTCAAGGAGGAAGCCAGAGATATGTCACTTACACAGATCAACCAGAACATCTCGTCATTGGACGCTCAGCGCAGTCTGAACCTCAACAGCCAGCGTATCAGCTCCGCCATTGAGAAGCTGTCATCGGGTCTGCGCATCAACAGCGGCGCGGACGACCCGTCGGGTCTGGTGCTGTCCGAACTCATGCGCGCCCAGGTGGCCGGCCTCAACCAGGCGCAGACCAATGCCCAGCAGGGCGTCAATGTCGTCAAGACGGCTGAGGGCGCGCTCAACGAGGTCAACAGCCTGCTCAGCCAGATGCGCGACCTTGCGGTCTCCGCCGCTTCCGACTCCAACAATACCGACCAGTCGCGCGCTGCCCTGCAGTCCCAGGTGGCCTCGGCCCTCAAAACCATCGACGACATCGCCAGCCGCACCGTCTATGGCAAGCGCAACCTGCTCGACGGCTCGGCCGGCACGAAGACGACAGTCATCGACAGCTCGGATGTCGCCAGCGCGGACCTCAACCTGGCCCCCAGTGGGCAGACTGCGGCAGCCGCCGGCACCTATGCCGTGAACGTGACCCAGGCCGCCGCAAAGGCGGAGGTCGACTCGGCCGCGCTTGGGACAGCCGTGGCAGCGGACACCATCAGTTCCGCAGCCTCGGGCATCACCGGCTTCGACGCGGGCGACGAGGTCGCTTTGTACGTCAACGGCACGAAGGTCAACATCGGCACGAACGGCCAGAATACCAACATCGGCAGCACCACGACCTTCCAGAACATCGTGGACTCGATCAATGCCAACTCCTCCACGCTGGGTGTCACCGCGTCATTCGATGACACGACTCACACGATGAGCGTCCAAAGCACCAAGTACGGCTCGGACCAGCACGTCAGCCTCGAGTACGTCAAGGTGACCGATCCCGGCGCGGACATGGACCTCACCAACATCCTGTCAGGGGCGGGCGAGGACCTGACCGCGACCGCGGCCGGCGTGGACGCACAGGGCACAGTGGACTTCGGCGGTGCGGCCGGGGTGCAGAATTTCAACTCCGGCAAGGGACTCAATCTGGTCAGTGACAACGGTTACGGCTCTGTCACCCTGAGCGAGGCCGGCGCCACCACCGTCGCCAACCACGCCGGCGCTCTCTCCGCCACGAAGGGCAGCCTGTCTTTCCAGATCGGCATCGACGCCAACCAGACAGCGGAGATCAGCGTTGCCGACTGCCATGCCCTCGCTCTCGGCACCGGCACGACCGGCACCGCCAATCTCAGCCTCATCGACGTTTCGACAGTCGCCGGCGCAAATGATGCCCTGGCGACGATCGACGCGGCCATCGGACAGATTTCGACGCTGCGCGGCGACCTTGGCGCTTTCCAGACCAACGAACTGGAGTCGCAGTCCCGGTCGCTGTCGGTTTCGAGCCAGAACCTCGCCGCGTCCGAGAGCGCGATCCGCGACACCGACTTCGGCAGTGAGATGTCCGAGTTCACCACCGCCCAGGTGCTCGTCCAGTCCGCCACCGCGTTCCTGGCCCAGGCCAACAACCTGACCCAGAACGTGATGACGCTCATCAAGGGCTGATCCAGCTCAGCGCGCTGCAGGGGGCGCAAGGCCCTGAGTGCCAGTCGCAAGCACTCCAGACCGGCCCGAGCGCCCCCGTGCAGATCAGTCTGTGTGTCGTTTGCCGTGCGCCGTTGCCGTTCCCCCCTCCCTACGAGGGAGGGGGGCAGGGGGGTAGGAGGCCGTCCGCCGTTCCTCCCTCTCCATTCGCGGAGAGGGGGCCGGGGAGTGGGGTTGCCGTTCGTCATTGCCGTTCCCCCCTCCCTACGAGGGAGGGGGGTAGGAAGCCGTCCGCCGTTCCTCCCTCTCCATTCGCGAAAAGGGGGCCGGGGGGTGAGGTCCATCTTCCAGGAGCTTGCAAATGGCCACCACGACATCCGCCACCGGGCAAGTTGACGGCATCATTTCCGGCCTCAACACGACGGACATCCTCAATCAGCTTGCCGCCGTCAAGCAGCAGCCGATCACTTTGCTGCAGAACCAAGTGACCACCCTGCAGACCAGCCTGACGGCCTACAAGTCCCTGGACGCGCAGATACTGGCCATGCAGACCTCGGCGGACGCCCTCACAGACGACACCGTGTTCAACGGGCGGTCGGCGACCAGCTCCGACACTTCCCTTCTGACCGCCTCCGCCAATTCCGGGGCGGCGATAGGCAGTTACAATGTCTGTGTGAAAAGCCTCGCAGTGGCGCAGAAGATCGCCTCCGGCTCGGGCCAGAACGCGACAACAGCGCTCAACCAAACGGGCAGTTTCCTCCTCAACGGCAAGACGATCACTCTGGCCGCTTCCGACACTCTCACTGACTTAGCGAACAAGATTAACCAGTCGGGCGCGGGCGTCGCGGCCTCGATCATCAACATCTCTTCGACGCAGAGCCAATTGATGCTCACCGCCGGCTCGGCAGGCGCCTCGAACACGATAGATGCCGTCGACGCCGACGGATCGGGCATACTCAAGTCCCTCGGCATCCTCAACGGTGTCACCAGCGCAAAGCACACAACGACGGACGGGGTGGTAGGCGACTACATGTCAACGGGCGCCGGGATCGTCGGCACGGCGCTGGGGCTGTCGAATGCGCCATCCGGCACGGTGACGATTGACGGGCAAAGCGTCGCCATCAATCTCGCCACCGATTCCCTCTCGACGATCGCCCAGCGCATCAATGCCGCCGGGTCCGGCGTGACCGCTTCCGTGACCACTGATACCAGCTCGGGTTCGACCCAGTATCGCCTCGAGCTGTCCGGCGACGGGGCCTCCAACCTGACCGACGACAACCACGTTCTGGAGTCCCTGGGGCTGGTCAGCCAAGGCGTTGCCGATCAGCGCACCGCCGCGCAAGACGCTCACATCGTGATCGATGGCTCCGATGTGTACCGGTCCACCAACGACATCTCGGACGCCGTCGATGGCGTGACCTTCCACCTGCTGCAGGCCGATGAGAACACCACTACACAGGTGAGCGTCGCGGCCGATACGGACTCGACAGTGAGCGCCGTCCAATCGTTCGTCAGCTCCTTCAACACCGTCATGGACGCGATCAACAGTGGCGAGAGTTACGACACGAGCACCGACACCGGCGGGACCTTCTTCGGCGACCCCACCATCATGATGCTGCAAAGCCGCCTGCACGACGCGGTCATGAACCCGGTCTCCGGCGCGACGGGCGACTATACGCTCATGTCCCAGATCGGCATCAGCACGAACACGAGCGGCGAGCTGACTCTCGATACCACCAAGCTCCAGTCCGCCCTCGAGGCCAACCCGGACGCCGTCGCGCGCCTGTTCGCCACGCACGGACAGGCGACGAATTCCGAGGTGTCGTTCGTCAACGCCTCGAGCGGCACCGTCGCCTCCAGTGCAACTGGCTATGCCGTCAACGTGACCCAGGCCGCCACGCAGGCGACGGCGACCTCGGCGCACCTCGCCGGCGGCATCACGCAGAATGAGACTCTGACGATCAACGGCAATTGCATCGTATCCCTCACCGCGGGCGAAACGCTCCAACAGGCGTGCGACGCCATCAACACGATTCTCCTCGGGAACAGCCAGGACGTCACCGCGACGGTCCAGGGCGACCAGCTTCAACTCACCGGCAAGCTCTACGGCAGCTCGAAGACCTTCTCGGTCAAGTCGAACCTGGCGTCGGGAGTGGGCGGGACGGATCTGGGCGCCTCGGCCGCCAACCAGTCGCGCATTTATGCCGGTCTGGACGTGCAGGGCACCATTAACGGCGAAGCGTGCACCGGATACGGGCAGTACCTGACCGGCAATACCGGCGATGCCAACGTCGCCGGCCTGCAACTGATGATCGCCAGTGCCACTACCGGCAGCAAGGGCTACGTCCAGGTGGGTAAGGGGGCAGGATCGCGGGTGGATGATTTCGCCGCGCAGGCGACCGACACCAACGGCACGATGACCGCGGACGAGAACGCGATACAAGCGGAAATCGACGCGGACAACGCCGAGATCACGCAGATGAACGACGATGTGGCGCAGTATATCAGCGACATGCGCGACAAGTTCACCCAGATGGAAGAGACGATGGGTCAGGAACAGAACATATCGAGCTACCTGAGCGGCCAGATCGCCGCCCTGACGAATACCAGCGCGAGCAGTAGTAGCAGCAATAACAGTAGTAGCAGTAGCAGTAGTTAGGGACGAAGGACGCTGCTGTTCGCCCAGGCTGTGGAATGTCCGCAGTTGCCCCCGGAGCGCGGCTGCGGGCAGGGACCCCACAAACTACGGCAGGGCAATGGGGCCTGCATTTCCCGCACCCAAGTTGCGGGGTGTCTGTGGCGCGCGCAGCGCGACAGCAGACGGGGACCCCGCAGCCCCACGGCGCGCTGCCCTACTGCACTGCGGTCACAAACGCAATGCCGCCGCCTTCCAAGAATCCAGAATTCCGACCCCTTGCATCCATGCCTGCAACCCTTTTCGCCCAAGCCTATCAACGAGTCGACGTAGAAAGCGCCAATCCCCGCCATCTGGTCATCATGCTGTTTGACGCGGCTGTCCGTTACCTCCACCAAGCCTACGCGGCGATGGAGGCGAAGGACTTCGAGCGCCAGAACACCACCCTCTGCCAGGCGCAGGCGATCTTCAGCGAGCTCATCTGCTCCCTGGACATGACCGCCGGCAAGATCGCGCTTGATCTGCAAGCCTTCTACACATACATTCGAAGCGGCCTCGTGGAGGCGAACCTGAGCGACGACACAGCCCTCCTGGAGCGGATGACCGGGTACGCTGAGAACCTTCGCGACGCCTGGATCGAAGCCGAGCGACATGTAGCCGAGCCATAGGCGCCGTCCGCCGTTGCCGTTCTCCCTCTCCTGGGCGCGTCGTTTGCGTTCAGGAGAGGGGGTCGGGGGGTGAGTCGCCGTTAGCCGTTCCCTTCTCTACGAGGGAGGGGTGCCCCGCGCAGCGGGGCGGGGTAGGAAGCCGTTTCCCTTCTCCCCCTCTCTACTCGTGGCTATGCTTTACCCACATCTTGCGTGCGAATCACGAGCCGTTGCCCCAAAAGGCCCGAAGGGCCGAAAGAGTTTAGCCAGGCTCGCAAGAGCCTGGAAAGCAGCCCCTCCTTGGATAAGAACAGCCCCCGAAGGGGGCGGCACAAATGGCGCACTGTTG
>Ga0181520_10007813_pt1 | contig 15534 bp, 11 predicted proteins | sample PEATcosm2014_Bin_29_FD_132451 | JGI IMG/M metagenome (GOLD analysis project Ga0181520, IMG submission 132451) | Peatland microbial communities from MTU Mesocosm Facility, Houghton, MI, USA - PEATcosm2014_Bin02_30_metaG | ecosystem: Environmental > Terrestrial > Soil > Wetlands > Peat | place...
ATAGTAATGATAATGCAGCCGCAGATGCAGCTATCCCCTTGCTCCCCAGTCCTGCCTCAGTAAGTCCCACGTGGAGCGGCTGCTCTATTCGCTCTGCAAGCATCTCGTATGCCCTTACCATCTGTGGCACCTCAGATATCTTTGTGCTGACTATTATCTTGTTTGGCTCCATTCCGTATTCTATTGCCTTCCTTACAGATTGCCCCGCGCTTTCAACCACAGCATCAACTATTATATCATCTGCGGTCTTTTGCTTTCTGCTTTTTGAATTGTCATCCATGAGTTTTGTAAGTACAGACTGGTCAAGAGACCCCCAGTTGACACCTATTCTGACAGGCTTACCATAGTCTTTTGCAACATCAAGTATTGCCTTGAAGTTGTCATCATGCTTTTCGCCGAACCCGACATTTCCGGGATTTATTCTGTACTTGTCAAGAGCATCAGCGCGTTCTGGGACCTCCGTTAATAGCTGGTGCCCGTTGTAGTGGAAATCGCCAATGATGGGTACGTGTAAGCCCATATTCGCCAGCTCGTCCACAATCGGACGAACCGCTGCCGCGGCGCCATCGTTGTTCACCGTGACTCGCACAACTTCCGATCCGGCCCGGGCCAGCGCTGCTACCTGCTTCACCGTGGAAGCCACGTCCGCCGTGTCCGTGTTGGTCATCGACTGCACCATCACCGGCGCGTCGCCGCCCACCCGGACATTTCCGATCTTTGCCGTGTAGCTTTTTCTACGCTTGATGATTGCCATGGAGAGCTCTTCTCTTGAGTTTTATCAGCACCTGAAAGGAACAATGGAAGCGCGTATCGATCGCCCCCGGGCCAGCCCGTATCCGTTGCCAAGCCGTGGCTGCGTACCCGCCCGCAAAGCATCTTGAGCGTTGCCTTACTGCCCGGGAAGCATCTTCACCACGTCGTTGAAGATCACCATGCCCGCGAACAGCACCAGGCAAACAAACGCCGCCTGGTACAGCCGCACCTTGATCCCTTCATTGATGTCGCGCCGCATCACGGATTCCACCAGCAGCATCGCAATCAGTCCGCCGTCCAGGATGGGGATTGGCAGCAGATTGAAAAGCCCGAGCTGCAGGCTGATCATGGCCATGAACTCCATCAGGTCGTTCACGCTGCGATGGTGCACCATTTCGCCCGATACCCGCACAATCTCGATGGGGCCTGACATCTGCTTCATCGAAACCTTGTGCTCGGCCATTCGTCCCAGCAGCTCAAAGATCAGCCCGGAAAGCTTCTTGCACTCTTCCACCGAGCGGCTGAAGGCCTCGCCCACCGGCAGTTTTTCCACCTGCATGGGTTCGGAGCCGAAGCCGATCCGGTAGCTCGTGTGCCCGTCCAGTGTCGCCAGTTGTGGCGTCAGGGTCAGCGTCAGCTTCCGGCCATCGCGCAACAGTTCCAGCGCTACCGGCTTGTCCTTGGTCGCCTGCAAATAGGCCTGCATCGCGCCGGTGGCATGGATCGGCTTTCCGTCCACAGAGACAATCTCGTCGCCAACCCGCAATCCAGCCTTCGCGCCCGGCATGTCCTTTTCCAGCGCGGTCACCAGGAACGGCTGCTGTGGCAGCCAGCCAGCGTCGCCGGATTGCTGCTTGCCATCGGCCTTCGGCAGCAGCGTGATCGGCAGTACCTCAGCTCCACGCTTTACCCGCAGCATCAGTGGCTGGTTTGGGCTGATCAGAACCTTGTTGTGCACATCCTGCCAGGTGGGATTCTGGCTGTCGGCAATCTGCACAATCTGATCGCCCTCTTTGATTCCCGCCTGCTCTGCCGGATAGCCGGGCAAGCACCAGCCCACTACTGCCGGCTGATACATTCCGTACGGGATCTCGTGATGGACCGCAAAGACCACCGTCAACAATCCAACCGCCAGCACCAAGTTCGCCACCGGTCCGGCCACGGCGATAATCAGCCGCTGCCAGCGCGGATGCTTCAGAAACTCGCCAACATCTTCGTCCGCCGCGCCTTCCGGCCGCTCTTCCGGCATCTCGATAGCGTTGACTCCGGTCATCTTCACGTAGCCGCCCAGCGGTAGTGCGGAGATGCGGTAGTCGGTCTCGCCACGCTTGAAGCCGAACAGACGCTTACCAAAGCCTATGGAGAAAACCTCCACGCGCACGCCCAGCAGTTTAGCCGCGGCAAAGTGGCCGAACTCGTGCACCAGAATCATCACGCCCAGCACGAGAACCGCACCGACCAGAGTGTAATAAGCACTAATCATAAGCAGAGTTTGTTCTCTCCAACGTCAGAGTACTTACCTTATGGCTGCAATCCGCGAACCACTCGCGCTCGCATTTACAAACCGCCGTGCCACTTCGCGCGCTTCGGAATCCATAGTAAGGACCTCGTATATAGATTCCGGTTTGCATGCTGGCGTTTCATTCAAAACTGCCTGAATTGTGGCAGGAATCCCGGAAAACGGAATTTCTCCGTCCAGGAATGCCGCAACCGCAACCTCGTCGGCCGCATTCAGCGCCACCGTCTTCGTGCCGCCTGCCTCTACCGCCTCATAGGCGAGCCGCAAGCAGGGAAACTTATCCAGGTCCGGCGGGCAAAAATCCAGATGCTTTAGCGACAACATGTCAAAGCGCAGCTTGCTCTCGATGCGCTCCGGCCAGGTCAGCGCATACAGAATCGGCAACTGCATATCGGTCACGCTCACCTGCGCCAGAATGCTGCCATCCACAAACTCCACCATGCTGTGCACGCTGCTCTGCGGATGCACAATCACCCTCACCCGGGAGGGTGACGTGTTGAACAGCCGCACCGCCTCAATCACCTCGAAACCTTTGTTCATCATGGTTGCCGAGTCGATGGTGATCCGCCGCCCCATCTTCCATGTCGGATGATTCAGCGCCTGGGCAACGCTGATGCAAGCAAATTCTTCGCGCGGGGTGTGCAGAAACGGCCCCCCGGAAGCAGTCAGCCAGATGCGCTCCACTTCCTCGGCCCGTCCGCCGCGCAAACACTGGTGGACCGCGTTGTGCTCGCTGTCGATCGGCAGCAGCGGCTTGCCCTGCCGTCGCGCCTCGGAGGTGATCAACTCACCGGCCGCCACCAGACATTCCTTGTTGGCCAGGCCAATCTCTTTGCCGGCCTTTACCGCCGCATAGGTTGCTTCCAGGCCTGCCACGCCAACAATCGCGCTTACTACAAAATCAACTTCCGGATGGGTCGCAACGGCCACTGTTCCAGCCGTGCCCCACACCACTTCGGTCTCGCTCGCGCCAGCTTCGCGCAGACGCCGCCGCAGCCTCTCCGCCGCATCCTCGTGAACCACCGAAAGCAGCTTCGGATGCCAGCGCAGCGCCTGTTCAAAGGCAAGCTCAACATTGGAGCCTGCAGCCAAGGTTGTAACCGCAAAGCGGTCAGAGTAACTTTCAACGATTTTCAGGGTGCTGCAACCTATCGAGCCGGTCGAGCCCAGGATTGCGATACGCTTCATCGGTATACAACCAGTCTAATCTATCTCGCCAGCCTAACCTTGCACGAATTTCTGTGCAAAAGCCAGGAACAGAATAAATGCCACCGGCAGTGCCAGCAGCAAAGCATCGATCCGGTCCAGAATTCCACCATGTCCGGGCAGCAGCGTGCCCGAATCCTTTACTCCCGCGCCGCGCTTGAATGCCGACTCAATCAGGTCTCCCACCTGCGCCGCCACATTGATCGCCGCGGCTAAGCCCGCCGCAATCCACCACGGCGCCCGTCCATACGGCGGCAGATCAATCAACAGCGACTCCCGCGCTGACTCGGTCAGCAGGCGCACCTTCATCAGCCCACCCGCAATCTCCGGAACGTAATGCGCAAACAAGCAGCATACCCCCACGGCGCACACCAGGGAAGCTACCGTGCCCTCAATCGTCTTTCCCGGACTGATCCGCGGCGCCAGCTTATGCCGTCCCATGCTCTTTCCCACGTACATCGCTGCCGTATCTCCTGCCCACACCGCCAGGAAGGTAAACACCACGTACACCCATCCCCGTGCCGAGTCGCGCAGCATCGCCATCAGCAGCAGCGGCATTCCAATGTAGGGAAGCGCCATGTAGCTCATGGCCGCGCCTGGCAGGGCGGACTTTAAATCCTCCCGCGTCATCGCGGCGATCACCAGCAGGAACGGGGCGAAGACAAACAGCAGCAGAATGCCGGCCAGCAGCGCCCCGCCCCCGGCTCCTTGCGCGTAGTAATCAATGACGAACAGCGCGGCCGTATAAAGATAGGCCAGCAGGCGGAAGGGTTCCAGCCCATAGTTGGCTGCAATGCCCAGGTATTCATGGACTGCGGCCAGCGCCACCACCACGGTAATCAGCAAAAAGAGCCAGAGCGGCGCGCGCAAAACGGCCAGCAGGACCAGCGGAATCAAAATGGCAGCGGTAATCACTCGTTTCATATACTTGCAGGGTACCTTCTGCCGTGCTTGGGAATCAAAGCAGGCAAGCAGAATCCTGCCAGCGGACACAATTCTTTACACATCTGTAACCCAGCCTGTAACCCGGGCCATCAAGTTGTGGTTCCGCTGCCGCCACTCCCACCCTTCCGCTTGGATTTCGCAATCCGCTCCAGAATCTGCCAGTTCGCCTCCGACATCATCAGCATGCGCAGGAAGCGGTCAAATGCCTCGGACTGAAAATGCCCCTCCGATTCCCACCGGCAGTACGTCTTCTGGCCGATCCCGAGCAGTTCGCACATCTCGGCCTGCGTCTTCTTTCCGCGCAATCCCCGAATCTCCGCCGCCGAAAGCAGCCCTAAGGCCTTCCGCTGTTCGCCGATAATCCTGTTCTGGGTGGCTGGATCGAAGAATGCCTCGCCGCACTTGCCGCAGACATCGGCGAAAACACCCGGGACGCGAAGTTGCTTGATCACCCCGCGTCCATTGTCCACCAGGGTTTCATAGTCGAGCGACTTGCGCTGCAGGGTTCCCCGTCTGCAGATCGGACACATCTGCTCAGCCATGCCAACGTCTCCTGTTATCCCTCTGAAAGAATCAAATGATACTAGTCGCAGTGTTCAGGAAAATCAAAAAGGTGTCAAAGAATACCGCATCCAAGCGCTCCTGATCCTCAGGAATTCAATCTGGTTTGAGCGAATTTCATCGTTAGAAATGATCAGCTTACATCCGATAACAGGATCAATTGATACTTCTTTGAATCCCGCGCGTCCCGGAAAAGTATTCAATGATACTCATCCGCTGGGCTAAGTACCTATGCAGTGCCTCGCACCTCGCGCACCTTAGAAGAGCGTTACCGGGCAGACTTTCTGGCTGCCGTCTTCGTTTTCACTGGCTTTTTGGGCTTCTTGACAGGTTTGCTTGGTGGCCTGGATGGCGTGGTGGGGCTTGAACCTCCGGCTGCGAGCAGCGGAATCAGTTTGCTGGCGATCGGAGAGCCCAGCCCGGTGCAGGCGTCCCAGCCTGGGCCAGCCGAAAAGGCTCCGTTATTGCCCTGGGTGATGTCGTTGAAAGCTGCGGCGGCCTTCGCCGGATAGATGGCCGGCTGGATAAAGCCGACCGAAGTGCCGAGCTGCCCGTTGGCCACCGCAATCAGGCCAGCCCACAGCGGAGCCACTGCGCTCGTCCCGCCGATCACGCTCGTCTGGCCATCGACGCGAATCGTGTAGCCGGTGGTCGGATCGGCGTCTCCTGCGACGTCCGGCACGCCCCGCCCTCCGCTGCTGGTGCTCGGGGCCGGAACCTTCGCGTTCGCCTGCCACGTGGGCAGGGCGAAGACCGTGCTTACTCCGCCGCCGGTCGCGCCCTCATTGCTTGCCGTCTCGTTCCACACGGTCTCCGTGACCACCTCGCCCCCGCTGGCTTCCAGGGTGGTTCCGCCGCAGGCAAGCACATGAGGACTCGAAGCCGGAAAGTCAACGTTGTTGCCCGTTCCACCATCCGAAGATCCGTTATCCCCGGCCGCCACCGTGAGCGTGACTCCCAGCGCAGCCGCCGACTGGCAAACTGCATCCAGCGCGGCTAACGATTGCTGCGTCCAACTCGATTCCGGCCCACCCCAACTGATCGAGATCACGCCCGGCTTGTTCACCGTGTCGTGAACCGCCGTGCTCACCGCGTCGATGAAGCCCTGGTCGGTGTTCGGCGCAAAGTAGACGGCGACCTTTGCCCCAGGGGCGACCGCCGCGCTGACCTCAATGTCCAGCATCACTTCGGCGTCCGCACTGCTGGCATCCGTGGGAGAGTTTTTCCCGCCGTCAACCGCGACTGCGGCGATGCCCGGAGCCGCCAGCCCGAGCGTCGTGAAGTACGCGGTAAGGTCGGTCTGCCGGTACCCGCCGCCGAGTTCGATGATGCCGATCGTCTGGCCTGCGCCGCTCGCGCCTGCCGGAAACTGATAAGCCTCCGCAACCTGGACCGGGGTATAGCTGACGCCCTCGGCTTGCGGGCGCCGGATGCGGAAGTGGGCTGTGGCCTGGAGCCGGTTGTCGAGTCCCAGCACAGCCTCCACGGAGTCGATCAGCGACTCCGGCAGGCGAATCCCGCCCTCCCGCACGCGATACTCAACGCCGTCAATTGTCTTCTGCTCCAGCACAACGCCGAACGCCCGCTGCATGTCGGCCGCAGTGCCGGTCAGCCGGATGGTGCGGCGCACCGCCGCCGTCTCGTCCGCTTCCTCCGTCAGGTTGAACTCCTTGGCGAAGGCGCGCACCCGTGCCAGAGCCGTAGCATCGGCGGCGTGCTGTTTCTTATACTCGGCGCGTGTAACGCGAACCGGACCGCTTGTCCGGCCGGTGCGGCGATGCATCTTGAGTGGTTGTTTCCGTTTGACGATCACCGAAACCGTCAGCTTCGACCGGCCTGGAGTGGGCCGCTGTGTAACTGCCTCGGGGATGGCAGCTTTTTCACTCCCCGCGAGGACCACCCGGGGCTGATCCGTAAAGCGCGGCGATTTTGCCATCACAAAACCTCATTCCTCGTCCGCAGGCGATTGAAGTTTCTGATGCTCGTTTCCTACGCAGGGTACACCTTCCGTGGAATTGCGCGCTCCAAAACATTCCACGGAAGGTGTACCCCCGTTCCTATCTTCTGTCTCTTCTACAGTGCGTCATTCCCGCGTTCTTCATTGCGAATACGGATGGCTTCATCGATTCGTGAGAGGAAGATCTTGCCGTCGCCGATCTTTCCGGTCTGCGACGCACCGAGGATCGCCTTCACTACGTCATTCACCATCTCGTCCCGCAGCACGATTTCCAACTTCACCTTGGGCAGAAGGTCAATGCTGTATTCGCGCCCACGGTAGAATTCCGTATGTCCTTTTTGCCGGCCGTGGCCGCGCACTTCCGACACAGTAAGTCCGTCGATGCCCATCGCGATCAGTGCTGCTTTCACGGCATCGAGTTTGGACGGCTGAATTACCGCTTCGAGTTTTGTCATGATATTTTTCCGTCTCTTCCGCGCGTGCTGGCGATCGTGATCTCAGCACCCGTCTATCAGTCCAGGGAATATCCCTCTTCACCGTGCTGCGTCAGATCGAGGCCTTGCACTTCTTCCTCCTGGCTCACGCGCAACCCGACTGTCAGGTCCACCAGTTTCAGCAGGACCAGGGTCCCCACTGCCGCCAGAACCCATGCAATCAAAACACCAGCCGCCTGATTAAGCAACTGGTGGGCATTGCCGTCGAACAACCCGGAGCCCATCAGGTTTCCCTGTGCGTCCTTGAACATGGGATTGATATACCGGCTGGCAAACACGCCCGTCAGGATCGCACCCAGAGTTCCTCCCGCGCCGTGAACCCCAAAGGCGTCGAGCGAGTCATCGTATCCAAACCATTTCTTGACCTTCGCCACCATCAGGTAGCAGAACGGTCCCACCAGAAAGCCGATGACGAGCGCCTGCATGGGGCCCACAAAGCCCGCCGCCGGAGTGATCGCCACCAGTCCGGCAACTGCGCCGGAGATTCCTCCCAGCACGCTGGGATGCCCGTCCACATACCACTCTGCCGCCATCCAACCCAGTGCCGCGGCTGCGGCAGAAAAATGCGTTGCCACAAATGCGCTGGTTGCCAGGCTGCCTGCCGAAAGTGCGCTCCCGGCGTTGAAGCCAAACCACCCCACCCACAACATGCACGCGCCAATGAACGACAGAACCACGCTGTGCGGCGGCAGTTGTTCATTCGGGTAGTCTTTGCGCTTGCCCAGATACAGCGCGCACACCAGGGCTGAAACCCCGGAGGTGATATGCACCACCGTGCCGCCGGCGAAATCCAGGCAAGGGAATCGCCCGCCCAGTGACGCATTCAGCAACCCACCCTTGCCCCATACCATGTGCGCCATCGGCGTATAGATCACCAGCGACCACAGCGAAAGAAACACCAGCATCCCGCTGAACTTCATCCGTTCGGCAAATGCGCCCGAAATCAGCGCCGGAGTAATGATGGCAAACATCAGCTGATAGACCATGAACGTCTGCAGCGGAATCGTAGCCGCGTAGGCCGCATCCGGTGCCGCGCCCACCCCGTGCAAAAAGAGGTGCTGGAAGTTCCCAATAAAGCTGTTGCCCGGGCCAAACGCCAGACTGAAGCCGACAACGCCCCAAATGACCGTAACCATGGCCATCATCACAAAGCTCTGCATCATTGTCGACAAGACATTCTTCTTCCGCACCAGACCGCCGTAAAACAGTGCCAGCCCAGGTCCGGTCATCATCAGAACCAGCGCCGCGCTCACCAGCATCCACGCGTTATCGGCATTGCTGCGCGCTTGCATGACCTGCGTCTGTAGGTCCGTAAGTTGCTGGGATGACACGGTTTGTGCACTAACCGCAATACTGAAAAACAACAATAGCAGGACGCAGCACCAGCGTGCGCCCCTGTGGCACGAGGGGGTTTTCCCCGGCAGCATGAGCAAGGTTCTTCTCCGCTAGAGAAACCATAGATACAGGTTTCAAGCCTTGGTATAAGGTGAATTCTAATAGAACCTATCAAATTTCTTTATACCTGGAAAGGCACAAAAACCGGCGCGCGCTGGCACGCATGCAAGAAGATATGCTTGTTTCCAGGGAGTGTCTTCCTGAGCAACGCGACGAGTCAGGCCAGGCTGCGGCTTCCTGGTTTGCGAGATCCCACTCCATCCTGGCCACCGCGGCCTGCTCTGCACCGTTGGTGTTGTCGAACCCAGGAATGCCGCCGGAGATTTCGTTGGCGATGACAAGCCTGGAAAACTGGTTCGCAACCATCAGCCGCATCCACCATCGGAGTGATCGGAGCAGGGGTTTGCGGAGTGATACCGCTGAATGCGGTTTCGCGATCGTGAAGTACTTCCCCTCTCAAATCACCGTACGGGGCTCGTTCAGCAGGTGGATGCGCACCACCAAACGCGACGAGAAGCAGCAAATGGATCAGGCCCAAACCGGCTTGAATACTGAATCCCACAAGCCACAAAATCAGAAGCACTACAAAAGCCATCCAGAGCATCTAGCCTCCTCCGTCGCGATTCACTCCAGACCTTCTCATTTTCCAAGGCCCGCGGTCTGTCCAATGTTGCTCAACTCGGATAGATATTCGGAGGGGGTTCGACGGAGCAGATGTCGCGCTGTAACCACCCTGCTTCCGGACGCCAGGCCGCTCACAATCTCAGCCTCGGACACCTCCGGCGGGAGTCCGCTCCAGCGGCCATAACCACTACTCTTCCGCGCTCTTTAGCTTCTCCGCCTTCTGCCGCGCCGCGCCCGCCTCGGCCGTCATTCCCTTTGCGCCGTATGCCTCGGCCAGCGCGCGCTCGGTCCCTGCGTCGTCGCCGCTCAACTCAACCTCTTTGCGATACTCCGCAATCGCCCCGTCGTAACGTTTCAAGTGCATCAGGCTGTCGCCCGCCTTGGCGTGCGCGTAGGAGAGTTGCGGATTCAGCTCTGCCGCCTGCTCGTACTCCTTCAGTGCAAGCTCGTGGTCGCCCTGCTCGCTCGCCACCGCTCCCAGTCCCATATGGCCTGCCGCACTCCGCGGATCCAGCGCCAGCAGTTGCCCAAAGGCTTGCCGCGCGCCCTCAAAGCCATGCTCCTCCAGCCGGACCGCGCCCAGCAGGTAGAGCGTCGCCTCGTCCTTCGGCTCCAGTGCCTGCAACTCCCGCTCCGCCGCCGCGTAGTCCTTCTTCTGCTCGTACAGCTTCGCCAGCTCGCGATGGATCAGCGTCGCCGACTCCGGATGCGCCTTCGCCGCCGCCTCGTACAACGGAATCGCCGCGTCCGTTCTTCCGTCCGCCAGCTCATCGCCTGCCCGCATGAACAGATAGCGGTAAGCCCGGTTGCGCTGCAACCCATACCCGCTCGCCCCCAGCATCGACCCCACCAGCAACAGCACACCCCGCCGCGGCATCAGCCGTGTTCCCGGCGCAACCTTCGCAATCAGTGCTCCCAGCACCAGTCCTGCCGCCAACCCTCCAAAGTGGCAGGCGTTGTCGGTCCTCCCGCTGATCGCCCCGAACAGCACGTTGTATCCCACAAAGGCCATCAGGCTCTGCATCGTCCCCTGCGCCATTACCCCGGAGGAAAACTCACCCAGCTTGATGGACGCAATCACCGCTCCCGCAATCCCGAAGATCGCCCCGGACGCTCCGGCGCTCAGCGTCGGCGTGGCATGCCAGAACACGCTCCCCAGGCTCCCCGAGATTCCGCACAATAGATAGACACATGCGAATGTAACGTGCCCGTACAGCCGCTCCGCCAACTCGCCCAGCGACCACAGGCACCACATGTTGAACCCAAGATGAATGATGCCGATGTGTACAAAGCACGAGGTCACCAGCCTCCACCACTGCCCGGTCAGTGTGTAGGGACCAATGTTCGCGCCCCACGCCAGCAGGTTCGCCCCCGTCGGCGACATCGGCGAAACCCCTGCCAGCAGCATCCCAACGAACACCGCCACATTGATGCCGAACAGCGCCTGCGTCACCAGCATCGGCATTGCCTCGCGCTGCTTCCACGGCGTCGCCATTACCGGCTGATACGCCGTGTCCTCGCCGCGCTGCGCCGCCTCGTGCTGCTTGCACCAGCTGCAGATCTTTTTGCCAAACGTCAACCCCGGAAGCGTACGGCCACAACGAATGCAATTTGCCATGATGGTTTGATCGAAGAAGAATCCCTCTAGCAGTGTGCCACGGAAGCCAGCGCGCGTGAAATCCTCGCCGCCTTGCCACTCATCCTTGATAAGAGCGGCCCATAGCAGTTTACTGCTGCGTCACCGCACCAAGCGGGAGGGGTTACCTTGCCATCAATCCTCCCGAAGCTCCCCGAACCATGTACTACCAAGGAACGCCGCCATATACTCAATCGTCAATGGTTCAGGTCGTTTTTGCACCCCATAAGGTGCAAAAACCCCGGATTCGGCCTATTTTTCCGCTGCTCAAAGCCGCTGCGCGTTATTCCCATTCGATCGTGCCCGGAGGCTTCGAAGTGATGTCGTACACCACGCGGTTGATTCCCGGAACTTCATTGACGATGCGGCTCGATATCGTTTTCAGAACCTCGTGCGGCAGCGGTACCCAGTCGGCGGTCATGCCGTCTTCACTGGACACAGCGCGGATCGCGCAGGTGTATGCGTAGGTGCGCTGGTCGCCCATCACACCGACGGACATCACGGGCAGAAGCACGGCGAAGGATTGCCAGACCTGCTCGTACAGTCCAGCGCGCTTGATCTCGGTAACCACGATATCGTCGGCTTCCTGCAGCAGTGCGACGCGCTCCGGCGTGACTTCACCGAGAATGCGAACCGCCAAGCCAGGGCCGGGAAAGGGCTGGCGTTGGATCATCTCATCGGGCATGCCGAGATCGCGCCCGATGCGGCGCACCTCATCTTTGAAAAGGTCGCGCAGCGGTTCGATGAGTTTGAGCTTCATTTTGGCCGGGAGCCCGCCCACGTTGTGATGGCTCTTGATGGTGACCGATGGCCCGCGCACGCTTACCGACTCGATGACGTCGGGATAGAGCGTGCCCTGTACCAGCCACTCCACCGCGCCATACTCGCGCTTGATGCGCTGCGACTCCTCGTCGAAGACCTCGATGAACTCGTTGCCGATGATCTTGCGTTTGCGCTCGGGATCGCTGACGCCTGCCAGTTTCGAAAGAAAACGTTCGGTGGCATCCACCGCGTCAATGTTGAGTTTGAGCTTGGTGCGCAGATTGTGCTGGACCTTGGCGTACTCATCCTTGCGCAGCACGCCGTTGTTGACAAAGACGCAGGTGAGGCGGTCTCCGATGGCGCGATGAACCAGTGTTGCGGCAACGCTGGAATCCACTCCGCCCGAAATGGCGCACAGTGCGCGGCCCTCGCCAACCGTCGCGCGAATCTTCTCAATCGTGGAGTCGATAAACTTCTGTGCTGTCCACGACGGCTGTGCGTTGCAGATGCCAAAGACAAAGTTCCGCAGCAGGTTGGTGCCAAAGCGGGTGTGGTGCACTTCAGGATGGAACTGCACCGCGTAATACCCGGCAGCGACGTTCTCAATGGCGGCCACGGCGCTCGAAGTCCGCGCGATGAGCCGGAAGCCGGGTGCGAGCTTATCTGCCTCATCACCGTGCGACATCCAGACCGAAAGCGTCTCCGGAAGACCACTGAAGAGGGTGGAGTTTTCCAGCACCGAGACTTCGGCGTGGCCGTACTCGCGCTTGCTGGCGGCGTGGACCGTGCCCCCGAGCGTGTGAATCATAAACTGGAGGCCGTAGCAGATTCCGAGCACAGGCAAGCCGAGATTGAGAACCTCAGGATCAGCCGGCGGAGCATCCACGTCATAGACCGAGCAGGGGCCGCCGGAGAGAATGATGCCTAAGGGATTGTAGCTGCGAATCTCCTGCAGCTTGGCCGTACAGGGCAGGACTACGGAGAAGACGTTCTGTTCGCGAATACGCCGCGCAATAAGCTGCGTGTATTGCGAACCGAAGTCCAGGACAACGATGGAGGGAAGCGCTGTGTGTTCCACGCTCAAGGTTCGCAGAATTGGGGCCGGGCTGTAAAGCGATTAGAGCGGGGCGGTTCCGGAACGGTCCGGTAACGCGGAGATTGCCTGCGGTAATGTCAGCTCACGAACCGCGACCGAGGCGTAGGCTCCCAGGCGGGCAAGCAGGAAATAATCGGAGATCAGAAGGTAGGCCAGCGTTTCCAGCGCGAGCAACGTGGCAAGAGCCCAGCCCGGCAATGCAAAGCGCAGGCCCGCCGTAACGATTCCGGCGGTCGTGATTACCGTGGCGGCCACGCCGCGCCCAGTGCCGTTCCAGATTGCAATGGCCGCGAGCCGCGAACGATTGCGGTGGATGAATGCAATGGCTTCAACGATGGCATCCAACGGGCCAAGCGCGTCGCGCACCACGAAAATCGGCGCCACCGATAGCACCCAGTTGACGTAGCTCCACGCCACGCTGGCAAAGGCAAGCGAAGAAAAAACCACCGCAGCAGTAGCCAGCAGATTTGTATTCGGCCCATTGATCATATCGGCGAGAAATCCGCCGGCCAGATAGCCAATCACCAGAATCAGCGACATCAGCACGCGCGCGAACTTGAGAATCGCGAACGATGTCCAGTACGGCGCATTGGGGGCAATGGTGATCGCGTAGTCTGCGGCGAGGCGGCGCACGATGATATGGGTGATGATCCTGCGCCCCAGCGCAGCAGAGGCGATCCAGAGCAAGGCCGCAGGTCCACAAATCTGGGCCAGCGCCCTGAGTAGCACCGGCATGACTTCGGCAATCAAGTTTGAGGCGCTCGCGGCAAACGCGAACGAATCCTGCCCGCTGAGCGCCACCTGGTCTGCATCCGTAAGGATCACAGCCTGGCGTAGGTGCGCATAGACAAAGAACACCAGCGCCAACAGACCGAGTCCAAAGCTCCAACGCCAGAGCAACTCCATCGGAAACAGCGCAGGCTCGCCCCGCAGGATGCGGAAACCTTCACGATTGGCGTCTGCGGACATGCTCGATCAGCCCTTGACGACAATATTAACCAGCTTGTTCTTCACCACAATCACCTTGACGATTTGCTTGCCGGCAAGGGCTTCCTTCACCTTTTCGTCGTCCAGCGCGGCGGCGCGAACCGCCTTGTCCTCGGCGTTATGCGCGACGGTAAGACGCTGGCGCACTTTGCCGTTGAACTGCACGACGATCTCGACCTCGTCCTCTTTGGCCAGCAGCGGATCAGCCTGCGGCCACGGATGGCGCAAGAGCGCGTTCGCATCTTCGCCGAGAATGGTCCAGAGTTCGGCGGCAAGGTAGGGCGCAAACGGACTGAGCAGCAACACGAGCTTGCGCTGTACGTCGGCGCGAAACGCTTTCGGTGCCGGGGAGTTTGCGGCGAAGAGTTCGGCCTTCACCATGCATGCGTTCAACAACTCCATCATGGCCGCTACCGAAGTATTAAAGTGCCAACGTCCCTGGAAGTCATCGGTGATGCGCTGAATGGTCTGGTGCAACTTGCGTAACACCTTGCGTGCGTCAGGCGCGAGCGCGGAAACCTCATAGTCGCGAGCATCACCCGCCGCAAGCTGCACCGGGGCCTCGGAGATGAAACGGTAGAGTCGCGAGAGGAAGCGATAGACGCCTTCTACGCCCTGGTCCTGCCAGTCGAGGTCGCGGTCAGGTGGCGCGGCAAAAAGCGTGTAGAGCCTGGTGGCGTCGGCACCGTAGCGGGCCACCATTTCATCCGGAGACACAGTATTGCCCAGTGACTTGGACATTTTTGCGCCGTTCTTGATGACCATTCCTTGGGTGAACAAGCGCTGCGCAGGCTCGTCATTCGCAATCAGTCCGATGTCGCGCATGAACTTGGTCCAGAAACGTGAGTACATCAGATGCAGAATGGCATGTTCGACGCCGCCGATGTACTGATCCATGGGGAACCAGTAGTTGGCAATCGCGCTATCGAACGGAGCGGTGTCGATGGGGCTGGTGTAACGATAGAAGTACCAGCTTGAATCGACAAAGGTATCCATGGTGTCAGACTCGCGGCGGGCGACGCCTCCGCACTTTGGACAGGCGACCTCGTAAAACTCTTTCACGCGCGTCAGCGGTGACCCGCCGGCGAGAGTGATCTCGACGTTTTCCGGGAGCAGCACGGGAAGCTGATCTTCCGGCACTGGAACCACTCCGCACTTTTCGCAGTACAGGATTGGAATCGGCGTGCCCCAGTAACGCTGGCGCGAGATTCCCCAATCTTTCAAACGATACGTAATGGTTGCTTTTCCAAAGCCGTTTTGTTCCGCGTGTTCGGCCATCTTTGCTTGCGCTTCTTCGCAGGCCAATCCATTGAACGGACCGGAGTTGATGAGCAGCGAATCCTCGGCGATAAAGGGCAGAACGGGTTGTTCGGGCTCTCCGGCCTCGGGCGGCTCATGTTGGCGGCGCGGCAGGATGACGACACGCACCTCGATGCCGTACTTATTGGCGAACTCATAGTCGCGCTCATCGTGCGCAGGCACCGACATGATGGCGCCGGTTCCGTAGTCCATCAGAATGTAGTTGGCCACCCAGATGGGCACGCGCTCCTGGTTAAAAGGATTGATGGCGAAGTGGCCGGTGAAGAATCCCTTCTTGTC
>Ga0181520_10007814_pt1 | contig 15534 bp, 14 predicted proteins | sample PEATcosm2014_Bin_29_FD_132451 | JGI IMG/M metagenome (GOLD analysis project Ga0181520, IMG submission 132451) | Peatland microbial communities from MTU Mesocosm Facility, Houghton, MI, USA - PEATcosm2014_Bin02_30_metaG | ecosystem: Environmental > Terrestrial > Soil > Wetlands > Peat | place...
GAGCTTTGGGCCTATGCAGATGACGGCATCCCTTCTTACGAGCTCGTCCAGGGCCAGGAGATCGTAGGCCAGAAAATCGATCTGGTAGCCGAGGTAGTGAAGGGTCTCCCTGGTCACCAGGCCCCTCTCATTTAGAAGATCCAACCTGTACTCGACCCTAGATGGATCGAGGCCGGATATACGGGAGATCTCAGTGGTTGGAACCCACTCGTACCTCCGCATACCGACCTCAATGCCCTTTAAGGTCGCTAGGTCATCATCCTTCAACTTTAGAAACGCTTCAGCGAGGTTCTCCACGTATTGGTGTTGGTCATATTTAATTAAATCTTTATCTCTGGTATGACTTCCAGCGGACCTCCAGGTTAGGGGATCTTATGGTCTCCATGACGTAGTCTGCGAACTGGGCCCCTGTGGCCCCGTCGGACCTTCCTGTCAGCTTGACCTTGTGCTCGAACTGGCCGCAGATATCGAGGGCCATCTCGAACTTATTGGCCTTCTCCACGAAGCCTATGTGCCTCAGAAGCATGACCGCCGCCCTCATGATGGACGAAGGATCTGCGTAGATGGCGCGACCCTCCTCGACCATTCTCGGAGCCGAGCCGTGGATGGCCTCGAACATGGCGTACCTCTTGCCGATGTTGGCGCTTCCTGCAGTCCCGACGCCTCCCTGGAACTCAGCTGCCTCATCTGTGAGGATGTCGCCGTACAGGTTGGGGAGAACTATGACCTTGAAGTCCTTTCTTCTCTTTTCATCCACCAGCTTGGCGGCCATGATGTCCACGAACCAGTCGTCGAACTGGATATCGGGGTACTCCTTGGAGATCTTCCTGGCCATCTCCAGGAACTTTCCATCCGTGGTCTTGACCACATTGGCCTTGGTCACAGCCGAGACCTTCTTGATGCCGTTCTTCTTGGCGTAGTCGAAGGCCAGGCGTATGATCCGCTCCGAGCCCTGGGTGGTGACGATCTTGAAGTCCACGGCCAGGTCATCGGTCACATTGAAGCCCTTGCTTCCCAGAACGTACTCGCCTTCGGTATTCTCCCTGTAGAAAATCCAGTCTATGCCCTGCTCAGGGACTTTGACCGGTCGCACGTTGGCAAAGAGGTCCAGCTCCCTCCTCATGGAGACATTGGCGCTCTCTAGATTGGGCCAGGGGTCGCCCTTCTTAGGAGTGGTTAAAGGTCCTTTGAGGATGACGTGGCATTCTTTCAAGGTGCTTAAGGATTCTTCAGGCAGGGCCTTCATAGCCTTGGCTCTCTCTTCGATGGTCAGGCCCGTTATGTCCCTGATATCGACCTTCCCCTGAGCTATCTTCTCCTGGAGAAGATATTTGAGAACTCTGACTGCCTCGGCTGTTATGTAGGGGCCGATTCCGTCCCCACCGACCACACCTATGATTATGGGCACCTGCTTGGAGTAATCCACCCAGCCCTCTCCGGCCTTCATGGCCTCTACCCGTGACAGCTGCGCCTCCAGCAGTTTGCGGAAATGCTCTAATGCCTTATCTACGTCCTCTCTCTGCCTTGTGACTTGCATGCCGTAAGCCTCCTTCCGCGCTAGAGATCGCCCTTAGCAGATCAACTTTTTGCAGTCAAGCATTTAAGCTTGAAGAAATCAAAGGACGTGCCATGGATCTGAACTCAGCCGTCATCTACGCCATCATATTCCTATTAACCTTCATGGTCGCCCGGATCATCTTAAGGATGATGAGGGGGTACTGAAGGGCTATTATGTGAAGGGCGATGAAGCTCTCTGAATCGACAGGCTTAATAATTTGAGGCAAATCACCTGATGATGTATGTATCCCCAAGTACTAGCCACTGTAGGGGGATCGGGCACCAGGCTGTATCCCCTGACGCTAGATCACCCCAAGCCTCTGGTGGAGATCTGTGATTCGGCGATAATAGCCGTTCTCTTCAGAACCTTGGCCATACAAGGGTGCAGAAGGTTCATACTGGGGAGCAAGGGGGCTTGCAACACCCTGGACCTGAGCAACTACTTCAAGGCTGGGGAGGGCTTCTTCAAGCGCCTGGGGTTAGACAATTCCGAGGAATTCTGTTATCAGCCCAAGTACGATGATAAAGGCAGCGCCGATTCCCTCAGGTACTGCGCGAACTATTTTGACATTAATGATGACGTCATGGTGGTATCTGGGGATAACCTCATAGACATAGATCTACAAAAGTTCATGGCGTTCCATCACTCACTGGACCCAGTCCTAACCGTGGCTTTAAAAAAGCTGGCGCCCGGGGAGGACCTCTCCCAGTACGGCGTCGTGGACATAGATGAGAACTACAGGATAAGAGGCTTTGTTGAAAAGCCGAAGGCCGGCAATGAGCCCAGCCGCATGATCAACACCGCCTTTTACCTTTTCTCTCCCAAGATCCGGGGCATCCTCCAGGAGATGGGCGACGCGGCCAGGGACATTGGGGGGGACCTCATACCCTACCTGACGGAGAAGGGCTATCCCGTCTATGGCTACCCCGTCCCAGGCTACTGGATAGACATAGGCACCCCCGAGAGGCTGCACCAGGCTGCCATGGACGTCCTGAATGGAAAGGTTGGTAACTTCAACTTCAAACACCAGTACCGTCCTGGCCAGTGGATCCACCCTACCACCCTGAGCAAGATAGAGAAGGATCTCCAGTCCGGGGAGATAGAGCTTCGCGGTCGGGTCTCCATAGGAAGGAACGTGAGGATAGAGAGGGGTGCGGTCATTGAAGAATCCCACATAGGCCACCACAGCCTGGTGGCCCGCGGCGCAGAGATCAAGAAGAGCATGGTCATGAGCCTCTCCAACATAAGGCGCGGCGTGATTCTCAACAAAGCCATAGTGGGAAGACACTCGACCCTGGAGGCAGGAAGCAGGGTGGACGCTGGCCAGCAGGCCGACGGAAGATCGAACCAGAGAATTCCGGTCATAGGCGAGGATGTCATACTGCCCCCCGACTCGGTGGTGGGGCCGGGGACGAGAGTCGCCCTGCTTAAGTACAGCCACAAGATCCTGGCCACGGGCAGATTTGTGGAGCTTGGAAACGACGACAGGAACATCTTCTTCGCTGAGAAGTTCCATTGATGAGATACTAGAAGATCCCGTCTTTCATTTTTAAAGGAATCCTTTAGCGAATCAAAGGCTTGTTTGAATTATTATAGGCTATAAATAGCAGAAAGGCTTTAAAAGAGATCTATTGGGTGCTACCAGCCTACCAGTAGCGCTCCCAGGTCCCATCAGTTCTCATTATCTTGTATTTTTTGGCATTGGCCATGAGAAACCTGTTCAGGTTCTCAGGGGTTCCAAAGAAGGACTTATCCCTGAGGTTGTTGAAGATATCCTCTGTGGTGAAGCCTCCGAGCTGGCTTCTTCCGTAGACAATCCTCTCTATGCTGTAATACAGATCATCGAACTTCCTTAAGGGGTATGTAACCTCTGCAAACCTCATCAGCACCACCTAATGGCGTAGAAGGGATTGGGCGGATAAGAACCTTTCGTCTTAGAGATAGAAAGGGAAATATTTTCATCAGGGGTATTTTTGCTAAGGATAAAGTAATTTTGCCGACAAAGATGGATGAGATGTGCTTGGAAGGAATAGCCGAGGGCGTCAAGGCCTGCACGAGGTGCGACCTTGGGGCCGGAAGACACAAAACGGTTCCTGGAGAAGGCCCCTGTGATGCCGAGATCATGCTGGTGGGAGAGGCTCCGGGGGCAGAGGAGGATCTATCAGGCAGGCCCTTCGTAGGCAGGGCTGGAAAGGTGCTGGATAGGGCTCTCGCACAGGCGGGGCTGGGTAGGTCCAAGATCTTCATAACCAGCGTCATAAAGTGCAGGCCTCTGGGAAACAGAAAGCCCAAGGCCGGGGAGATCGATGAGTGCCTTCCCATTCTCCAGGCCCAGATAGATGCCATAAAGCCCGAGGCCATAGGGCTCATGGGCAATGTGGCAACCAAGGCCATCCTGGGATTAGAAGGGGTGACCGGCCTCCACGGCCGGGTCTTTCAGGACAGGTACGTGGTCACCTACCATCCGGCAGCGGTCCTTCGGAGGAGGGAACTCCAGGAGGACCTGGTCTCGGACTTAAAAAAGCTCAAGGAGCTATCCCTTAGACGCAAATAGCTTCCTTACCTTGGATATGGCTGGCTGGAGGGCGAGGATGATGATGTCGTCTCCGATCTGCACCTTCCAATCCTTGTCGAGGTTTAAAGGCCTACCATCCCTGAGAACTATGCCTATGGTTGAATCCCTGGGCATCTCTTTGGCTATGGATCTGCCCACCGATCTGGAGCTTCCGCTAACGGTGAAGTCTATGAGCTCCACCTTCTCGTCCCTTAAGGTCACCACGTCCTCGACGCCGGTGGTGAGCTCCAGAACGGCATCGCCCGTAACCTGGCCAGGGCTTACGGCCCTGTCCACTCCCACCATCTCAAATAGCGTAATGTAAGCGTTTCTGTTGGCCCTGGATATGATCTTCCTGGCCCCAAGCTGCTTGGTCAAAAGGGAGGCTAAGAGATTCTTCTCATCCAGGCCGGTTACTGCAAAGACCACATCCATCTCCCCAGCGTTCTCCTCCCCTAGAAGGGATATGTCCGTGCCATCGCCGTTGAGGACCATGGTGTTGGAGAGCTTGTCTGCGATCTCCCTGCATCTCTCGGCGTTGATTTCCACCACCTTCAGGTCAAAGCCCATCTTCTCTAGCCGGTTAGCAAGGTAGAACCCCACCATTCCTCCACCTATGATCATGACCTTGTGGGAGGTGCCGTTCTCGTGGAGGGCGTTTCTGAGCTCTGGAAGGACGGCCGAGTCGCAGACGGCTATAACGTGATCCCCCGGAAAGATCTCGTCCTCGGGACGAGGTAAAACGATATCGCCCGCCCTGTTGATGGCAACGATCCTGCAGTTCCTGGGCAGGATAGCGTCCCTAACAAGCCCGATGATGGGCATGTTCTTGGTGACCTTGAACTCGATGAGCTCGGCCTTTCCCTTGGCCAGCTCCCTGTTCATGAGCATGGATGGGAAGTAAAGTGTCCTGGCCAGCTCCTCGGCCATGACCAGCTCGGGGCAGATCATGTACCCTATACCAATCTGTTTTCGGTGTTTCACTGGCTGGTCTATGTACTCGGGATTGCTGGCCCTGGCAATGGTCTGCTTCACCCCCATGTGCCCGGCCACGATGCAGGTTATGATGTTCACCTCGTCATTTCCCGTCACAGCCAGAACTATATCTGTCTCTCTAACCCCTGCCTGGATGAGAAGCTGGGCATTGGCGGCGTTTCCCTGGAGCACCCTCACATCCATGTCTGCCAGGCGGGCGCACGCGCAGGGGTCTCTGTCTATGATCGTCACATCGTGCTCCTCGTATAGCTCGCCAGCCACCATAGCGCCTATTTCGCCTGCTCCGGTAATCAGAATGCGCATCTTTCCTCGTCTTTCATCGGTTTACAAGATAGGAGTATCCAAAGCTGCACGGAAAAAGTTTTTGAGCCCTTAAAGGGGGATCGTTTATCTGGGTCGACATCCAAGCTGCAGATTCCTGCCACCACCTTTATAACCAGAGGCACGTGGGGGCGTATGGGATGTACAACCTTACTTACGATCAGTGGCAGGCCTTGATCGACGACGTGATAGGTGTCCAGGCCCCCCTCTTCCAGGCCATGCGCGCAACGGCAGATGGGGTCTGCCTGGACAAGAATCTGGCTGATGAGCTGAAGCTTGAGGGCCAAAAGGAGCTGAAAGTCGGTGACTGGACCTTCCTTTTAGCCCTGGAACCCCACGACGATATCATAGGCGGCTTTGCCATCTCCCTCCTGGCCGAGGAGAGCCTAGAGGACTTTGATGAGGTCAAGGAGATGGTGGCGGAGGCTAGGGGCTTTACCTGGTTCGACATCAGAAACTTCGAGACCGAGCATGGCCTGAACCTGAACGACGAGATCTTGGAGAAGGTGGAGAAGGAGTATGGGGTCCTGGCCGAGGCTGACGACCAGACCATCCTCTTCGACATGGTGGTCTTCGACAGCCAGGACACCGATAACAACTGCAGGCTGGGCTCCAACAGCTGGCAGGCAGGTCCAAGCCTGGACGAATAAAGAACAATTCAGGGGTGTTTTCAGCGCAGATTATCCATGCACTCGTCGCATTCTGTGCATGACCTGGTAATGGTATCCATCCTTCGCACCAGATAGCTCCCTATCTCTGGGGCTTGATCTTCAAGTACTGGAGCTTTTGAAGGACGACCGTCATCCCCGGCACCTCCCTGTCATCCAGGTCTTTCCTGGAGAGGATATCGGGTCTGGCATTATCGTACCCTGTCTCCACGGTCTTGGCAACATCATCCCTCAGCTTATCGCTGAAGAGCGGAAGGTCCTGGCCCTTATACTGGAGCCAGCTTACAAACTCACTGAGACTTTCATCCCTAGAAAGCCTCCTAGACATCAGGCAGAAATCAATCGGAGAATGGAAACGCCTGCGCCAGATGGGTCTAATTTAATATTTTAGCATGATTACTATTAAAGGTATTGCATTTCCGACATCTATAAGGCTTAAAGGGGCCTGCATAAGTATCCCTAGGAGGATCTCGGCCCTGGGAAAAACCCCACTTTTTTCATTAACATCTCCTTTAGGCCATCATCCGGAGCTGTGGCATCGGCGCTCAGGATTGAGCTAGAGCGCTCTCCTTAAAAACCTCGCGAACACCGCCTCGGACATGCGATCCATGTGGAATCCACGCACTGATCGATGATAGACATCTTATACCATCCGGAATATAACCCCATATTCTATCTTCAGCCATCTGCGGTCTTACGTCCGCCGCCATCCAGCCCCCATACTTCATGCAAAAATATTTAAGTAGCATATCATTTATTACTGTCTAAAGTTAGATATTAAGATCGCTAGAACGGACAAGGGAATGAGTGTGTAATATAGAGAGTAAAATTATTAAAAAACTATGTATAATTGTCGTGCTGGTTCTGGCCAGCTTCACAGTGCCGACTCTTGGCATCAGTGGCGCTATGATGGGCGCATCCAATGTGGATATCTTGAGCGGAGGCATCTTCAAAAGCTGTTCTGGAGGATGCAGCTTCTCCCTAGGCCAGCCCAACAACTTCGACTCAGTCTCCATAGGTAACGACGTAGCCACTGCTTTTGACAACTACTGAGATCACAACATCTTCGGCCACCAGGCCAAGGCTGAGAATAACATGGAGATAAAGAAGAACCAGATGTCTGGGCCGAGCATCTGCTGCAACGTCTCCCCCACCACCCTGTGCAGAGAGTGCGCTCCTCAGGTGAACATCGAGCAGATAAGGCTCGGCGACAGAAAGACCTTCGCCTACGGCAACGCTGCGGCCAGCAACAACATCACGATTGTAACTAACCATGAGTGAATCTCTCTCCAGGATGCCCAATGGGTGTGCAAGCCCTTGGACCATCCTTATTTTTTTACAAATCAGTGTTCGAAATCAGAGCACTGGCCCTCTTTGAACCTGTATATCAGGAAGTCTCCGAAGGGAATTTCTTTTCCATCTTCTGAGAGGAGATCGCTCCGGTTCACGTCGGCGACAGCAGCTTCCAGGATGCTCTCTAGGTCCCCACACCTGCGCACGATTCCCAGAAGGGCCTGGTTTTAATACCTCCGTCTCTGCCGGTTCATATAGGATCTCACAGAGCCTTTGGACCATGTTGGCGTCCACGTCGCTCAGGGTTTGCCCCTGTAGTTTATGAAGGCGGAGTCCAGCTCCCCCAGGTTGTTCTCAAAGTACCCGCGGACGCCTCTGTTGACCTCCACCTCCCTGCCCACCAGGTAGATCTTCCTCTCCACCTGAAAGGTGTTAAGGTCGTTAACCCTCACCGTGCAGGGCATTATGGCCTTCCGGTCCAGGTGAAGGAAGTCCACCAGAGCCTGCCTCTTTTTCTCCAGGTCCATCTCGGCTTTGATATCAGCTTCAGTCTCCAATAGAACACCCCTAGACTTTGAATTAGACTACCTCAGGTAAGACTACAATATATTAAATTGATAAGAGTTCCAATTTCTAGTTGACGTTCGGATCCCTCCTGCCAACCTATTTCTACTCCGGGGCCCGCTCTCGGATCATGCGAATTCGCGAGTCTGAGTTCAAGGACTCTATCAGGAGATTTGACAAAACCCTCTATCTCTGTCACAGGAACGCCGATCCCGATGCCCTTGGGAGCGGCTATGCCTTGCAGAAGGCCTTCGGCGGAGACCTGGGGGCTGTTGAGGACCTGAGCAGGGCAGGAAGGTCCCTGGTCTCCGCCCTTGGCGCGGACGTCATCATGAACCCCCCTGTGGAAGGCTACGACCTGGTGGTGATAGTGGATGCCTCGGTGGGCCTCCAGATCGGAAATCCCCCCCTGAGCAGGTACGCGGTGGTGGACCACCATCTGGACAAGGACCTTCTTTCAGGAGCAGAATTCTACATCCAGAGGTCCGCCACCTCCACCGCCGAGATCGTCTGGAAGATCCTCATCGACTCTGAAGTAAAAGTGACCGAGGACATGGCCAGAGGTCTCCTGGTTGGGACGATCTCGGATACCGGCAGGTTCAGGAGGGCGAGTCCAGACGCGTTGCGGGCCGCGGCGGGGATGCTGGAGGCCGGGGCCGGCTACGATCAAGCCCTGGAGATATTGTCCAGAGTGCCCTCGGGGATCTCCCAAAGGATCGCGGTTCTCAAGGCCGCCACCAGGGCTCAGGTGGATAGGGTGGGGGACTGGCTCATCGCCACCACCGAGATCAACGCCTTTGAGGGCTACTCAGCCATGGCTCTGGTGGACATCGGAGCCGATGTGGCATTCGCCGCGGGAAAACACAACGGCACCACAAGGGTTAGCGGAAGGTCCAACCGCGAGGCGGTCAGGGCAGGATTAGACCTCTCTGAAATCATGCGCTCTGTGGCAAAAGAGGCCTGCGGCGAGGGTGGAGGGCACAGGGCAGCAGCTGCCCTGGAGGCAGAAGGAGAGCCGAAAGCCCTCCTTCTGGAGTGCAAAAAAAGGTCCGGCCAGCGCCTTACTGGCGCTTAACCTTGGGCCTAATTCAGGACTTGTTGTACTTCTCAGCGGCCTTCTTCAAGGCCTCAATTCCAGGCAGTGACTCTCCCGAGAGGTAGGTGATGCTGGCTCCGCCGCCGATGCTCACGTGGGAGAATTTAGGCTCAAGACCTAACTTCTCTATGGCTGCGATGGTATGGCCGCCGCCGGCAATGGAATAGCCTGACTCAGTCATGGCCTTCAGGATCTCCACAGTTCCCTGCTTGAAACTCTCTTGCTCGAAGATGCCTGTCGGACCGTTGAGCACCGTGACCTTGGCGTCCCTCAGGTCATTGCAGTAGCTGATTATGGTCTCTAGGCCGATGTCTGCGATGGTGCCACTCGCTGGAAGCTTGTCCACGCGGACTTCTACTCTCTCGCCGCTGCGGTTGAGGGCTACGTCCACAGGCATGGCGATCTTGTCTGGATAGTCCTTAAGGAGCTTGGCGGCTATGGGGACCTGCTCCAGGTACTCCTGGTCGACCACGAACTTCTTATTAGGCTCTCCAACGTCGATCCCTGCGGCCATCAAGAAGACGGTGGCCACAACTCCCGTGGTCAGGACCTTGTCTGCCCCACCACGCTTGAGGACGTTTTGGGCGACCTTTATGGAGTCGTCTACCTTGGCGCCGCCCAGGGCAAAGATGGTGGGGTGCTCATTGCCCTTGAGGCCTTTATCCAGGGCCCGGATCTCCTTATCCATGAGAAGACCGGCAACGCTGGGAAGAACCTCGGTGAATCCCACCACCGAGAGGTGAGACCTGTGGGATACGGCGAAGGCATCGTTGACGAATAGATCGAAAAGAGGGGCGAGCTTCTTTACCATGTGGCTCTTGGCGTGGTCCGTGGATGCGCGGTTGATGTTCTCCTCGGAGTAGAACCTGGTATTCTCCAGTAGGAGAACCTCTCCCGGCTCCAGGGACTTTATGGCATCCCTGGCCTGGGAACCGAAGATACCATCGGTGTAGGCGACTTCCCTTCGCAAAAGCTTCGACGCCAGCTTGGCGTGGGCCTCCATGGTTGTGAAGTCCTTCTTCCCAGCCCTGCTCTGGTGGGCCATGAGAACTACTCTGCAGTCCTCCAGAGCTTTTAGGGTGTCGAGGTGACTCTTGATCCTCTTATCATCCAGAATGTTGCTGTTCGGGCCCATGGGTGAGTTGAAATCGACCCTCACCAGAACCCGCTTGTTGTCGAGGACGACGTCATCCAGTGCGAGATAGTCCATCAACTAGCGTTCCTCCTGTGGTGTAAATGGGTATAAATGGGGTAGACATTGGGGCTATATAGTTATGTTGCTGACACAGATCTGCAGGCGCCCTTCCCGGCTCTTTTGACTCTCAAGATAGCCGATTTGAGCAGAAAGATCCAGGTTTGGGATCTATAAGATTAAAATAAATCTTTTTCTCTCTAGGGACGATTTCAAGGAGCACCTTCCTGATAACTTATAAATCCTGTGACTTCCCTGCCCTGCCTGGTGGATCTCACGGCCCCGGAGGTTAAAGCCAGGGAGATTCTGGCGTTGATGGAAAAGGGGAGGCCCGTGGAGGCCGATCGCGCGGTGATCCTAGGGGACCTGGACCTGAGCAGCATAGATCTTCCCCCGGGCCCAGAGGGGAGACGGGCCCTCTCCTCCAGGCTGAAAGTGACCTCTTGCGAGGTTAAAGGCCTTGTAAACATGGCCGACACCGCCTTTCTAAGCCCAGTGAGCTTTAGAGGCACCATCCTTCACGAGGTCGACTTTTGGGACAGCTCCTTTGCCGCAGGCGCAGACTTCTGGGAGGCCAGGTTCTCGGGGGATGCCAACTTCTGGGGAGCAACCTTTGTCAGCAATGCCAACTTCACCGATGCCGTCTTTTTCGGTGATGCCGACTTCATATCCTCCAGATTCCGGGACAACGCCGACCTGTGGAGTGCGTCCTTCTCCGGCCGCGCCATCTTCTCCGAGGCAGCCTTCGAGGGCCCCGCCAACTTCTGGAGGGCCAGGTTCTCCAAGGGCGCCGACTTCAGTAGGGCAGATTTTGTGAGCGATGCCAACTTCACCGAAGTGGCCTTCGGGGCTGATGCCGACTTCGTCATGGTCCACTTCTGCGAGGACGTGAGCTTCCACAATGCCTCTTTTCTGGGCTCCTCCGACTTTCGCAAGGCCGAGTTCTGCGGCTCTGCCGCCTTTGGAGATGCCAGATTCGAGGGTAAACTGAACGTGGCCAGGGCCAAGTTCTCCCGGTTCAAATAAATCTACTAGCTATGTTTTTTGGTCTTCAGAGTACGCTTAGGATAATAGCCCTCAGTATGCCACGGCAAATGTCGATAAGTCCTTATATTTGTTTGTAGATCTGCTCCAGAAGTAGGTTTGAGGTATAATCGGTAGAGGGAATACCTAACTTAAGCCAGTAGAGTGATGATAGGATGTCTAAATATATCGCTTTGATCTTCGCGGTGCTGGTCCTCCTGGGAGCGGCCGGCGGGGCGCAGTGGGGCAAGGAGCGCCCCATAAGCATTCAGGTGGGCTCGGAGCAGGAGCTGCCCGCCATAGACGGCCACGTGGTGGCCTGGGCAGACAACAGAAGCGACAACTTCGATATATTCATGTACGACCTGGAGACCGGCATGGAGCGCTGGGTCTGCATCAACCCCTTCATCCAGACCAATCCGGCGGTCTCAGGAGAGAGGATCGTCTGGCAGGACATGAGAGCTGACAAGGCCGACGTCTACCTGTACGACGCCATCAACAGGACCGAGACCACCGTGGTCACGGGGCCAGGAAACCACACTCAGCCGGACATAAGCGGTGACAACGTGGTCTGGGCCGATGATCGCGACGGTAGCACCAAGATATACCTATACAATCTGGACACCAGGGCCGAGAAGAAGATCTCTTCAGGGACGGCAGAGCAGGTCTCCCCTAAGATCAACGGCAACAGGATAGTCTGGATGGACAAGAGGTCCAGCGATTGGGATGTCTACATGTACGACATAAGCAATGGCAAGGAATCAGCAGTGGCCAAGGGCCCCGGTGATCAGTCCTTCCCGACCGTCAGGAGCAACATAGTGGCCTGGGTGGACAACAGGACCGGCATCTCTGACATATCCATCATGGACCTCTCCACCAACAATCTCAACACCTTGGTCAGGCCCGGCCTCCAGACGACTCCTGCGGTCTACGGCGATTACGTGGCCTACGTGAGCAACGCCACCGAGATCTGGCTCTACGACATCAAGAACGGCGATAACTTCCAGGTGGCTCTGGGCTCCTACAAGAGGGAGCCAGCCATAGGCGAGAGGGGTGTGGTCTGGACCGATTACAGGGCAGGTCCGGCGGACCCCGATGTACAGATGTACGATTTCAAGATCCTGGCCGACGTGACGGTAACCTCTGGGCCTTACAACCACACCAACCCCTCCATCTCCAGGGACAACATCGTCTGGACCGATGACAGGATGGGCCACTTCAACGTCTACCTCTACAATGCCAGCACAGAAGAGCAGACCAACATAACCGACGATGTCACGGATCACAGCAGCCCCGATATTTCGGGCAATAATATAATCTGGGTTGAAAAAGTTAAAGGTTACCTGAACATCTTCCTCCACGACCTGACCACCGGAAAGACTAAGCAGATAACCTCTGACTCTTTCGACCACCGCTATCCCATGATAGACGATAAGCACATATCTTGGATTGAAAACAGCACCGGCAGTGATCAGGTCTACATCTACGATATAAGCATCGGCTCTACGAAACAGATCACTACAGCCAAGTCCCTCAAGCTCTCGCCAGTAATAAGCGGGAACAACGTAGTGTGGATCGATGACAGGAACAAACAGAAGTGGGACATCTTCATCTACAACCTGACCTCAGGTGAGGAGGGAACCGTATGTACTAACTCCGCCAGGCAGGTCCAGCCTTGGATTCAAGGAGGCAACGTGGTCTGGTCCGATGGCAGGAACAAGAACTGGGACATCTACACCTACAATCTCACCACCAAGGTGGAGAGTGCAGTGGTTACCGATGCAGCCAACCAGGGATCGCCCTGCGTTTACGGCAACTACGTGGCCTGGCTGGATGAGCGCGGAGGGGACTCGGATATCTACCTCTATGACCTGACCAAGGGCATAACTGTGCCCATCTCCACCCTGCCCTTCCAGCAGAGCCCCAACGACGGCAAGGGCGATCCCTTCACCGTCAGGCCCCATGCCTCGTCCAAGATGCTCAGCGCCGATAAGGTGGTCTGGATGGACAACAGCGAGGGCGACTCCCAGATTAAGATGAGGTACATCCTGGCCGATCCCATGCTCCTTCTGAGCACTGACTACCCGAGCACCAACGGATCTCTGATGGTCTGGAGCGATAATAGAAGAGGCAACTGGAACATCTACGGCTTCGACTTCTTCTCCAGGGCCGAGAAGCCCATATCCAAGGTCGATGCCGATCAGCTCTATCCCAGAGCCTCTGGAGATAGGATCGTCTGGTCCGATTACAGGAATGGCGACTCGGACATCTACGTAAAAAACCTGACCACCGGAGCCGAGACCGCCGTGGCCTCGGGCAAAGGGGACCAGGTCTGGGCCGCCATCTCCGATGACGATGTCGTCTGGCAGGACAACTCTTCGGGCAACTGGGATGTCTACCACAGGAACCTTAGGTCCGACAAAACCAAGCCCATCCACACGGGCCAGGGACAGCAGATGTACCCCGTGGTGAGCGGAGACCTTGTGGTCTGGCAGGACAACAGGAACGGCAACTGGGACATCTACGCTTACGACCTGAAGTACAACAATGAGACCAAGCTCACCGGCGAAGGGGATCAGGTGTACCCGGACGTGTCAGACAACACCGTCGTCTGGGAGGACAGAAAGTCCGGTGACATCGCCTATTACCAATGGGACATAAAGTGGGGCAAGACCTACACCAGACCCGGAATCCAGTCGAGCCCCGTGGTCTCGGGCAAGTACATGGCCTACGTTGACGACGGGCCCAAGGGCCACTCCATCCACAGGCTGGACATAAGCACATGGAAGGATGAGGCCGTCCCCGACAGCGACAGCGGCGTCAAGCCCAGCATGGACAAAAAGCTAGTCTGGCTCAACTTCAACAATGGAAGGCCTAGGTACCAGTCGGTGGCCTCGGGACTGATAAGCGCCATATGCAAGGCCCCCGGCGATCAGAGCCATCCATCTGTAAGTGATAACTACGTCGTCTGGATGGACAACAGGACCGGAAGGCCTGATGTCTACGTCTATAGCCTGGCCCAGGAGGTGGAGGTGCCCCTGGCGGCAGGGCCCGCCGAGAACATGTACCCTGATATCTTCGGCGAGGTCATAGCCTGGATGGCCCATGATCCCCTTAAGCAGAGCTGGGCCATAAGGACCTTCGACATATCCATAGACAACCGGTCCGAGTTGGTCTGGGGTCTATCAGAGCCTGCGGCGCCTTATATCAGCGATACCTATCTGGCCTATCCGGACCTGCCCATAAAGACATTCGGCTGGAGGGTTCACAAGAAGCTGCTCTTTGGCACCGAGTCTGCCCCGGCCATACCCCCGAGCGGCATGAACGTCAGGACCGGCAAGGACGTGGTAGTGTACCAGGACAATTCGGTAACAGGAGGTAGCGGAAATTGGAACATCTTCGTCTGGATGCCAGGAAGGGAGCCGGTGAAGATCACCGATGACTCCAGCGACCACCTCTACCCGGCCACCGATGGCAGCACCGTGGTCTGGCAGGATGACAGAGATGGCAACTGGGACATCTACTCCTACGACCTCCTCACCTCCAAGACCAAGAGGATAACCAAGAACCTGGCCGATCAGACCCATACCGACGTGGAGAACGGAGTTATCGTCTGGCAGGATAGGCGCAACGGCAACTGGGATATCTACTCCTACGACATGGAGACCGGCAAGGAGACGGCCATATGCAACGCCCCAGGGGACCAGACGGAGCCCAGAATTCGCACGGAAAAAGTAGTATGGACCGATAACAGGAGCGGTAACAAGGACATCTACCTGTACGAGTAGGATCTCAAAAGGCCCATTTTTTTGGCCTTCTGCTCTCTTTTTTCCTTTGCCTCCTGGGCAAAGTTTATCTATTTCAGGCACTCTACATCGCCCTTTAACGTAAGGTTTGAGGCGGTCATGGAACTCGAGAACTTGAGGTTCGGCACGGAACTGCTCAAGCGCGGTTTCGCTAAGATGCAGAAAGGTGGCGTCATAATGGACGTCACAACTCCTGAGCAGGCGGCCATTGCTGAGGAAGCAGGGGCTGTGGCGGTCATGGCCCTCCACGCAGTCCCTGCCGATATAAGGAAGATGGGCGGCGTAGCCAGGATGGCAGACCCAGCCGTCATCGAGGAGATCATAAACGCCGTGACCATTCCAGTCATGGCCAAGGCCAGGATCGGCCATTTTGTGGAAGCTCAGATCCTAGAGGCCCTGGATGTAGATATGGTGGACGAGTCCGAGGTCCTAACCCCTGCAGACAAGTTCCACATAGAAAAGA
>Ga0181520_10007816_pt1 | contig 15532 bp, 12 predicted proteins | sample PEATcosm2014_Bin_29_FD_132451 | JGI IMG/M metagenome (GOLD analysis project Ga0181520, IMG submission 132451) | Peatland microbial communities from MTU Mesocosm Facility, Houghton, MI, USA - PEATcosm2014_Bin02_30_metaG | ecosystem: Environmental > Terrestrial > Soil > Wetlands > Peat | place...
CGCTCTCGACCTTTTTTCACAGCGGCAAGCCGGTGATTCTGGCGCTGGTCTATTACCGATGCCCGATGCTGTGCACGCAGATCCTGACGGGCCTGGGAAGCGCCCTGAAGGCGGTGTCGTTCAACCCCGGACAGGATTTCGAAATCGTCGGCATCAGTTTCGACCCCAAGGATACTCCGGAAACCGCGGGCGCCAAGAGGCAGACGTATCTCAAGCGGTATGGGCGGCCCAACACCGCCAATGGCTGGCATTTTCTGACCGGTGACGAGGCCAATATCAAGGCCCTCACCGATGCCGTGGGCTTCCACTATAAGTACGACCCGGCCACCGATCAGTTCGCGCACGCCAGCGGCATCATGGTCGTGACGCCGGACGGGCGGCTTTCGAAGTACTTCTACGGCGTGGAATATTCCCCGCGCGACCTTCGCCTCGGGCTGGTGGAGGCTTCGCAGAACCGCATCGGCAGCCCGGTGGATCAGATTCTGCTGTTCTGCTATCACTACGACCCGGCCACCGGTAAGTACGGGGCCATAGTCACGAACCTGGTGCGCGCCGCCGGCGCCGGATTCGTGCTGATCTGCGGGACCTTCCTGGCGGTAGTATTCCGACGCGAGCGCCGCGCCGGGATGAACGAGAGACGCGCTAACTAAGCTCACGATCACGATGGGACTGCGACTATTTCCGGTGCAGGCCTCCACCATTTCCGTGGAGACCGATCACCTGCTGTACTTTCTTGTGGCGGTGGCGGCGTTCTTTTCGCTGCTGATCTTCGCCGCGATCTTCTACTTCGCCATACGCTACCGGCGCCGCTCCGAGCGCGACCTGCCGCCCGCGGTGCATGGCGGCATGGCTCTGGAAATCCTGTGGACGGTGATCCCGCTGGGTCTCACCATGGTGATGTTCGGATGGGACGCCAGTATCTTCTTCAAAGAGAGCCGGCCGCAGGACAACTCCATGCAGGTTTACGTGGTGGCCAAGCAATGGATGTGGAAGCTCCAGCACGCGGAGGGGCAGCGCGAGATCAACGAGCTGCATGTGCCCCTGGGGCGGCCTATCCGCCTCACCATGACCTCCGAAGACGTGATTCACAGCTTCTTCGTGCCGGCCTTCCGCGTCAAGCAGGACGTGGTGCCGGGCCGCTACACCACGATCTGGTTCGAGCCCACCAAGACGGGCCGGTATCATCTTTTCTGCGCCGAATACTGCGGCACGAACCACTCGCGCATGACCGGCTGGATCGACGTGATGGAGCCGCAGGATTACCAGGCGTGGCTCGACGGCGGCGCGGCCATGGGATCGCTGGCCGCGAGCGGCCAGAAACTGTTCGAGAGCCTGGCGTGCGGCAACTGCCACAAGCCGGATGGCTCGGGGCGCTGCCCCAGCCTGGTGGGCCTCTACGGTCGCCCGGTGCAACTGGCCGGCGGAGGAGTGGTGCAGGCGGACGAAGCTTACATCCGCGAATCCATTCTGAATCCGGACGTCAAGATCGTGGCGGGCTTCCAGCCGCTCATGCCCACCTTCCAGGGGCTGGTGACGGAGGAGGGGGTGCTGGAACTGATCGAATACATCAAATCGCTGAGCCCGGCGGCGGGGACCCAAGCGGGCGGCAACGGCTTGACGCCGGAGCCGAACACGCTGAAGAACAGCAACCAGGAGACGCCCGCGCCGATCGAAAGGCCGGGAAACCGTTAGCACTATGAATACCGCAGTGTTACCGCAACGAGAGAATTACCTGAACGCCGGGCACGGCCTCAAGTCGTGGCTGCTGACGAAGGATCACAAACGCATCGCGCTGCTCTACCTGATCACCATCAGCCTGTTCTTCGCCTTGGGCGGCGTGTTCGCCACGCTGATTCGCGTGGAGCTGTTGTCGCCCAACGGCCACCTGATGTCGTCGGACACCTATAACAAGATGTTCACGATGCACGGCGTGGTGATGATTTTCTTCTTTCTGATTCCCTCGATTCCGGCGGTGTTCGGTAACTTCTTCCTGCCGATGATGATCGGGGCGCGCGATCTGGCCTTCCCCCGGATCAACCTGGTGAGCTGGTACCTGCTGGTGATCGGCGGCGCGCTGGCCATCTTCGCCATGGTGGCGGGCGGCGTGGATACGGGCTGGACCTTTTATACGCCGTACAGCACGTCCTACTCGAACACCTGGGTGATCGCCACGGCACTGGGTATTTTCGTGGCGGGTTTCTCGTCAATTCTCACAGGGCTGAACTTCATCGTGACCGTGCACCGCATGCGCGCTCCGGGGATGACCTGGTTCCGCATGCCCCTGTTCGTGTGGGCGCACTACGCCACCGCCGTCATCCAGGTGCTGGGCACGCCGGTGCTGGCGGCGACCCTGGTTCTGGTGTTCTGCGAGCGAGTCTTTCATATCGGGCTTTTCGATCCGGCGCTGGGCGGCGACCCGGTGCTGTTCCAGCATCTCTTCTGGTTCTACTCGCACCCGGCCGTGTACATCATGGTGCTGCCGGCGATGGGAGTACTAAGCGAGCTGGTCTCGACGTTCTCGCGGAAGCCGGTGTTCGGCTACAAGATCGTGGCCTTTTCGAGCGTGGCGATCGCGGTGCTGGGCTTCCTGGTCTGGGGGCATCACCTCTTCGTCAGCGGCCAATCTCTGTATGCCGGGATGGTGTTTTCATTTCTCAGCTTCTTCGTGGCCATCCCCTCGGCCATCAAGGTGTTCAACTGGACGGCCACGCTGTATAAGGGATCTATCTCCTATGCCACGCCGATGTTATATGCTTTCGGGTTTATCGGCCTGTTTACCATTGGCGGGCTGACCGGCCTGTTTGTGGCATCGCTGGGGATCGACGTGCATGTTACCGATACTTACTTCGTGGTGGCACATTTCCACTACATCATGGTGGGCGGTGCGATCATGGCTTACATGGGCGCGCTGCACTTCTGGTGGCCCAAGATGACCGGGCGCATGTATCCCGAAGGATGGGCCAAGCTTTCGGCGCTGATCATCTTCCTGGGTTTCAACTTGACGTTCTTCCCGCAATTCATTCTGGGCTATCTGGGCATGCCGCGGCGCTATCACACTTACCCGGACGAGTTTCAGGTGCTGCACGTGCTCTCGACGGCGGGTGCTTCGGTGCTGGCGGTGGGCTATCTGATGCCGCTGGTCTACTTCATGTGGTCACTGCGTTACGGGCCGGTGGCGGGTGCCAATCCATGGGGCGCGACGGGCCTGGAATGGCAGACGGCCTCGCCGCCGCCGGTGCACAATTTCGACGAGATCCCGGTGGTGACCGGCGACGCCTACGATTACAGCCGGGTGGTCGGGGAGGTGATGGAAGTTGGCTAGCGAAGCTCACGTGGAGACGCTCGCCCTGCGCGAGCAGTTCGATACCGCCGCCCAACAGAAGGACGCTTCGACGCTGGGGATGTGGATATTCCTCCTGACCGAGATCATGTTCTTCGGCGGCATGTTCATGATGTACACGGTCTACCGCGCCGTGTACCCCAACGTCTTCGGGCTGGCTAGCAGCACGCTCGATGAAGTGATCGGCGCGGTGAACACCGCCGTGCTGCTGTGCAGCAGTTTCACGATGGTGCTGGCGGTCCGCGGCGCGCAACTGGGGAAGCGGCGCACTGTGATGCTGTTCCTGGTTCTGACGATTGTCCTGGGTCTGGTCTTCCTGGGCGTCAAGGGATTCGAGTGGAACCAGAAGTTCCAGGAGCATCACGTTCCCGGTCCGAGCTTTCACCTGGAGGGAACCGCGCTGCAAGGCCAGGCGCAGTTGTTCTTCTCGCTCTATTTCGCCATGACGGGTCTGCACGCCGTGCACATGGTGATCGGATGCGGGATCATGCTCTTCCTGCTTTGGAAGACTTACCAGGGCACTTACACCGCGGAGTATTACACGCCCATCGATATGGGCGGGCTGTACTGGCACTTCGTGGATGTCATCTGGATTTTCCTGTTTCCCCTGCTGTATCTGATCGACCGGCACTTAAAGTGATATGACTCAGCACATCGATTCCGTCAAAACCTACGCCACGGTTTGGGTGGTCCTGCTGTTCCTGACCGCGCTCACCACGGCGGTGGCGCATGTGGATCTCGGCGCGTTCAGCGTGGTGGTGGCGCTGACCATCGCGGTGATCAAGATGCTGCTGGTGGCGCTCTTTTTCATGCACGTGCGCCACAGCAACCAGCTCACCAAGCTGGTGGTTTTGGGCGGGCTTTTGTGGCTCGCCATTCTGATCGTGTTCACGCTGGCGGACGTGTTCACCCGCGGCTGGCTGAGCGTGCCCGGGAAATAGGGGCGGTCGGGCGGCTCCGCTCGGCCAGCGCGCGATAGCCAGCGTGGTTGTGGTGCCGTACAGGACCGGCGTACCACGCGGGCCTGTTCCGTGACGCCCGTGCAGCCACTCCCGGCAGGGCCCCAGGACTTGGCACCACCGGCTGTAGTAAACTAACGAAAGATCTTCAGAACAAGCGCCCGTAGCTCAGTTGGATAGAGCGTCTGGCTACGAACCAGAAGGTCGGGTGTTCGAGTCACCCCGGGCGCACCAGAAAACAAAGCACTTACAGATCAAACAAGCCTCTCCGAATGGGGTTTGGTAGCAACGCCGGTAGCAACCGGCTTCGGAGAAAGAATCTCATCCATTTTGACGGCGGTTTGCCTCCGAACCTCGGGCAACACGTGTGCGTACGTCTGCATAGTGAAGCTCACCTGGGAATGACCGAGCAGTTCCGTGATGTACCGGGGGCTAACGCCTTGAGCCAGCAGTAGGGTCGCGGCGCTGTGTCGAAGGTCATGGAACCGGATCGCTGGGAACGGTAGTTCTGCTGGTTTCTCTCCGGGGTTCTTCGGCTTCGGCCTGGTGATCGCATAGTAATCCCGCAACAGGTCGCGAGGATCAACCGGCGTTCCGATATTGGTGGTGAACACGTACCCAGTCTCCTGCCAGCGCTTGCCGGCCCATCTGCGCTGCGCGTCCTGGTCCGCTTTGTGCTTGGCAAAGGCCGAGATGCAGGCAGCCGGAAGCTGCAGGTTTCGCCGGCTGGCGGCGGACTTCGGCTCAACCTGGATGAGCTTCTTATCTACCCGCTGGAGGGCCGCCCGCACGCTGAGCAGCCCGGTTTCCATGTTCACGTCGCTCCATTGCAACCAGAGGATTTCGCCTTCGCGCATTCCTACGGCAACGGCCGCAGTGAAAGCCGCCTCGAACCGACTGCCCTTCACCGCTTCCAGGAACGCCCTGGCTTGCGTTGGGTCGAACGCCAGGACGTCAGGCTTTGGTATCCGCGGCGGATCGACCAAGGCGGCCACGTTGCGCGGGATCTGGCCATCCTTGAGAGCTACAGCAAGCGCACCGCGGAGCGTGACAAGCAAGTGCTTCACTGTTCGCGGACTGAGGCCGGATTCGAGTTTGGAGTTCAGGAACTCGCGGATCTTCGGCGGCGAGAGCTTGCCAAGCGGAACTTCTCCGATGGCCGGCGTGATGTGGTTCTTAACAAGATCAGAATACGTCCGATGTGTTTTGGGCCGTACGCGAGACTTTACCACCTGCTCCAGCCAATGGGCCAGGAAACGCGCGACGGTCTGCTTTTCACTGACGATCGGGATGCCACGTTGCTGGTCGCGAAGCGCCTTCGTTAATTCGTCCGCGACCTCATGCCGCGTCGCGGCTGTGAACACCTTGCGTTTAGGCTTGCCGTTTGCGCCCCTCCCGGTTGTCACCGCCGCGCGCCAGCGGCCGTCCTTCATGTGGTAGATCGAGCCTTCACCTCGTCCGCGCCTTTTTGACATTCGATTTTCCTTTCTTCAGCCAGCGGCGGACGCTGGCGACCGATCGCACATTGAGCCTCTTAGCGATTTCCTCAGGCGCTGCACCTTCCGCATGTAGCCTGCGTGCCTCAATCAGCTTGTCCTTCCGGCGTCGATCCGCGTCTCGCCTTGCTCTTTGAAGCCCGCAAGCGTCGCAATAATTGTTCTGCCCACGCCCTGGTCGCTTTCCCGCTCGAAGGTAGGGCAAGCCGCAACCAGTGCAGGTGTAGAGATTCTCCGCTCCCCGAATCAAGAGGGCCAACTGCAGTGCGATCGCACCGAGCAGCCCGCCATGATATCCTATCTTGAACTTCCAGGTCATTCCTTGCCCATTCGAACAATATGAGTTTAAGATCAACCCAACCCCACCGATATGCACCAAGTAAGCGACCACAAAATGGATCGCCATTTCGGCTAGATCGATTTCAGGCGGCGGCTCTAGACCGAGCACCCGCCAGTCTTCTCGATCACCTAAGCGCGGCGGGAGCCTCTTTGACTCCGCAGCTACGCGGAGTATTGCCCTGACGTACCGGCTAAGTTCGCGCCAAAACTCGACAGGCTCCCATTGCTTAGTGAGTCTGGCCCTTCCACTCAGAACTTGCCACCTCTTATCACCAAGCACTAGCCAATTGGATGATTGAGTCTCATCGGGGAGCTCTTCTGCGAAGAATACGCCGTACCGCCTTGCAAATTTCAGAAACGGTCCATTTGAGGTTGCGTCAGCAAGCTTCACAAAATCGGAAATCAGGCGATCTCCCGGCTTCACATCGGACCCTCTCTCCGCGCCCCTCCCCCAGGTAAGCCTGTCGAATTTAACTTCGATCTGAGGGGGCACGCTCAGTTCACCAGTTTCCACCCGTCGGCCCATTCGGTTCGACCAATCTGCAAATGCTGCCTCCTGAAAGGCGGCTCTGTCGCTCGTGATCGCCATATTGTCGCCATAATTATAGATCTGGTTCTTCTGTCTAGCAAGAGATATTTTGACTGCAGATATGACTTCACCAACTGTTAAGAGACAAACGCCGACAGGCATGAAAAGGCGGCCCTGGCCCCGAACAGACGTGAATGCGCAGAGTGTTCATGGCTGCCCCATTCCATTAGACTCCGACCAGCTATTGCTGAGAGGCGGTGAGGTTGCGCGTCTCCTCGGGATCTCGCGCGCCTTGGCCTTTCGCTGGATGCAGACCCGTATCCTACCCACGATACGTGTGCCCGGTGCGAGAACCGTGCGCGTGCCAAGGGAAGCGTTGCTGAAGTGGATCGAAGACCGCACTGGGGGTGCGGCGCCGAAATGACTGGGACGTTTGGTTTTCTACCTACTGTTCCGGCTCAGAATATCAATGGAGGACGCTCATGAATGAGTAGCCTGGCGGTAGGTCGCAAGGCGGCGGAGGGGGCCAAAGAGAATCAGCCCATCGGCGGCCACTTCGAGGGTTCAACTATGATTGCAATTGAGAGAGTCATCGGACCGGATTGGGCAATCACGGCCGGCTGGTCCATTATTCCTCTCGGAGCTGACAAAAGACCGATAATTCCTTCCTGGAAACCCTACCAAACCAGGCATCCAAATGCCGATGAGATCGCATCCTGGGAGAAGCTCCAACCTGCAGCCTGGGGGTTAATCACCGGCGCACTTTCGCAGCGCATCTCGCTGGACTTTGATGGCGAACCCGGTGCCGCTACGATGCGGAAACTCGGAATCAATCCGCATCGAGAGACTCCATCTGGAGGCTTTCATGCCGACTTTGTGCACCCAGGCTGGCACGTGCCCACGCTAAATAGCAAGACCTCGCGACATCTCGGCGCTCAATGGCCCGGGTTGGATCTGCGGGGGGACGGCGGCTACGTGGCCTTCTGTGGCCGCACGAATAAGGGAGGGTATGTCTGGCTTTGGGATCCGGAACCATACGACCTCGACGCTTTACCGTTGAGGTTGCGCAGTTCCTTGGGTCTTTTGGATCCGATGGCCGAGCAATCGAATGGCAATGGCAAGCGTCGTCTTGCGCAAATGGTTCGTCATTTGGAAACTGAGAGCTTGATTAGAATGGCTCTCGATCGCGCAGATGCCGACGGCCGTAACAATGCGGGATTCTGGCTGTGCTGCCAACTTCGCGACAGGGGCAATAACAAAGCCGAGGCGGCCGCGGCCATGCAGGAGTTCCGCTCTGGAGTCGGCGGGATTAATACAAAGGGCCAGCGGGAATCGTACACTGAATCCGAAATGCTGGCCAGTCTGGATCAAGTGTACAGCCGGTCTGCGCGCGAACCCTGGAACCGAATTGGGCATGGTGCGCACGATCTGTATGGTGAGCCACAGCCAGAATCGCCCTGCCCAAATGGTCCCGTGAAGGACTATTTGGTCCGAGTCGCACCCGGTTTCATTGTGAATCAAGAGGGTGTATTTAAGGTTGTTGAAGGAGATGAACCGAAATGGATCTGCGCCCCGCTGCACATCATCGCATACGCGCGCACCGCCGAAAGGGAGGAATGGGGTAAGTTGCTCCAATTCAAGGATCTCGAGGGCGCGCCGCATACATGGTTATTGCCTCTTTCGCTTCTCGCCAGGGATACCGCCGAATTCCGCAGTAAGCTACTTAGCCTCGGCCTGAGGATGTCGGCATCTAAGGGCACACCCGATTTGCTGCGCCAATACTTGCAGATGACAGAGCCTGAAACGTTCGCCCTCACGGTCGATCGAATCGGCTGGAATGAAGAGACTTTTGTGTTCCCCGATGAAAATATAGGGCCACCCAACAGCAAGATGATTCTCTTCCAGCCAGCTTGGGAAATGAGCCATCGTCTGCGAACGGCTGGCACTCTCGACCAATGGCGAAATCAGGTCGGCCACTATTGCTCCAAGAATTCGCGCCTGCTGTTCTGTGTGTCGTGTGCCGCGGCTGCGCCCCTACTCTATTTCTTCGGAGAACAAAGCGGAGGCTTCCACCTGGTAGCCGATACCACCGTCGGGAAGACAACCTGCCTGATGGTGGCCGGTTCGTTTTGGGGCGGCGGTGGTCAGAATGGATTTGTTCAGTCTTGGCTCACAACTGCGAACGCCCTGGAGAACACTGCCGAGTGGCACAACAACGTACTACTATGCCTTGATGAGCTGAAACTCATCGATCCGGAACAGGCATCCAAGGTTGCGTACAGCCTCTCGAACGGGCAGAGCAAGGGCCGTGCGGGAAGAGATATGCGCGCCCAGAGGCGTGTGGAGTGGCAACTACTGTTTTTAAGTACCGGCGAACTCGGACTTGCCAGTCATCTTCAGGCTGCAACGCCGCTGAAACAGCGCTTGTACGGTGGACAAGAGGTGCGGTTTTGCGAGATTCCTGCCCGGGTGGATGATAAGGGAGGAGCGTTCGAATTCGCGCATGAATTTGAGGGACCGCAGGCATTTCAGGCCTTCTCAGAGCATCTCAAGGCTGCGAGCCGTACTTACTACGGCTCGGCGTGCCGCCATTACCTTCATCAACTGGCATTGACTGGCTATGACAGGTTGCGTTCGGTTGTTCAGCAATACCAGAAGCGTTTTTCGGAGCGGTTTATTCCGCCTGAAATTGGAGCTGAGGAGGGGCGCGCAGGCGTCCGGTTTTCCCTCGTCGGGGCGGCTGGTGAACTCGCCACGGCGATGGGTATTACCGGCTGGGAACCGGGAGAGGCGCTCGCTGCAGCCGGCGGGTGCTTCAACGCTTGGCGCGTGCAGCGGGGAGCCAGCGGAAGCTGGGACGAAAACCAGGCGTTGAAACATGTCGCATCGGTGCTGATAACTCATGGAAACAGCCGATTCCAGTTCTTCATAGAGGGTCAGACCCGAGATGAGACGATCAAAGTTCCGAACAGGATCGGATTCCGAACGCAGGCAAAGGATGGCGAGACTGAATATCTCGTGCTACCGGCGATGTTCCACGAACTTTGTGGCCCGTTTCCCGAGGACCTTGTTCGGCGCACCCTTCAAAGGCATGGGTTATTGAAGGGGTCCGACCCGGACCATGCGACTGCCAAGCGGACCTTGCCGGAATTCAGTGGCCGGCCTCGATGCTACGTCATTAGCGGGCGGATTTCAGCCAGTGATGAGCAGGGCAAGGGGTTGGCTAGGGCAGCCGGGGCACCGGGGCACCGTGAATGAAATGAGTGACATAGCAAACATCGGTACGGGGCACCACCGGGGCGCAAGGAGCGATACCGGGGCAGGGACAGGGGCGTCGGGGCAGGCTATTGAGTCTGTAAGTCTGACATTCTATTCTCCTTACCCTCGTCCGCCCCGATGCCCCGGTTGCCCCGCTCCGGCCGAGATTGTGGAGGCTGCCCAGCCGTCATCAGCGGAAACCCGGAGCCGTCGAAGATCTGCACTTCGCACGTGGAACGGCAAAACCTCACGATGAGAATGCAGATCAGGCGTTTGACGCGGCTCACAAATGCCTTCAGCAAGAAGCTCGAAAACCATCGGGCCGCAATCGCCCTGCACTTCGCCTATTACAACTTCTGCCGGATTCATGGATCGTCGCGGGTTACGCCTGCGATGGAGACGGGAGTTTCAGATCATGTTTGGATGCTTTCCGAACTACTTCAGTCATAAAATGGAATTGGCCGCCTAGTCTCGGCCTGATCAGCCGTGGCGAAAGCGGGAACCTTGACCTGTTGGCGGCCAAACCTTTTTCAAGGGATCGCTACCAAGGAGCGGTAATGGCTTCAGATGAGCAGAGGTGGTTCGCTAATCGAGGTCAGATGGTCCAAGTGGGAATCAACGCATTGGCGCTGATCATCAGCGGCAAGAGCACGTGGGGAGAATTGATGGCGAGTCGATTTCTCTCCTGGGGCGCCGTGCTTTTCTATGTCTTGATCGGTTTAGTTGTAATCTCTTTCATTTGGATGGTACAGACCAACCAGTCGAACTCGGCTGCACGCAAAGACAGCGTACACAAAAGCTCGTCAGGATTGGTCGCGAACACCGACCACTGCGATCAAAGGAGCGCGGAACTAAATTTGGAAATCTTCAATCTTCGGTCGCAGTTGGCCGATGCGAAAAATGAACTTCACCGCCGAGACACGGCGGCGGCACAGGCTGAAGAACAGAGACGCAAAGAGGAGTCTCTGTTGAGTAGTGCGCCCCAACTCTGGGTTGAATTCGAGCCACGGAAAAACGGAAGTACCGATCCGGAGGACTGGCAGTGCCTCATCTTCTCAAAAAACGGTGGAGGCGCAATCAAAACCATTGAAGTCGGCCCTCTCGAATGGAAGATTCAGGAATCGTACCCCATCGAACTGCATAGTGTTGTGGGCCCGCTTAGAGGACAGTCGGTCAAGTGCAAGTTCAGTGTCGCGGGTGACCTCAGTTTGACGGGACTCTTCCGCGAAATGATGCGCAAGTACGACCCGCAGGCACAGCCTTCCTCGGAAGTCCTGTATGAGGACTTTGACGGTCATCGGTATTCCAGGAAGTTTATTCTCTCAATTGATCCGTTTGACCAGATTACTTGGCACCCAGATCAAGTTCAGCTCGCGCCCCAAAAACGTAGCGCCGCCGAGTTCTTCCAAACGATAGGCAAAGCCATCAAGACATAAGGCATCCTAAACCCGATCCGTCGTGCCATGCTCTCGCCTGGTATGGTAAATCCTAATTACAGCTACTCACAGGAACTGGAAATTGTCTGACTGCAAGATCCGCTTCGATTTCACTATTTGAGGGAAAGCTCCCGGAGGATGAACTTCCGGGCGCGGCCTCCTAGCAAGTCGCACCCTCCAGTGCGTTATCCGAACATTTTTGTTGGCTACGTTAACCTGAAGCCAACCGCGAAGAGCGATAGCCCTGGCCGGTCCTGGCGCCACTACTGGTAGCTGATGGATCGTGGTATTTCAGATTTGCGCGGCTGGAATGCCGAAGCCGTCGAGCCTCGGTCTGTTCAGGCCGGTGTACCTACGAGGCGCGTGCCCGACGATCAAGGAAGCGCTTGACAATCTGCCTAAACTCGTTTTCTCCCCTCGCAAACTGCTGATTTTACGGGCTGAATATTCATTCATCGAAGGCCAGCAACGGGGACACTACCGGGCACTGCGCCGCCTTCCGCGGCCGGGCGCCGTGCGCGCCGCCCGAGCGGCGGCGGTCCCGGTCGCCAACGGCGCGACCACCGCCACGGTTGCTGCGGGCGGCGCCATGGCGTTCCGGACGGCGGCGCGCGAAAACGCTCTTTGGCGCGCGTGCGACGGTCCACGCAGCGCGGGATATATCGGTAGCCCGGCGCTCGCAGGTCTCGCGGCAGCCCGCGGACCGGCCGTCGCGAGCGCTGGCAGTGCGCGTGGGTTCCGCGGCCGGCCGCCGATCGTGCCGCGCGAGTTGCGGCGGTTCCGGTCGCGAATGGCGCGGCGACCGCCGCGGTGGCCGCGCGCAGCGCCGCAGTCTCCGCCTGGCAGCACACGAGAACCGAGGCCGACTCGCCCGGTGCGTGGTTCTTTACGATGAGTCGCATATGTACCGGCGCTTACGCTCAAACCCACGACGGCGGACATCCCGGCCATGGGCTTGAACGGGCGCCAGGCAGGACCCAATCATTGCAGCACGGATCTGGCGCCGTGGAACGCGGGATATCGCCGGTTCGGCACTCGCACGTCGCGCTTCGTCCCGCGGACGCGGCCGTCGCGGGCCAGGCGCAGAAGAAGGAGCAGCGCGTGGGCTTCTGCGGCCGGTGCCGTGCCTGCCGTCCGAACGGCGGCTGTCCAAGTCGACGCACGGCGGCGATTCAGCGGCGATCGTCGAAGAGAATTTCGATTTGGACTGAGTTTACCGCTTCTCTCCACTTCGGATGTACCACGCCCACTGATAACTGATCGTGGCCCACAGAGTTAGGGTAAAAGCACGATTGCATTCTCAGCAGTAAGAGCCCATACTATAGCCGTCGAAAAGTACTGGATCAGTCGGGTACTATTTGCCTACTGTGCCAAGCCTATAAATTGCTCAAGCCGCCGTTGCTGTAGAGAACGAATGCCCAAAAAGGCGTAAATAAGAAGAAGATGACATGAAACGTTACTCTTTGATCCTGATTTTGACTGTTGCGTTCAGCGCTTTTGGGGCGCATAAGCAGGAGATTCCACTCCTTGCGCCCGGACCCGAATCGCCCCGTCTGTTCCTGCAATCCTCAAGCGGCGGCAATCAGTGGAACGCTCTTCGCAATCAGTCGATGGAGATGAGCAAGGACTTCGCAAAGCAATGTCCCGACGTGAAGATCACCATCAATCAGGCGGTGGCGGACTACACGGTGATCTTGAATCACATCGAGCACGGTCTAGCTCGGGACAATCAACTGCAGGTCGCTGACAAACAGGGCGATCAGCTTTCCGTGGGCGAAGGCGGCAGCATTGCGGCAAACGTGAAACGGGCTTGTATTCTGATAATAACGAACTGGAACAGCAAGGCCGCAAACAAGACCGGGACACAGTAGACCGGCGTAGGCTGGAAACCCGCCCCATTCCTGGCTACACAGCGATAATACCCGACGCTTCCATACGCAACTCAATGCGCCTACGGAAGTGGGGAGATTTTCGATGCAGGCTGGGCCGGTCAGACGGCCATCTTTGAGCCACAGCTCCAACGCCCGGTTCTGGCGCCAGTTCCACTGCCGGTCCACCAACAGCGCAAAGCCCCGAAATCCTCCCCCGACAAGTTGTTGGGACAGACGACGTCCCAAATGGTATATTTGCGGGACGGAAGCGTCCTAACTAACCCGCTTCCCCCGGCTTCAATGCGCCGTGCCTGATCTCCGCTGCAGATCTTCTGCGGTTCCTGGCACGTCGCGTCGCGGCCCCACCGTCGTGCGCACTGCGGGGCTGTCCCCCGGCGCCCGCTGAACCACGCGAGCCGACTGGCAGCTCGCGAAGCCGTTCACCTGCGCGCCAGGGTGGCGAGCGCCGACGCACGCGTTTCCGACGGTGCGATACCGCCGCGTGCGTCTGTGCAGCGGTTCGGCGCTCGGACGTCGCGTGGCGACCCACGGCCGCGGCCGTCGGGCGCCACGTGCAGCGAGACACCGAGCGGCGGCGGGGCGGCCTGCAGCCCGCGTCCGGTTCCCGCCGGGCGCCGAACCGTTCGAGTCGGCTAACGAAACTCTCCGGCCGCTTTGGTTTTGCCGGGGACCTCCGCGCTCGGCCGTTCCAAAAACTCTAGTTTGTGGAACGTCGGAAATGTCCGAAATGTCAGCCTCCGCGAGCCGGAGTTTTCCCATGAAGAGAGGTTTCTCGGACGCCGCGCCCCTGATTTCATTGGTGATTCCCGCGATCGGGCGTTCCGAAAACTCCAGTTTATGGAACGCTGAAGCCGCCTACTACCCGAGCCGCAGCGTCGCGGCCTCGGCGTCGCGCCGGGCGGATCCACCGTGTAGCAGAGCAGCGCACCGCCCTGCCGGCAGGGCCTCGGCGCGCTGAACCACGCGAGCCATCCTGCGAGGCTCTTGCTCTTCTGCTTTCTGGCCTTTACGACTAATCGGTTACAACTCCAGCGAAGAGCGGTGTTACGGCGTGCCGAACCTGTGCCGTGAGTTCGTCTTCTGTTGGCCGGCGAAGCTTCGCGGAAAGGTCAACTTCGGCCGTCTTGAGCGTTGCCAGAGTGGCTTCAGCCGTTTCTGGGGTCTTGCGGATCACGGACCGGAAGAGTCCTCGGAGCAGATGTCCCTTCTCCCTGCCGATCAGTTCGCTCACTCCGCCCGCGGTTGTCACGAAAGCATGCAGCGAGGTGCGACGCTCTACCCATCCACCCATCCGATCCATCTGGAGCGTTTGTCGCGCGAAAACCAATACGCCAAACGCTTCGTCAGAAACACCAGCCGGCCGCGGCTCTCCGCTCGGCCATCGCAGGTAAGCGGCTCCGACAGGCTGCTGCGGGAAGGCGAACCGCCTCATCGCGTCCGCCACTGGCTCAATGTTCAGCCCGAGTTTGGGTATGATCTCCCCTTCTGGACCATAGACCAGGAACTCCCCATACTCCGCGCAAACATACACGTTGCCATCGGCCAGCCTGACGACGGCGGCCTCTTCTTCTACGGGCTTCACCTGTTTGCCGTCGCGAGCAAACCGTTGTCGCTTGTAACCGGGCAGCGGCTTCGCTCCAGCCAGCTCTTCGAGGAAGTACGCGAGGTCCTCCCAAGTCGCCAACCCGGGGTCCTGTTGCCGTATGGTGCTCTGTTGCTGGCCATACTTGTCGTGGAACTCCTTCCACTTCTGGAATCCCTGCTGCACCATTTCGGCAAGTCTCTCTCTGTCTGTTCCGCTCAGCGGCGCGCCGAAGGCATTGACCATGATGCCGGTGTATTCATCTTTTAGCAGCAGGCACATCACCCTTGCCAAGTGAGTGATATAGGGCGAGTTCGGTGACTCGGAATGTTCGGAAGCCGTAGGAGTTTCTCGTAGTGACTTTTGCTTTGTTGTTGAGGCCCTCGATGACTCCGCTGGAAAACTCCTTCCGGGCGCGAAAGTAGTTGAGGAGGAGTTCGCGGTGGGCTCGTAAGGTTCGGGCGACTTTCTTCAGTGGTTCGATCCGTGAGCGCATCACTTGACCACACCACCGGTCGAGAACTTTGCCTGCCCAAGCAGTGGACTCGTAATTCCAGAGGTGCCGGAAGTCTTCCTTAAGCCTGAATTCCGAAGTTGAGCGATAGTTGTCCTTTCCGGCAGGCTCAAAACCGACCTTCGGGTGCTGGCATTTCGGATCAGGTTTGAAGGACCGGAGTGAACTTCGGCGAAGCTGGAAATTC
>Ga0181520_10007817_pt1 | contig 15529 bp, 10 predicted proteins | sample PEATcosm2014_Bin_29_FD_132451 | JGI IMG/M metagenome (GOLD analysis project Ga0181520, IMG submission 132451) | Peatland microbial communities from MTU Mesocosm Facility, Houghton, MI, USA - PEATcosm2014_Bin02_30_metaG | ecosystem: Environmental > Terrestrial > Soil > Wetlands > Peat | place...
AACGAGATTTCGCGCCAGTGGTGGGAGGAACTGGTTTCGCCTACCACCCGCAACCATCTCTGGCTGACCAACGGTCTGGCGGCTTATTCCGAGCTGCTGTGGAGCGAGCACGCCGTCAGCGCCGCTGCCGCGGAATCGCAGTTCCGCGACGTGATGGTGGAATCGCTGACCGTGGACAACGTGCCGATCATCCAATCGGCGCGCCTGGAAGATTATTCGCCGGAGCTGTGGGCGCTCACCGGAAGCAAGGGCGCGACCGTCTTCGGTATGCTCCGCTACATCGTGGGCGACGACAAGTTCCTCCAGATCCTCAAGGCCTGGGCGCAGCAGAAGGCCTGGAAATCGGCCGATACGGACGATTTTCGCAAAATCGCCGAGGACGTCTCCGGCATGGACCTGGGATACTTCTTTATTCAGTGGATCGAATCGAGCGGCGCACCGGAATTCAAATTGGAATACACCATCTTCCGCACGCAGAAGGGCTTTCGCGTGATGGGCAAAATTTCGCAGGACCTCGATACGTTTCGCATGCCGGTGGATCTGAGAATCGAGACCGAAGGCAATCCCGAGGAGAAGCGCGTGGAGGTGGTGGGCACCTCTTCCGAGTTCTCAGTGGACACTTTCGGCAAGCCCAAGAACGTGGTCATCGACCCCAGCAACCACGTGCTGCGCTACAGCGCCAACGTGCGCGTGGCTGTGGCCATCCGGCGCGGCGAGCAGTATGCCGAGCTGACCGAATTCCCCGACGCGCTAAAGGAATATCAGAAAGCTCTGGAGACTAACCGCGGCAGTTCCCTGGCTCACTATCGGATCGCGGAGATATATTTCCTGCAGAACAATTATCAGCCGGCCGCCAACGAGTTCCGTGAAGCTCTCAACGGCGATCTGGAACCTAAGTGGACGGAAGTCTGGTCCCACATTAACCTAGGGAAAATCTTCGATATCACGGGCCAGCGCGACCGCGCGGTGAACGAATATAACCTCGCGATCAGGACTAAGGACGATACGCAAGGCGCACAGGAAGAAGCCGGCAAGTATCTGAAGACGGCTTACGAGAGACAGCGCCGCAGCGAGCAATAGAATCTCCGGGAATCTTGCTAGAACATAGTGCGCCTTTCCGCACTACTGTTCTGGAGCGAGGTTCTCAAGTGACGAAGCTTCTCATGCTGGCGTTGATGGCTGTGTTGTTGGCGATTGCCGCGCGTGCCGTTTGGATCGTTTGGATAGACTCGGCGCCGGTGATTTCGGGTCAGCCCTCGCCGCCTCCCAGCCGGCCTCCCGCGGGCTACAGTGGTGTGTGGCCCGAGAACCCTCCCGTGGAGACTCCCGAGCCGCCCATCGCGGTGCTGGTGGGAATCGGGCTGGTCGGCGTGGGATTGCTGGGTCGGCGCGGGTGGCGGTGGCGCTCGCGCGAATCGGCCGGAAGCCTCAGCGCCAGTGCCCTTCTACCAGGACCCAGCCACGGCTCCGATGAACCCATTGCGCGCGCACCCAGCGGGCATGCGGACGCGGTGGCCTGACCCAGGCTCCCGGCACCCACACATAACGCCCTCCATCCCATCGATGATATCCGCGCGTCCACACGAAACCCACGCCGGGCCGTGGTGGCGGCGCCTCGACCACCGGCCGGGGCGGCCCGATGCGCACATAAATGTCGGCGGCCGCGGCGCTCCCCGCCAGCACGCCCAGAAAAACGCAAGTCAGTAACACTCTTCGGAACACGCTTTTCCTCCCTCCGCATCGAGAGACGCACGCGCTCCGCCACAAGGTTATTAACGGCGCTCAATCTTCATCGTGCTGCGAAGCGAGCTCGGTCACCACGGAGAGATCTTCGAGCGTGGTCACATCTCCGGTCACCGCGTTGGAAGTCACAATTTCGCGCAGCAGACGGCGCATGATTTTGCCGCTGCGCGTTTTGGGGAGCGCGTCGGTGAAGCGGATCTGCTCCGGCTTGGCGAAACCGCCGATCTCCCGGGCGACCCACTGCCGCAGCTCTTCGGCCAACTGGGCGTGATTCCAGTTGCCCTTCTTAAGCGTGACGAAGCAGGCCACCGCCTGCCCGGTAATCTCGTGCGGCTTGCCCACCACGGCCGCTTCCGCCACCGCCGGATGGCGCACCAGCACCGATTCCAGCTCCATGGTGCTCAGCCGGTGGCCGCTGACGTTCATCACGTCGTCCACGCGCCCGAGGATCCAGTAGTAGCCGTCCTCGTCACGCCGTGCCGCATCGCCCGCCAGATAGACGCCGTCGATGCGCTCCCAGTATTGCTTGCGGTAGCGCTCCGGCTCGCGCCACAGCGTGCGCGCCATGCCCGGCCAGGGCCGCCGTACGATCAGAAATCCCTCCTGGTTGGCCGGCACGGGCTTGCCCATTAGATCGACGATATCGGCCATCACGCCCGGCATGGGCAGCGTCGCCGAACCCGGCTTCAGGGGCACCGCTCCCGGCATGGGCGCGATCATGATGCCGCCCGTCTCGGTCTGCCACCAGGTGTCCACGATGGGGCAGCGCTCCCTGCCGATGATCTTGTAATACCATTCCCAGGCCGCCGGATTGATGGGTTCGCCCACCGAGCCGAGCAGCCGCAGGCTGGACAAATCGTGCGCCTCGGGCCACCGGTCGCCCTGCTTGACGAAGCTGCGTATGGCCGTGGGCGAGGTGTACAGGATGTTGACGCGGTACTTCTCGACGATCCGCCAGAAGCGGTCGGGCTGCGGGAAATCCGGTGCGCCCTCGTACATCACGGTGGTCGCGCCCGCCGAGAGCGGCCCGTAGACGATATAGCTGTGGCCGGTGACCCAGCCTATATCCGCCGTGCACCAGTAGGTATCTTCCTCGCGCAGGTCGAAGACCCACTGCATGGTCATGTGCGTATGCAGCAGGTAGCCGGCGGTGGTATGCACGATGCCCTTGGGTTTGCCGGTGGTGCCGGAGGTATACAGCACGAAGAGCGGATGCTCGGAATCGAGCGGCTCTGCCGGACACTCTTCGCCGGCCGCTTCATCCAGCTCGTGCCACCAGTGGTCGCGGCCCTCGCGCATTTGGACCGCGCCGCCGGTGCGGCGGTAAACGATCGTGTCGCGCACGCTGGGGCATACCTCGAGCGCCTCATCCACGGCGTCCTTGAGCCGGACCTCCTTACCGCGCCGCCAACTGCCATCGCACGTAATCACGACCTGGGCTTCGAGATCCTGGATGCGCGTCTTGAGCGCCTCGGCCGAGAAGCCGCCGAACACCACCGAGTGGATGATGCCCAGCCGCGCGCAGGCCAGCAGGGCCACCGGCAGCTCCGGAACCATGCCCATGTAGACGATGGCGCGGTCGCCGGCCTTGAGGCCGCGGCCCTTCAGCACGTTCGAGAAGCGGCACACCAGGCGATGCAATTCCTGGTAGGAGATCTGGCGCTGGTCGCCCGGCTCGCCCTCCCACAGGATTGCGACTTTGTTCTTGCGGGGCGTGGCCAGATGGCGATCCAGGCAATTATACGCGGCGTTGATTTTTCCGCCCTCGAACCATTTGGCGAAGGGCGGATGCCATTCGAACACGTGCGACCATTTCTGAAACCAGGCCAGCTCGCGCTCGGCCAGCTCGCCCCAGAACTCTTCGGGCCTTTCCGCGGCCCTCCGGTAGAGCTCGCGGTAGCCCCCCATTCCCTTCACGCGGGCGCCTGCGACGAACTCCGGACCGGGTGCGTATACGCTCGGGTTGGACATGACGAAATCTTACCAGAGGAAGGCAGAGCCGGTCGCGCCTCATGGGCCGGTTTCAGCGGAAAATCGGCACCTCGACTCCGAGCGCCGGCGCATGGCCAGGGGGGATGGCATTTGGGCCAGGAGCCGGCGGGGCGGGCAGAGGCGAATGTGGTATACCATCTGTATTCAGCAATTCCCCGGGTGATGGACCGCTAGTTGTCCATCGACTCAACCTGAACGCTGGAGAGGCTCAGAACGTTCGCGTTTCCGGCTTTGTCGATGGCACATCTCTCCATGAAGAGTCTCAAAGAAAGACCCCATATACTGTGGGCCGGTCTCGCGGTCCTGATTCTGGTAGCTGAGGCCACGCTCTTTTTTTCAATGTGGACGAGTTTCGCCGCGAGCAACCAATGGTCCATTCATACGCATCAGGTTCTGGAGAAGGTCGAGTCCTTGCTCTCGGAAATGAAGGATGCCGAGACAGGGCAAAGGGGCTATCTCCTGACCGGGGACGATCGCTACCTGGAGCCCTACAACACAGCCCTCCAGGCGATGCCCGGCGAGTTTCAGGAACTCCGCAATCTAACATCCGACAATCCTCGGCAACAGTCGCGGTTTGAGAACCTGCGGTCGCTCATTGACGCAAAGCTGGCCGAACTAAAGGAAACGATTGCCGTGCGGCGGACTCAAGGCGCCGACCAGGCCGTGAAAATCGTCTCGACCGGCCGTGGTAAGCAGCTCATGGATCGGATCCGCGTTGTGATCCAGGCCATGCGGGCCGACGAGTTGTCCCTGTTGGATCGGAGGAACCAAGAGACGGTAGACAGGGCCCGCCTCCTGATCTTGATGATGACTTGCGGCGCGGCCTTTCTTCTCATCGTGCTTCTGGCTGGATCGCATGCGATCGATCGAGGCATAACCGCCCGAGCTCTCGCGCAAGCTGCCGAGAAAACGCAGCGGGAATGGCTCCAGGTCGTACTGTCGAGTATCGGGGACGGCGTCATCGCCACGGACGGCAATGGCCGGGTGACGCTGATCAATCCAGTCGCGGCCCAACTCACCGGTTGGTCGCCGCAAATAGCGCAAGGCCAACCGTTAGAAACCGTCTTCACGATCCTGAACGAAGAAACCGGGAATAAGGTGGAGAACCCGGCCCTGCGGGCGATCCGCGATAGGACGATCGTCGGGCTTGCCAACCATACCATTCTCATTTGCAGAGATGGCAAGCGTATCCCGCTGGACGACAGCGGCGCCCCAATCGTCGATGCTTCCGGCAACGTTTTGGGCGCGGTGCTGATCTTTCGCGACGTGAGCGAGAAGAAGCGCCGAGAGGCTGATCTCGTCCGGCGCGACCGTATGCTCCGATTCAGTTTCGACGCGATCCTCATCACCGACGCTCAACGGCGCATTCAATCCTGGAATCGCGGGGCCTGCGACCTCTACGGATGGGATGAAGCAGAGGTCCGGGACAAGATCGTCTGCGATTTTCTGCGTACGTCGCCGCCGATCGCGTTGGTAGACGCGGTGCTTTTGCAGCAGGGGCAGTGGCGTGGCGAGTTGCTCCACACGTGCAAAGACGGCAGAGCAGTCAATGTCGAGAGCCGCCAGGTCCTTTTGCGCGATAAGGAAGGCGGAATCGACGGCGTCCTCGAGATCAACCGCGACATCACCGAGCGCAAGAGGACCGAAGAGGCGCTACGCGAGAGCGAGGAGCGCCACCGGGTTCTGGCGGATACGATGTTGCAAGGCGTGGTCCACCAGGATGCCGATGGCAAGATCGTCGCCATGAATCCCGCGGCCGAGCGCATCCTCGGCTGGACCCGTGAGGAGTTCCTCGGGAGCAGTTCGGTTCGCGTGGAGCGCGACACCATCCGCGAGGATGGTTCGCCATTTCCCGGCCTGGAACATCCGGCGATGATTGCGCTGCGCACCGGGCGGCCTCTGCAAGGCGTGGTCATGGGCATGTTTAACCCGCGGGAAGGCGCTCACCGGTGGATCAGCGTCGCCGCGGTACCGTTATTTCGTCCAGCCGCCGCCTCGCCTTCCCAGGTGTATACCGTGTTCGAGGACATTACCGAGCGCAAGAGGGCGGAAGAGACGCTGCGCCAGTCGGAAGAGAGCTACCGAACGCTGTTCAGCACGATGATCGAGGGGTTCTGCATCATCGAAGTGATCTTCGACGCTGAGGGCCGGCCGGTCGACTATCGTTTCCTGGAGATCAATCCGGCGTTTGAGGCGCGAACGGGTTTAAAGAATGCGCGGGGCCGGCTCATGCGCGAATTGGCTCCCGAGCATGAGGCTCATTGGTTTGAAATCTATGGGCGAGTCGCCCAGACGGGCCAGCCCGCGCGTTTTGTGAACGAAGCCAGAGCGTTGAATCGCTGGTACGACGTGAGTGCCTACCGTGTCGGGGGGGACCGCAGCCGACAGGTCGCGATCCTATTCAATGACATCACGGAGCGCAGACAAGCCGAGGAGGCACTGGCCGCGAGCGAAAACAGGTTGCGCGCGTTGCTTGAATCGGCATCGCAGGGCGTTGTGGCTGTGGACGAGAGCGGGCGTATCGTTCTGGTGAACGCCAAGACGGAAGAGATGTTCGGATACACTCGCGACGAACTGCTCGGCCAATCTTTGGATTTCATGCTGCCGGAGCGCTACCGGAAGGCGCATGGCGAGCATCTGCGTCACTATTTCGCGCATCCCCGTACAAGAGTGATGGGACTGGGGATCGACCTTTACGGCCGTTCGAAGAACGGCCACGAGTTTCCGTTGGAGGTCAGTCTCAGTTGCACCGAGCAAGGTGGATCGCGATTGGCTATGGCGCTGGTCACCGACATCACCGAGCGCAAGAGGTCCGAGGAGCGTCTCCGGCAAGCTCAGAAACTGGAGAGCCTCGGATTGCTGGCGGGAGGCGTAGCTCACGACTTCAACAACCTGCTGGTCGGCGTAATTGGTAACGCCAGCCTGGCCCAGGAGATGCTCCCGCCCGATAACCTCGCCGTCGAACTGCTGGAGGGAGTCGTCAAGTCCGGCCAACAGGCCGCTCACTTGACCAGGCAGATGCTGGCTTACTCCGGCAAGGGGAAATTCCTGGTGGAGCCGCTCGATCTCTCGGCTCTCGTACCCGAAATGTGCGGTCTGGTCCGGCCGTCCATTCCCAAGAAGATCGAACTGCGCCTCGATCTGGATCCGGATCTGCCGGCTGTCGAAGCCGACCGCGGCCAGGTGCAGCAGGTGTTCATGAACCTCGTCCTGAACGCGGGGGAAGCGATTGGCAGTCGGGACGGCCTGATCTCGGTCCGGACCTACGTCGATGACGTGGACGAAGCTTATCTTCGGCTTCGCTCGGAGGCGGCGGCATTGCGGCCGGGTAAATACGTTTGCCTGGAAGTGCGCGATACCGGCTCTGGCATGGACGAGGCAACCAAAGCCAAGATCTTCGATCCGTTCTTCACGACGAAGTTCACCGGGCGAGGGCTGGGGCTTGCGGCGGTGTCCGGTATCATGCGTGGACACAAGGGCGCGATCACAGTCGGTAGCGCCCCGGGCAAAGGGAGCTGTTTCACCGCGCTGTTCCCGGCTGTCGAGCAAGCGGTCAAGGAGTCGCCGGTTCCAGCCCGCAAAGATACGCTCCAGGGCGCCGGAGTGGTCCTCGTGGTGGACGATGAACACGTCGTGCGGGAGATCGCGAAAAAGGCCCTCGAACGTCAGGGCTACACGGTTCTGCTCGCGGACAGCGGGCTGGCGGCCATCGATATGTTCGGGAGACACGCCGGCGAGATCGCGCTGGTAGTCCTCGATTTGAGCATGCCTCACATGGGCGGTGAGGAGGCGCTTGTGGAACTCAGGAAGATTCGGCCCGAGGTCAAGGTGGTGGTGTCGAGCGGTTACAGCGAGGCCGAGACGATGACACTGTTTCATGGCCAGCGGGTTTCGGGCTTCATCCAGAAGCCCTATACCTCCACCGAGCTCGCGGAGAAGGTGAAGGTCTGCGCGGGATAGGATCCCCGTCCTACCGCTGAGCCCCCGCCAGTTTCTGCGCGGCCGTCATGTCGGATTCGGCGCCGGCCTTGTCTCCGGAGGCACGGCGGGCTACCGCGCGGTTGATATAGGCGTTGGCGTACACCGGATTGATCCGAATGGCCTGATCGAAATCCGCGATGGCATCGGAATACCGCTTGAGCCTCAGCTTGGCATAGCCGCGCGCATTATACGCCGCCGCGAAGAACGGATCGAGCTTTACACAGTCGGTGAGCGCGTCGATCGCCTCCTGGAAGCGCCCGTCCTGGATCATCTTCCGCCCCATGGCGTTGCGTTCGGCGGCGCTGGCCTTCAGGTGAGCGGGCGCGGCGTCGTGTGAAGGTACGCGCGCGGGTGCGGCGGCGGGTGCTGGGGTGGGCGCCGGCGCAGGGGCCGGTGCCGCTATTTGAACGGGCGGCTGTGCAGGTTTAGCCGGGACGGCCACCGGCGCCGCAGTCTCACTCGTGGCGGGAGCCGGAGCGGGTTCGGCCGGCAACGCCGGCTGCGATTCCTCCCCGCCGCCTTGAACAGCGGTTGCCGTCTCGCCGGCAGCGGGCAGGCTCAGCGTGCCGGTCTCGGGCGCCTTCTCCTTCTCCATCGATCGCTCGACCGCGGCATCCACCTTGGCTTGCGCCTCGGCCACCAGGCGCTCCGTCTCTTTATCGGTGGGGTCCAGCTCGTGCGCGCGCTTCAAATCCGAAAGCGCTTCGTCGAAGCGTCCCAGCAGGAAATAGGCGTCCCCGCGCGCCGTCCAGAGATAGGCGGAATTGGGATCGAGCGCGATTGCGATGGTGCGGTCCTGAATGCCCTTGTCGTGCTGGCCCAGCAGATGGTAAGAGCCGCCCCGCGCCACATACGCTTCGGGATTCTTGGGATCGAGCTGGACGGCCTGCTCGCGATCCTGAAGGGCCTCGGCATAGCGCTGCAAACGGACGAAGACCGCGCTGCGTGCCAGGTACAGCCGCGGGTCCTGGGGATCGCGCCGCAGCGCCTCGCCGTAATCGGCCAGGGCGCCTTCGTCCTGCCTCAGCCGTTCGCGCACCGCACCGCGCACGCGCCACGCCCGCAGATCGTCGGGCTTCAGCTTCAGGGCGGCATCCAGGTCGTCTACGGCGTGCCGGAAATCGCGCGCTCCGACGTACGCCAGGGCGCGATCGACGAACACCTCTTCGTAATCCGGCTTGCGTGCCAGGCACAGGTCGAAATCGTCCAGCGCGGCGTTGTATTGCGCCAGCGCGGTGCGCGCCAGCCCGCGGCCGCGATACGGTTCGGGACTGTCGAGCCGCAGTTTGACGGCCTGCGAGAAATCGTCGGCGGCTTTGGCGTACTGCGCCATGGAGAGATAGGCATTGCCGCGCCCGGTGTAGATCTCGGAGCGTTCGAGCTTCAGGCTAATGGCGGTGTCGTAGTCCTGTATGGCGCGCTGCGGCTGGCTGCCGGCGGCGAAAAAATCGCCCCGCGCGGCGTAGGCTTGGGCGTCGCCTGGCTGCACCTTGATGGCCTGGTCCAGATCGGCGCCGGCCTTGTCGCGCATGCCGGCGGCCAGGTAGAGCTTGGCGCGCCCGCGCCAGGCGGCGCTGTTCGCGGGGTCGGCCTCGACCGCCTCGGTATACGCAGACAGGGCCTCATCGCGCCGTCCCGCCTCTTCGGCGCGCAGAGCGCGCTGGCAGTCCCCTTGAGATTTTTTCCGGTCGGGCTTCGCCTCCGCGCCGTAAGCGGGAATGAGCAAACCCGCCAAGGCCATGCCGATCAACGCTCGCGCGAAACAACTCGCTGGTTGCCGCATGACGCTCCTCGAACGATATATACTCGGATTGTAGTCGATATCACCGTTGGTGTACGGGAAATCGGGCATACGGCCGCCCAAAGGCTTCGAGCTGGCCTTATTCCGGCAACCAGGCTGGTGCACGGTCTGACGGTCTACGGCAACCTCAGAAACGCCCTCAACGGGCACGATGAAGAAGTCTTCGGCTTCCCCTCGCTGCAGCTCAATCGTGGCAGGCTTGAAGTGGGGGTTTGAAAGGTTATGAGCGAGAAGCCGTTCGACCAGCCGCGCCTGGCCATCAACCGCGTCTATACGCGGCGCGGCGACCAGGGCGAGACCAGCCTGGCGGGCGGCCAGCGTGTCCCCAAGGATGGCCCGCGCATCGCGGCTTATGGCGCCGTGGATGAGCTAAACGCTTTCCTCGGCGTGGCGCGCGCGGCCATCGAAGAGGCGCCATCCGACGGACCGCGCCTGGCGCCGCTGGCCGCCGTTTTGCTGCGCGTGCAGCACGAATTGTTCAACCTGGGTTCGATCCTGGCGACCATCCCGGAAGACGTGCATCCCAAGCAGGCGCGCGTCACCGAAGCCGAGGTTGTGCGCCTGGAGACGGAAATGGACGCCCTGAACCGCGATTTGCCTCCCCTGCGCTCGTTCGTTCTGCCGGGCGGCAGCCGCGTCAACGCCGCCCTGCACGTCTGCCGTACCGTGTGCCGGCGCGCCGAACGCGACGTGGTCGCGCTGGCTCGCGTCGAAGCCTTGCCGCCCGAGGCGGTGCGCTACCTGAACCGCCTGGGCGACGCCCTTTTCGTATGGAGCCGTTGGGCCAGCCACGCCGCCGGAGTTCCGGAAACTTTGTGGCAACCGAACCTCTCGACTTCCGGGCTGGAGGTGCATAACGAGTCATAAAGGGAAAGCGGCGCAGAAGAATTCGGCGAGGCCATTGGCTGTCGAGCTGGTGAGTCGATGTCTAGCGCGCCGATCCCGGTCGAGTGCGGCGAGATCCGCGAAAGCGCGGGCTCCGTTTTTCAGGATCTGGTGCCGCGCGCCCATCCGGGCGGTATCGATGCCACGTCATGCCGCGCGATATCATAAACATGTGACATGGCGTTAATCGCCGTTTCGGGCCATCCCGGGTGCCGGTACGAAGAAGTGGCGCGCATCGTCGCCCGGCGTCTGAGTTTCGAGCTTGTCACGCAATCCCGCGTTCAGCAGCTTTGCGAACAGGAGCTCGGTTCCGGCGTCCCCCTGCCCGATAAGGCGTACCCCGGCGTGGTTTGTTGTCTCGTGGCCCGCCCGGCCACCGAGGATCACCTGGTCTATTGCGCCGTGGGAGGCGAATTGCAGGCGCGCTATTTTCCGGGCATGCTGCGTGTGCACGTGGTGGCACCCGAAAACGTGCGCATCGGCAATCTCATGCTGGACCGGCGCGTGGAGCGGCCGGCCGCGCGCGCCATGCTGCTGGAACTCGAAGCCGCCGAACGCGCCGAGCGCAAAGCGCGCTTTGGCCGCACGCGAGCCACCGCCGACCTGTTCGACCTGGTGGTGAACAGCGAATCCCTGGGTGCCGAGCAGATCGCCGAGATCGTCGAAACCGCCGTGAGCTCGGCGGGATTGCGCGAGCTGGGTTTTCTTTCGCGCGCCGCCGAAGCGCAGCTCCAGTTCCAGATGCGGCTCAAGCTGGCGCGCTACGGGATGGTGCCGCCGGCCAAGATCACGCTGCGCAACAAGATGTTCGCCAACCCCAGCGAAGAGATGTTCGCCAACCTGCTGGATTTCTACCGCATCGCCTGGGAGTACGAGCCGCGCAGCTTCCCCATCCAGTACGATCGCGAAGGCCACCCGCTCGAATTCTTCACTCCCGATTTCTATCTGCCGGAGTTCGATCTCTATCTCGAGCTGACCACTATGAAGCAATCCCTGGTGACTCGTAAGAACCGTAAGGTGCGGCTGCTGCGCGAGCTGTATCCGCACGTCAACATTCAGGTCTTCTATCAGAAGGACTTCGAGAACCTGGTCTTCAAATACGGGCTCGCCGAACGAACGGTCGACGCATGAGCGCGGTTTCGCCTCCGGGCATCGAACGGGTGCTCTTCACCGAAGAGCAGATCGCGCGCCGCATCCGCGAGGTGGCGGCCGAGATCTCGCGCGATTACCGCGGTAAGACCGTCAAACTGGTGGGAGTACTCAAAGGTTCCATATTTTTTCTGACTGAGCTGGCGCGCCATATCGAAATTCCCGTGAAGATTGATTTTCTGGCTATTTCCAGTTTTTCCAACCGTCACGGGGCCCCCGGAGTGGTGCGTATCGCCAAGGATTTGGACGATAGCATAGAAGGCGAAGACGTGGTGCTGGTGGAAGACATCGTCGATACCGGCTTCACCCTGCGTTATCTGTTGCAGACGCTCGCGGGGCGCGCGCCCAACTCTCTGGCCGTGTGTACTTTTCTCGATCGCAATTCGCGCCGCATCGTGCAAGTGCGGGTGAACTACCGGTGCTTCGAGATACCCGACCGCTTTGTGGTGGGGTTTGGGTTAGATCACAATCAGCTCTATCGTAACCTTCCCTACGTCGCAGTCATCAAACTCGATAGTGGCTCATAATTATGTGCGATCTTAACCCTGAATTTCGCACTTTGTCATTGTCGAGTTATCGATCCAGGGATAATATTAAGGAAGATTAAGGTTTTCGGAGCGCGTATGCGATCCCGAATATTATTTGTTTCCGAGCATCAGGAAGATGCCCGACGCATTTCGCGGATGCTCCACGCTCTCCCACTGGCCATAGAGCACGTGGGGACGCTGGAGGACGCGCGCGATCGGCTCAATCGGAACGACTACGATGTCATTCTGACGGAGGCCGCTTTACCCGACGGAAGATGGCTGGATGTTCTGCATCTGGCACGTGAATACCCCCGCGAACTAGAGGTCATCGTAACCGACCCCCAAGCGGACGCCCGCCTCTGGGCCGAGGCCTTGAATCTGGGCGCCTACGATCTGTTGGCCCAACCGTTCTACGAACCGGAAGTGCGCCGCATCCTGGGCAATGCCTGTTCGCGCCCCTCCGAGAGTAGGGTGGGTTTGGCCGCCGTATAATGGTTTCTCCGAACGGGAGAGACCATGTCCGCTGCCACCGATGCATTCGTAAACGAAAACCGGAATCGCCTGCTGGGGGAACTGAAGGAGTTCCTGCGCATCCCCAGCATCAGCACGCTGCCTGAACATCGCCCTGATATACAGGGCGCTGCCTCCTTCGTGGCTGAGAGCCTCGCCCGTGTGGGAATGGAACACGTCGAGATCGTTCCCACCTCCAACCACCCGCTGGTGTATGCCGATTGGCTGCACGCCCCTGGTAAGCCCACGGTATTATGCTACGGCCACTACGACGTGCAGCCGGCCGATCCGCTGGAGCTGTGGACCACGCCGCCGTTCGAGCCCACCGAACGCGACGGCAATCTCTACGGCCGCGGCACGGCCGACGACAAGGGCCAGATGTACATGCACGTCAAAGCCCTCGAAGCGCTGCGCAGGGCTACGGGCACGCTGCCCCTCAATCTTAAATTCTTGGTGGAGGGCGAAGAGGAAATCGGCGGCGCATCCATCGCTAAATACGTCGCTGAAGAGCCTCAGAAGCTGCGCGCGGACGTGGCCTTGGTTTCCGATACGGCGTTGTACGCCGAGGGCGTCCCCACCCTCACGGTGGGTCTGCGCGGCTTGGTCTACATGGAAGTGGAGGCTTGGGGTCCCGCGCGCGACCTGCACTCCGGCCTCTACGGCGGGACGGCGCCGAATGCGGTCTTCGGGTTGATCGAAATGCTGGGCAAGGCCAAGGACGCCGATGGGCGCATCCAGGTCCCCGGCATCTACGACGATGTCGAGGAACCATCCCCGGCCGAGCTCGACAGTTGGAAGCACCTGGCCTTCGACGAAGCCGAATTCCTGGCCAAAGAAGTCGGCGCCAGCGCGCTCACGGGCGAGCCGGATCGCATGGTTCTGGAGCGCATCTGGTCCCGGCCGACGCTCGAAGTGCACGGCATCGCCGGAGGATTCACCGGCCCCGGAGCTAAGACCGTGATTCCTGCGCGGGCCACCGCCAAGGTCAGCATTCGCCTGGTGCCCCGGCAAGACCCCGAGAAAGTGGTGGCCGCCTTCCGCGCCTGGGTCGCCAAGAACACCCCCAACGGCATCCGCACCGAGGTGCGCGTGCTGAGCGCTTCGCCGGGCCTGGTGGTGAACACGGATCATCCGGCCATCGCGGTGGCCGCGCGCGCGTTTGCCGATGTTTTCGGCAAGCCCACCGTATATATACGCGACGGCGGCTCCATCCCCATCGTGGGCGATTTCGCCGAGCACCTGGGCATTCCCACTGTCCTCATGGGCTTCGGACTTCCCGATGACGGCCTGCACTCGCCCAACGAGAAGTACAAGATCGAGAACTACTATTTGGGAATCCGCACCATCGCGCATTTCTTCGAGCAGTACGGGGCCTAAGCGCATGCGGCCCAATTTTGCGGAGGGTGAGGTGCGTTGCGGGCTGGGCCTGATCGGCATCGGCAAGCCTTGGGGCGTGGTTCCGGGCGAGGTGCCGTCGGATCTCGAAGCGCGCCGCTTTCTCGAAGGCGCCTATGCCGCCGGCATCCACTACTTCGATACCGCCGCTTCCTACGGCTGCTCCGAGCGGCGCGTGGGCGAGTTCCTGCGCGCGCTTTCCCCCGCCGAGCGGTCCGGCGTCACAGTGGCCACCAAGTTCGGCGAGCATTGGGACGAGCAGGCCGGGCAGCCGTACGTCGATCACAGCTTTTCGGCTCTGTCGAAGAGCCTGGAGCGCAGTATCGAGCGGCTCGGCGCCATCGATGTGCTCCAGTTGCACAAGACCTCGCCCGCGGTGCTGGCATCCGACGATCTGGCTCGCGCCTGGGAAATGGCGCGCGCCGCGGGGATCTCCGAGTTGGGACCCAGCGTGAGCGACCTGGAATCGGCGCGCCTGGCGTCCGCCCGCGGCCTATACCAGATGCTGCAACTCCCGCTGAATCGCGAGAGCCCGCAATACGCCGCGGCGCTGGAGGCGGCCGGGCGCGCCGGCATGTGGGCCGCCATCAACCGCCCGTTCGCCATGGGGCGCATCATGGTCGAGGCCGGCCCGCAATACGCGCGCGCCGCCCGTGTGGCAGCTTTCGAGTATGTGCTCTCGCAGCGCTTCCGCGGCGTGATCCTGAGCGGGACCCGTTCGCTCGATCATCTGCGCGAAAACCTGGAGGCGTTCCGGGAAGCGCGGACCAAGCGGCCTTAAGCCGCCGCCCACCCTTTTCGCCGCCGGCGGCCGGTGCTATGCTGCCAATCGAGAGAGTGGAGGTGCGCCATGTATTGTCCGCAATGCCGGGTAGAGTACCGTGAGGGGTTCACGGAGTGTTCCGATTGCAATGTGCCCTTAGTCCCGGTCCTGCCGCCCGAGGCTCCGCACTCCGCGATCGATCTGGTGGAGGTCTTCGAATCGACCGACCAATTTGCCATTGCTTTGGCGAAGGGAACGTTCGAAGATTCCGACATCCCATTCTGGATCGAGAGCGGCGAAACCGCCTCACGGCTGGCCATGGACCCGATGGTGTTTCCGGCGTGCCGGATCGTGGTTCCCAAGGATCGCGAGGCGGAAGCCCGGGACGTTGGCGGTGCTGGAGTCCCCGCAAGAGAGCGAAACGGGCTCCTAGGTCCCCGTCCTTGAAGCCGTTCCCAGGCGAGCTCAAGCACCAAGGTGGGGCACGCTTTAGCTTGCCCTAACAAAGGCGCTATTCAACACGCCGCGGACACTACATCGCCGCGTCGATAAAGCCGCCGGGCGCGTCCCCAGCTCAAGCCGTATGCCGGACCTTCTGCTTTCTAACCTTGTTCTTGCCGGGCTTGTACGCCTTCTTGTACGCCTTCTTGGTTCTCTTGGCTTGCTTGCGGGCTCGAGAGCGCGCCTGCTGGGCGGGCGTCTTGGCTTCCGCGATAGCCCCTACTCCGAACGTGAGTGCCAGGGCGAGTGCGAGTGCGCGAAATCTCATGTCCCTTCCATTAT
>Ga0181520_10007819_pt1 | contig 15526 bp, 18 predicted proteins | sample PEATcosm2014_Bin_29_FD_132451 | JGI IMG/M metagenome (GOLD analysis project Ga0181520, IMG submission 132451) | Peatland microbial communities from MTU Mesocosm Facility, Houghton, MI, USA - PEATcosm2014_Bin02_30_metaG | ecosystem: Environmental > Terrestrial > Soil > Wetlands > Peat | place...
GGTGGTGGGCTTTGGCGGCTTGTTGAGCGGGGCCTGCGTCTTTCGCTGCGGGGCCTCGGCGGCCATCAAGATCGCCGCGCATATGACAGGCATGGAATTCCCTGAGGTGGACGATACCGTCAAGGACGGAATCGGCGAAATCTGTAATATGCTGGCTGGGGCGTGGAAGGGCAAGGTGCCGGATCTGGCGGCCAACTGCGGCCTGTCGATTCCCGCCGTGATCACCGGACAGGATTACAAACTCCACGTGCAGGCTCCGGAGTTCAAGCTCCACCACACCTTCAAGTTCGACGAGGCCGGCTTCGAAGTCACCATCATCTGCGATGGATTGCAATAAGACAGGGGTCAGGGATTAGGGGTTAGGGGTTAGTTAAAACCCTGACCTCCGCCACTGTTTCTTGTGCCCTGTTCCACTCCTTTAATCCCTATCCTTCCCTATTTATGATGCTTCTCTAATCACTTCGGAGTCTCTTCCGGTCCTCCGCTTGCAACTCCGTCCCATGCTGGAGGAGTGGCCCCATATGGACAGCGGATACTATGCGGCGATGACCGGGCTGGTGGCGCGTACCCAGGCTCTGGACCTCGCAGCCACCAACCTGGCCAATGCGCAGACCCCCGGCTACCGCTCCGAGCAGGAGTATTTTCGCTCGGTGCTGATGGGGCCTGACGCCCAGAACTCGCAATTGGGGCGGACCGTGAACAACTTCGGCTTGATCGGCGGTGACCGCATCAACCTGGGCCAAGGCACCTTCCAACAGACTGGCAATCCGCTGGATCTGGCCATTGAAGGCCAGGGTTTTTTCATGGTGCAGACGCCCAACGGCCCGCGTTTCACCCGCGATGGCGGCTTTCATCGCACCCCGCAGGGACAACTGGTGACGGAGGCCGGCGATCCGGTGCTGTCCATGACCGGCCAACCGATTCCCGTTCCTCCCGGTGACGTCTCAGTGGGCGTGGACGGCTCGCTATCGGTGGCTGGCGGCGTAGTGGCCACATTGGGCGTGTTTACTTTTCCGCAAGGCACGCAACTGACTCCCGAGGGCGTCAACCACTATATCGCGCCGGAGGGCGTCGTGCCGGCGCTCACAAAGAAAGCCGTGATCCATCAGGGAAACATCGAGAACGCCAACCAGGGCGTGATTCCGGGGACGCTGAACCTGCTTCTTATCCAGCGCGAGGCGGAGATGATGCAGCGGGCGCTAACTGTCTTCCACACGGAATTCAACAAGATCGCCACCGAGGATATTCCCAAGGTGTGAAAAGACAGGGACTAGGGACTAGGGAATAGGGGTGGGCAATGGGGTTAGTTGCAAAGGGGAAGTCGATTGTTTTTCAGAAACCGGGTTTACTAGTCCCTAATCCCTAGTCCCTCAAGGAGAGGACAATGATTCGAGCCTTGTATACCGCAGCCAGCGGCATGAGCGCGCAGCAGTTGAACCTGGACACCATCGCCAACAACCTGGCCAACTCCTCGACCACAGGATTTCGCCAGTTGCGCCTGGAGTTTCAGGACATGGTTTATCAAAATCTGGTGACGCCGGGCGCGGCGCAGTCGCAGACCACGGTTTCGGCGGGCCTGCAAATCGGGCTGGGCACCAAGTCGGCGGCCACCGAGGTGATCATGACCCAGGGCGAGCTGAACCAGACCTCGAATCCATTGGACGTGGCCATCGAGGGCGCAGGTTTTTTCCAGGTGCAGCGGCCGGATGGAACCATCGAGTACACCCGCGCCGGACAGTTCCAGCTCAATAGCCAGGGAACCATTGTGACCACCGACGGTGATCCGATCATTCCCACCATTACCATTCCACCCAATGCCACGGCGGTCACCATCACCCAGTACGGGGTGGTGAACGCCACCTTGCCGGGCCAGCAGAATCCCTCGCAACTGGGCCAGATTCAGTTGGCCACCTTTCCCAACCCCGGTGGCCTGGAGAGCATGGGATCGAACCTGATGCAGGCCACGCTCAGCTCGGGGGATGCGGTGCTGGGCAATCCGGGAGGAACCGAGGGGCTGGGGACGCTGCAACAGGGGTACCTGGAGAACTCGAATGTGGACGTGGTGACCATGTTTGTGCAGATGGTGCTGGCGCAGCGGGCCTATGAGGCTAACTCCAAGGTCATCAAGGCGGCCGACGATATGTACTCCCAGGTCAACAACATGACGCACTAGACAGTGAACAAGTGAATGAGTGAACAAGTGAATCAGTGAACAGGGATCAGGGATGGGGAGGGCGCGTGGAAACGGGGCGGATGAGATTGGGATGGGTAGCGGCGTGGTGCGCAGGGCTGCTCATCGTAGCGGCATACACAGCCTGTGCACAATCATCCACCAGCTCCGGCGCCGAAGTCATACTGTCGTCGGGCGGGCTAGCTTCGATAGAAACTCTGGGACTGGGGTTGCAGGGGGAAGTGGTTCGCGAGATTGACGATCCGCACACCGGGGACCGCTGGTTGCTGGTGCGCAATGACGAGATTCCAGGCGGGCCGGGGCGTCTGGTGCTGGTTGCGGCGCATCGCAACCCGCGTGGGGGCGTCCTTGTGCAACCGGCAGCTGAGGCGCGTGAAGCGGAAGTTCTTCCCGTCATTCGAACCGGAGACCGTCTGATCGTTGAGGAGCACACGGCGCGAGTCGATGCGGTTCTGGAAGCTCGCGCGCTCAACCCTGCCGCTCAGGGGAGATCGTTTGACGTGCGTTTGGCGATTGGTGGCAAAGTGGTGCGGGCGACAGCTTTGGGGCCCGGCCGAGCGGCGCTGCAAGGTGAACGGCCATGAGAGTGAGATTACTGATATCCGGAATTCTGCTGGCGGCGATGGCGATGGCGATGGCAGCGGTTCAGCCGGCTTATGCGATAAGCCTCAAGAAGAAGTCGACGCCGGGGATCGCGGGCAAGGAAACCCCGCCCGAGGCGGCGCTCAAAAACTATATCGAACGGGTGCGGGCGCAGCAGGCTGCCGAGGTGCGCACGCCGGGCTCGATTTGGGTCGCGGAGGGAAGGCTGGTAAGGCTGGGCACGGACGCCAAGGCAGCCCGGCTGCACGATGTGGTCATGATTGTGGTGACGGAAAGCCTGGCGGCCACCACCGACGGGCAGGTGAAGAACGCCCGCGCCTCCAGCGCCAGCTCCGCACTAACCGCTCTATTTGGCAAGCTCAAGTCCTCAAACGTACTGCAGAATCTTCTAGGCATGACAGCATCCTCGGCGCTCGCGGCGCAAGGCCAGAGCACATCCAACTCCAGCCTGACAACAACCTTCGGGGCCGAGGTGGTGGACGTATTGCCCAACGGGATGCTGGTGGTGCAGGCCACGCGCCAGTTGACCTTCTCGCAGCAGACGCAGCTGATCAAGTTGCGCGGCCTGGTGCGCCCCGAGGATGTGAGCGCGCAGAACCAGGTGCAATCGACGGCCATGACCGATCTTGAACTGGAAGTGACGGGCAAGGGCATCGTGAACGACTTCACGTACCGGCAGAACCCGCTGGTGCGCTTCATCGAGAAACTGCTGGTGTTCTAAGTACAGGGAATAGGGAATAGGGACTAAGGGACTAGGGACTAAGGGACTAACGATGCGCGTGGTGAATCACAGAACGGCGGTGCATGACAGGGGCACAAGCTTCTGGTGGTGGGTTGCGCTTGCAGCCGCGCTGATGCTGGCCTCGATGATCTTCGGAATGACGGCTCATTCCGAGACGGCTGCGCACTTGACGCGGATCAAGGACGTAGCGGCCATTGAAGGGATCCGGGACAATCAACTGGTGGGCTACGGGCTGGTGGTAGGACTCCGGGGCACAGGGGACAGCTCGCAGACGGTTTTCCCGGCGCAAACGCTGATCTCAACGCTGGAGCGGATGGGCATCACCGTTCCCCTGACCGGGGCCAACAGCGCCAGCAACATGCAGGTCAAGAACATGGCGGCGGTCTTTGTGGTGGCCACGCTGCCGCCCTTCAGCCGTCCCGGCTATAAGGTGGACATTACGGTCTCCTCTGCCGGAGATGCGCGGTCGCTGGAGGGAGGCATCCTGTTGATGACCCCGCTTTACGGCCCCGACGGACAGATCTACGCGCAGGCGCAAGGCTCGCTGGTGCTGGGCGGGTACATGGCAACAGGCGGGGGCAATACCAAGTTGTCGAACCATCCGACCACAGCGCGGGTACCTGGTGGGGCGCTTGTGGAGCGGGCAGTGCCATTTGAGCTGAAGCAGATGCACGTGGTCAGCGTAGTGTTGAACGATGCGGATTTTCATACCGCCGAGCGAATGGCGGCATCGATTGACAAGATGCTGGGCTCGAAGCGAGCGCACGTAATCGATAGCCGCCGGGTGGAGGTAACGCCCTTGCCGGACGAGGAGATGGCGGCGCTGCTGGACAGGGTGGAGGGTGTCGAGGTGGAGGTGTATCCGCGGGCGCGGGTGGTGGTCAACGAGCGCACCGGGACGGTGGTTATCGGCGGCACGGTGCGGCTGCAACCGGTTTCGATTTTGCATGGAGGGTTGAGCGTCAACGTAGTCTCGGAGAACGAAGTCTCGCAGCCCAACGCCTTCTCTGGAGGCACAACGCAAGTGGTTCAGCAGACCACGGTGCAGATCGTCGATAAGCCGGTGAATCGCATTGAACTAAAAGAAGGGGCGACGGTGGAGGATTTGGTTCAGGAATTGCAACGCACAGGGGCGGGAGCGCGGGATGTGATCTCGATTCTGCAGGCCATGAAGGAGGCCGGCGCACTGGAGGCCGACCTGGAGGTACTCTAATGCTAATGATTGCAACGGCGTCGGCGGGTATGGGAGCAACGGGGGCGATGGGGGCAGCAGGGGCAACGGGGGCAACGGGGAGTGCCTCGTCATCCGTCACGCCGCAGCCCCGGCTGGTCAAGGCGGCCGAGGAGTTTGAGGCGCAGATGATGCAGGAGTTATTGAAGCCGCTGACCTCGAGCAACGGCCTCGACGGCGAGGATAACGATACGGCATCGGGATCGGGCGGAGCGCTGGGAGCGTATGCCTCGGAGTCGTTGGCACGAGGGTTGAGCGAACATGGAGGATTTGGGATTGCCACCAGCATTGTTCGGCAGCTAACGCCGAAAGGTAACACACCGGTACCTGCTCAAGTAACCGGGAATTTGCACGGTAATACCGCCATGAAAGCCTACAAATGACTAGAGTGATTAGTAAGGGTGCCGATGAAATTGGCAAGGAGTCATGAAATATGGACATACGCAGCAGTCTTGAAGGATTGAAGTCGCTATTAGGAACGCCGGCAGCCGCACCTTCCACAGCGCCTCCGTCGAAGAGCGGCGCGACGGCGGGCGGAAGCGCGTTGAGCAGTGACCAGGCAACATTCAGCAGCGCGGGCAGCGAGGTATCACAGACGGCCGGCGGCACGGAGGCTCGCATGGACAAAGTGGCCAGTATTCAGGCGGCGCTTGAGGCGGGAACCTATAACGTCTCCGCATCGGCTGTGGCTTCGAAGGTTGTGGATTCGATGCTGGGCAATTAAGCCTGGTCCAGATGCGGTGACTAAATGGTGTGCGCGGGGATGGAAGCGAGAGGTGTTTCGGCAGGGACGAAAGGAGTGATGGCTTGCAGGAGATGGGAGAGCACGTCGGGCGTCCGAAGCTCAAGGAGCTGGTTGTAGAGGCTTCGCGGGCGCTGGCGCGGCTGGATGCGGAGCGGTTGGAGGAGTTGGCGCTGTGTTGTCAGGCTCTCAACCGCGATCTGACAGACCGTGATCTTCTGCATGGGGAGGCGGCCGATCGCGAGGCGATGGCCCAGGAGTGCAAAGAGGCTGGGGGAGATATGGCGGTATTCGCCAGGGTACTGGAGGCGACACGGGCCAACCTGGATGTGATGACCCGGCTGCGGGAGTTGCGCAGAGGGCGGTTGGAGTACGGCGAGGGACACTCGAAATACGGTGGTCCACGAGCGCCAGGATGGATGCGAACGGAGAGCGGGCATGGGAACAATTAACACCGCATTCAGCATCATCACTGGGGCGCTGGACGCCGATCAGCAGGCGCTGAATGTTGTGGCCAACAACGTGGCTAACGCCAACACCCCCGGTTACACCGAGGAGACGCCCAACTGGCAGGAGAATCAGCCGCTCAACATCAACGGAGTCTCCGTCGGGCAGGGAGTGACGGAGACAGGCTCGACCTCGGAGCGGGATCGCGTGCTGGAGTCGCGGCTGGACCAGCAACAGCAGTTGGCATCGGCCTCCGGGTCGCGGCTGACGGGACTGGATACGCTTCAGGCCCTTTTCACGCCGGATTCGGGATCGTCCAGTTCGACGGCCGGAGATATCGGCAGCGACATTACCAAATTCTTCGATTCGTTTTCGTCGCTGGAGGCCAATCCCACCGACAATGCGTTGCGCCAGAGCGTGCTTTCCACGGCGGGAATGCTGGCGGGGGATGTCTCTAATGCCGCGGCCAGCCTGAACTCACAGAGGTCGGCTGTGGATCAGGAGGCGGCTGGAGTAACCAGTCAGGTAAACTCGCTGACCTCTGCTATTGCCCAGCTCAATCAGCAGATCATAACCACCTCGCCCAAGGCGGATGCGGGAACGCTCGAGGATCAGCGCCAGCAGGATTTGAGCCAGCTTTCACAGTTGATCGGGATCAATCAGATTACGACGGAGAACAACGGCCTGGCGGTCACCACGACCTCCGGCCAGTTATTGCTCTCCGGGAACACCAGCTATCAGCTGACCACCGGCATGGGAAACGGGGTCACGGATTTCTATTTGGACAATCAGGATATTACTACGCAGTTGGCCTCGGGCGGCGGCTCTCTAGGCGGATATCTGACGGCGCGCGACGTTGACATTCCCAGCGCGCTCAACTCGCTCAATCAACTGGCCTACAGCATTTCGACTTCGGTCAATACGCAGAACAACGCGGGAACGACGCTGGATGGAGTGACCGGCACGGTGGCCAATCCTCTCTACATTTTCAGTCAACCCACTACAGTAGCGGGCAGCGCGGTCAACATGAGCGTAGTGATGACCGATCCGAACCAGATTGCCGCGGCGGGCGCGGGGGATGGAACAGGCGATAATTCCAATGCCTCGGCCATGGCCGCCATGGCCAATCAAACGATTGTGAACGGGGAGACACCGTCAAACTACTACTCGAATTTTGTGGCCAAGCTAGGTTCTACGGTTTCCAGCGTGCAGGCGGAGAATACGGCGCAGAATGCATCGGTGACTCAGTTGCAGACGCAGAACGATGCGCTCAGCGGCGTGAATTTGAATGACGAGGCCTCGACTATGACCACGTTCGAGCGCAGTTATCAGGCGGCTTCCCAGGTGTTTGCGATGTTGAACACGATTATGGCTTCTGCGTTGAACTTAGGCGATCAGACGGCGGTGTCGTAAAGACAGGGACTAGCCGCCCCAGCGACGAAGACCTGTCGCTGGGGACCCCGGTGAGGGACTAGGGAATAGGGAATAGAAGAAAACATTGCGGCAATCGGCTTCTGTAACCTACTTCCTGTTCCCTGTAGTTAGCGGAGGAATGCGATGCGGGTGGATCCTTTTTATGTCACGAATCTGGTGGGTTCGCTGGATCAGGCTCAGGCCAGCGAACAGCAGTTGACCTCCGAACTGTCGAGCGGTGTGCGCGTGACCTCACTGAGCCAGGATCCGGTGGCCTCGGGGGAGAATGTTCTGCTGCTCAACCAGATGCAGCAGGATGACACCTTCACGCAAAGCGCAAATCTTGTAACGGGCCAGTTGCAGGTGGCCGATTCGGCCCTGGGCAGCGTGGTTTCGCAACTCACGCAGGGCATTTCGCTGGCTACCAGCGCCGATAACGGCACCATGAACGCCAGCGACGTCGAGTCGATCGCGAACCAGATATCCGGCATTCTGAATGAAGTGACTTCGCTGGCCAACACCAGTTATCAGGGTCAGTACATCTTTGCCGGCGGCCAGACTTCCACGGCCCCTTTTGTCACTTCGACGGCCACAACGCCGGCTGTAACCGCCTACAACGGTGATGAGGATGTCAACTATATTCATACGCCCAATGGACAAAAGATCCAGTTGAATGTGCCGGGCGACCAGATCTTTTTGGGCACGGGGACGAACAGCGTTTTTGGAGCGCTTAACGCCCTGATTGCCGATTTTTCCAGTGGCTCAGTGGATACTACCCAGGCAGTGAAAGATACTCAGGCATTGGGCACGGCGCTGAACTACGTTTCTCAGCAGCGCGTGACCATCGATAACTCCATGACCCAGGTCACCGCCGCATCCGACGCCGTGAGCAACGTGCAATCCCAACTGACTACCGCGCAGACCGACCTGATGCAGGCCGATCTTCCCACTATCTCCACGCAGCTTTCACTGGCCGAGACCCAGCAGACGGCGCTTGAAGATGTAATTGCACAACTGAATTCAAGCTCGAATGACCTGTTCAGCAAGCTGCCAGCGTAACCCCCGCGGGGACTAGCAGTCCAGGCGGACGTTGCTTGCGCGGCCTATTGCAATTCATACGCGTCCTCGCCTCGCCGTCTATACTCAAGGCGAAGGGGCTTTCCATGCTCGCTATACTTCGTTTTCTGTGGAATGCAACGCGCGGCCACCGGCTGGCTCCGTGGCGGAGCGAGTATCTGCGCTGGCGGGTGGAGACCTACAGCGGCAAGCGGGCGGAAACGCTGACGGACAGCGACGTGCTGGGCTTTCTCTGGACCTCGCGCTGGGAGTTTCTCAGCTATCTTGCCTGGATCGGTCAGTTGAACCGCGAAGTGCGGAAGAGCAGCTGACAACTTTCAGCTAACCGCTTACAGTTAACAGCTATCAGCTAGCAGTGAATTGCCGGCGACTGTATACAAATCGCTGATCCCTGTAAACTGTACGCTGTATGGGATTCCTCATATTACGCCAATACATTTTTGCGATTACGTTGTTGCTGCTGATCGGCGCGGCCGCTGGCGCGCAGCAGATGCCTCCGGCTGAACCTCCACAGCCAGTGCCCAGCGCCCACGCCGATGTTCCCACCTTACGCGTGTCGGCCAACGAGGTGCTGGTACCCACTCTGGTGGAAAAACGGGGCGGGGGAGTGGTCTACGGCCTCAAGCCGCGGGATTTTGTGCTGGAAGATAACGGCGTGCAGCAAAAGATTCGCGTACAGGAGGAGATGGACACGGCGCCGGTGGCGCTGGTGGTGGCGGTCGAGCTGGGCGGCGTCAGCGTGTTGGAATTCGACAAACTGGCCAAGCTAGGCCCGCTGCTGGATCTGTTTCTAGCGGACGGCAGAGGCCAGGCGGCGCTGGTGGGCTTTGACTCCGAGCCGCATCTTGTTCGCGACTTCACGCACTCCAGCGATGTGGTGAACCAGGCTCTCAAGCATCTGGAACCGGGCGACGGCGGCGACGCGATTCTCGATTCGGTGAGCTACGCCGTCGACCTGCTGGAGACGCAGCCCAAGGAATATCGCCGCGTGCTCCTGCTTATCTCAGAGGAACGCGACCACGGCAGCAAACATACCAAAGAGGCGCAACTGATTGAGAAGATCGGCCAGTCCGACGTGCTGGTGCTTAGCGTTTCGTTTTCGCCAGCGCGCGCCGAGCTGCTGCACGATATGAAGGATGAAGGCGATAACCGGACGATGAGCATGATTTCGTCGTTGTTCATGCTGGTGCAGGCCTTCAAAAAGAACGTGGCCAAAGAGGTTGCGCACATGAGCGGAGGCGAGTACAACACCTTCACCGGCGACAAGGGATTTGTAAAGCGGGTGGTGGAGTCGGCCAAGCGTGCCCGCAACAGATACTTGATCACCTTCAGCCCGACGGACCCGACACCGGGGCTGCATACCATCAAGGTGCGCCTGGCTGAGGATTACGGCGCGCACGTGGTGGCGCGGGCGAATTATTGGAGGGAAGCGGAACAGTGAAAACAGCAACTTCTAGCTTCTAGCTGCTAGCTTCCAGCTTTTCCCGCCGATTGTTGCTCATCCTGGATAATGCTGGCGCATGTGCGCTACCCCCACCCGTATTTTGGACGCAAAATCCTTGTTTTCTTGGGGTTACAAGGAGGGTTGCGCTGCAAAATATAGAAAACAATGAAGTTCCCTGCAAAATATTCCTGGATAAAGAGTTACGCGACGTTTTGGCCTCTCCCAGCCTCTTCCGGCTGAAAAGCGGCGCGAAGAGGAGGCGCCGAGACGATGTTTGAAGGAAGACTTCTGAGATCATTGTGCACGAAGTGGGGAAATTATCTGCAAGGGACTGGCCGTCCAGGCGGACGGCGCTTGCGCGCCATGGGGATCGTGGAAACCCATCCTCTCGCCAAGTGCACGAAAGAATGGGGCACCTGGGCACCCATTTTTTTGTGAGAGGACTTGGACCACGCCAGCCGTAGCGTCCCATTATGGGCTTAAACCCCCGAAACCGGTATAATTATCGATTATGATTATCCAGACAAACCCACAAGCGTTCTCAAATCGACTTCCCGTACACACGGTGACCAGCATCGACCGATTCAGAGGAATTGTTACGCTGAGCGGGTCTGATGGCACGTCGCTGGATGTTGCCCTGAATTCTTGGGGACACTTGGAAGTCACTCAACCGGGCATCGGAAGCAAAGTTCAGTTGCTCCCGGATCAACACTAACACGTCTCGAAAAGGGTGAGCTGCAATCCTGAACAGGGTGAAGTGCTTGCGATATGTCTAGGTTACAACGGATTATGAAAATCGCTCTCATTATAGTATTGCTTTTCGGGAGTGCCTCTACGTTTGCCCAATCAGCCCGCGACTACTACAACGAGATTTATAAAGCGGGTGGATTAGACCGTATGGCAGACGGCTATGCGTGTTTTGATGATGATCCAAAGCTAGAGACATTCTTTATCTTCGGCAAAAGCGAAACTCTCAAGCAATTTCTCATCAGCACCGGTGACTTCAAGAAAATGTCAAAAGCACAACAGGCGGACCTCAACCGGGGTTTCCTGAATACACGTGGATATGACAAGGGAGTACCACTTTCGAACGAAGAAATCTATTGGGCGGACGGATCAAGTTGGGCGAGTGAACCGGGCATCATCAGCAGCACGAAAATGCGGATGCGGCTCTCGATAGAATGGACAACCCTCCGCTATAAGCGGAGTCTCGAATTCCTAAATCCAAATGGCACACTGAAAAGTATTCCCGTATCCCGATATGGACGTTGTGAAGAAGTGTTACCTGATGTTCAGCAAAAGGGCAATCCATAGATCGTTTGCAATTTCCACCGATATATAAGGCTCACTCCCTTTCGTCATCTCACAAAGAGTAAGTTTTGACCCACGGCCGCGGCCTCGCATCTCGAAGGGCATGCATAAGTTAAAGGCCAAGCTCGGAGTGCGATCCTAAGCGGACGAGCTGGAGGGTTTCATCATCGGGCTTTCGGTAGATAAGCACCAAGTCTGGCCGGATGTGGCAATCGCGGTAACCTTGCCAGTTATTCGACAATGCATGGTCGTGAAAATTGTCTGCCAGCGGCTGGTCATTTGCAAGAGTCTGAACCGCGGCAACGAAATTCGCGGAAAGATAGGCTCGATGCTGCCCTTTCGATTCGCGTTTCAGGTCGCGCTTAAAGGCCGTCGTCTGCTTAATCGTTCGCATCGAAGACCGCTTGCAGGTCATCCAGAGTTACCGTTTCGAGTTTTCCTTCCCGAGCCTCTTTCATTGCCGCGATGGTTGCATCGTTGGGAATCAATGGCTCGAATGGGAGAGCCTTCTCACGTGCAACGCGCGTTAGCATGAGGCGAACCGCATCCGAAACAGTCAGTCCAATCGCCTGGAGAACGATGGATGCCTCTTCTTTGATCACTGAATTGATGCGAGTCTGAACAAGTGAATTTGCGGGCATATTAAACCTTCCGTGAATTACATTGTCATTCATTTAATAGATAAATGTCAAGATGATATGGCTGTACATAACTAAACCATAGTTTTGACACAATTCGACAAACCGGACAAAATGCCGCGAAAAGTGTGGCATAATGTCCTTATGGGCCAAAGTGCTGCTATTCCTGTTGTTTCTCCGCCTCCCTTCACCTTTGATTGGAGGGAGATTGAGCGCGGGCTGCCGCTCTCGACGCTGGAGGAGTTTTCCGCCTACTCCGGCATTGCTGTCAAGGATTTGCTGGAGGTAGTGATTCCGGCGCGGACGCTGAAGCATAGGCGGCAAAAGAAGGAGCCGCTCAATCTGGATGAGTCGGACCGGCTGGCTCGCGTGGCGAAGATGTACGAGTTGGCCGTTAAGGTCTACGGGGATCGCGAGGACGGCCGGAAGTGGCTGTGCGGCAAGAAGAGCCGCTTCGATGGGAAGACAGCGCTGGAGATGTTGTGGACGGAAGCTGGCGAGCATGCGGTAGAGGAATTTCTTTACCAGATTGACGAAGGGGTCTTCGCGTGAAATCGGATCGGGTTGAAGGCCCGCGGCACGAAATATGACAACATTTTGGCGGATCAGCAACCATCTCGATCTGGGAGGTTGGGGTGGAAGGAAGTTTGCGTCGCGCTGGAGCAGTTTGGGCAGACGCGTAGTTTATCTGGCCGAGTCACCCGCAGGGGCGATGCTGGAAGTTCTTGTGCATCTCAAGGAGAGGGAAGAAGGACTTCCTCGCATTTTTACACTTCTGAGGATTGAAGGGCCTGATGATCTTGACATAAAGCAACTGAATACGATAGCCCCGACCGACTGGAAGGAACGCCCCGAATTTACGAGCAACCTCGGTGATGCTTGGCTTACCTCACTGGAAACATCATTAGCCCGCGTACCTTCCGCGATCATTCCCCGCACCTGGAACTACCTACTGAATCCAGAACATCCCGATGCAAAGCACGTGACGGTAGCTGAAGTCATCAAGGAACGATTCGACAACCGGCTGTTCCGATTTGGCGTACGCTGAGGGGGCCGGGTATGTTTTTGGTTCCTTTGAGTTGCACATGACGCAAACCGCTGATTCGTGATAGTCTCTCAATAGACACCTGAGAGTGGACAGAGAAGACAAGAGGAGCAACAAACGCCGTGCTGGCGACCGCTAAGAAAACAACCCTGATTGAAAGCTTCCGCACCCACGATACGGACACCGGCTCGCCGGAAGTTCAGATCGCGATACTGAGTGCGCGCATCAGCGAACTGACCGAACATTTCAAGACGCACAGCAAGGACCACGCTTCCCGGCGTGGTCTTTTGCAGTTGGTCAGCAAGCGCCGCCGCCTTCTGGACTACCTGAAGACGCACGATACCGATCGCTACCGCGACGTTATCGGCAAACTCGGTATCCGCAAGTAGCCAGAGAGCCGGCCCAGAAAGTCAACATTGACCCGGAAGCGCCCAGACCGAAGATTGGTCACGGCCCCCGTTGTAAACAGTACCAGGGGCCATGGTGTACCTGGCGAGACGGACCCGCTGCCAGGGACGGCGCGGAGCTATGGGCTGAGCGCGTACCTGAATTCACCTTCAGGAGTATTCCCCACACAAGATTCCCAAGCGAACACACAATGAAACGAGGACTCGTATGTCTAAGCATGAAGTAGCAGTTGAGCTTGCCGGTGGCAAGCGGCTGGTCTTTGAGACCGGGCGCATGGCCAAGCAAGCCTCTGGCGCAGCACTGGTGAGCACGGGCGAAACCGTTGTTCTGGCCACTGCCGTAGCCTCTCCCGAAGCCAGGGAAGGCATTGATTTTTTCCCCCTTACCGTGGATTACCGCGAATACACCTACGCCGGCGGACGCATTCCCGGCGGCTTTATCAAGCGCGAAGGCCGGCCCAGCGAAAAAGAAGTGCTGACCTGCCGCCAGATTGACCGCCCCCTGCGGCCGCTCTTTCCCGATGGCTTCCGCAACGAGACGCAGCTGATTGCGCTGGTCTTCAGTGCCGACAAGGAGAACGATCCAGACGTGGTGGGCATCAACGCCGCCGCTTGCGCGCTGGCGCTCAGTGACATTCCCTTCAGCGCCACGGTGGGCGCGGTGCGCGTGGGCCGCGTGGAGGGCCAGTTCGTAATCAATCCCACATACGCCGAGCGCGCCGCCACTACGGTCAACATCATGGTCGTCGGTCACAAGGACGGCATCGTGATGATCGAGTCGGGCGCCAAGGAAGAGTCTGAAGAGACGATTCTGGCGGCCATCGAGTTTGGCCACGCGGAGATCAAGAAGATTGTCGCGGCGATCGAGGAGCTGGTGGCTTTGGCCGGCAAGCCCAAGCGGGCCTTTGTTGCGCCGGAGTTCGACGAGGCTTACTACGCGGCACTCAAGGCAAAGATCGAGGTCCGGCTCAAGGACGCTCTGGATACCAAGACGCATCCCAAACTGGAAAGCCAGAATCTGATCAAGGCGATCAAGGATGAATTGGCCGCCGAGTTGCCCGCTGACGACGCCGTCGCCAAGAAGAAGCTGGCGCATTATTACGAGAAGCTGCGGGAGCATATCTTCCGCGAGCAGGTGACCAAAGAGCGCATCCGGCCTGACCGGCGGCTCTTCGATGAAATTCGCCAGATCACCATCGAGACCACAGTTCTACCTCGCGTGCATGGCTCAGCGCTGTTTACGCGCGGCGAAACGCAGGCTCTGGTGACGGCCACGCTAGGCACCACCGACGACGGACAGCGGCTGGAAAGCTATGAGGGCGAAAAGAAGAAGCCCTTCATGCTGCACTACAACTTTCCGCCCTTCTGCGTGGGCGAGACGGGCCGCATGGGCGGCACAGGCCGGCGCGAGATTGGCCACGGAGCGCTGGCGGAACGCGCTATCACCGCGGTTTTACCCAGCCCCGAAGAGTCGCCTTACACTATCCGCATTGTCAGCGACATTCTGGAGTCCAACGGGTCGTCTTCGATGGCCACGGTTTGCGGCGCGAGCCTAGCGCTGTTTGACGCCGGGATTGCGCTTAAGGGCGCGGTGGCTGGCGTGGCGATGGGCCTGGTGAAGGAGGGCGACGACTTCGCCATTCTGACGGACATTGCCGGCGCTGAAGACCACTACGGCGATATGGACTTCAAAGTGGCCGGCACGCGCAAGGGCATCACCGCGCTACAGATGGACATCAAGATCGGCGGCCTGACTCACGAGATTCTCTCCCAGGCGATGGAGCAGGCGCGACGGGGACGGCTCTTCCTGCTGGACAAGATGGATGCGGCGCTGGACGGGCCGCGCACCGAGCGCTCGCAATATGCGCCACGCATCGAGACTGTGATGATTCCCACCGACAAGATTCGCGATCTGATCGGCAAGGGCGGCGCAACCATCCGCGGCATCATCGAGCAGACCGGCGCAAAGATCGACGTGGACGATACCGGCCGCGTCAGCGTCGCCTCCTGCGATAGCGAGGGCCTGAAGAAGGCGCTCGAAATGATCGGCAACATCACCGCAGTGCCGGAGATCGGCAAGGTCTATCTGGGCAAAGTGGTTCGCCTGGCCGAGTTCGGCGCGTTTGTCGAGCTTTTCCCCGGCACCGATGGCCTGCTGCACATCTCGGAAATTGCGGAACATCGCGTAAAGGAAGTGAAGGACGAACTGCGCGAAGGCGATCAGGTCATGGTCAA
>Ga0181520_10007820_pt1 | contig 15524 bp, 13 predicted proteins | sample PEATcosm2014_Bin_29_FD_132451 | JGI IMG/M metagenome (GOLD analysis project Ga0181520, IMG submission 132451) | Peatland microbial communities from MTU Mesocosm Facility, Houghton, MI, USA - PEATcosm2014_Bin02_30_metaG | ecosystem: Environmental > Terrestrial > Soil > Wetlands > Peat | place...
GCTGATTCCGATATCGACGTGCCGCCGAACGCCGAGATCGCGCGTCTCATTGAGATGTTTTTGCCGCCACTCGCAGCCCTCGAGGCTTCGTTTGCGCGCGGCCGGATTGTGCACGACGGCCTGACGATGGCGATTGTGGGCCGGCCCAACGTGGGCAAAAGCTCGCTTTTTAACCGGCTCGTTCAGCGCGACCGCGCCATCGTCACGGCATCGCCCGGGACGACACGCGATCTGGTCAGCGAACGCATCTCAATCGGAGGCATTCCCATTGAGCTCGTGGACACGGCAGGTTTCCGTGAAGGCGCAGGCCAGCTTCTCGAAGAAGCCGAGCAACTCGGAATTCGCCGCAGCCACGAAGCCTTGGCCGATGCTGCGCTGGTGCTCATCGTGCTTGATGCCACCCAGCCGCTGAACAATGAAGATCACCGCCTGCTCGCCGCGGTTGACGGACGACCTGCGATCGTTGCGCAGAACAAGATCGATTTGCTTGCGGGCCGATCGGACCATACTGCTGGTGACGAGCGTGCACTCGCAGGGCAAACTGCAATCTCAACCTCGGCAATTACCGGCGAGGGAATTGTCGCGCTGCGAGAACAAATTCTGGCGTTGGCGACCGGCGGGGCAGCCGCCGAGCCTGGGATGTTGACCAATCTTCGCCAACACCAGGCTGTTACGACTGCGATTGGAGCGATGGCCGACGCTGCGAAGGCCAACGAGGACGGCATTCCTCACGAGATGATTTTGCTCGATCTCTATCGCGCGTTATGGGCGCTGGACTCGCTCACGGGGCAAACCACAGCCGACGACATCCTGAATTTGATTTTCTCGACTTTCTGCATCGGAAAATAGTCAGTCAGTTTTATTCGCCGTAGGGCACCCAGATGTTTTTGACCTGCGTGGCGTGCTGTAGAAACCAGCGACCCTCAGCCTGAGCCGGATTGAACCAGTCGTATTCGTGCCCGTCGTTGGTCCAGACCTGCTTCATGTTGCCGATGGATGCGGCACGCGCGAAGTCAGCTTCTTCATTCGAGCGGAAGCACCAGATGGCCTCGATGCCGTCGTGCTCGGCTAGGGTCTTGAGCAGCTCGGCGGGGCGACCCGCGACAAGATTCACGACGCCGGACGGCAGGTCGCTCGTGTCGAGCAGCTGATACAGGTCGCCGATGATGAGCGGATAGCGATCAGAAGGCACGGCAACGACCGTGTTGCCGACAGCGATGGCTGGCAGCAGGAGAGAAAGCAGACCGAGCAGCGGGGCTTCGCCGGGCGCGAGTATTCCGACCGCGCCGACGGCCTCGTTCATGGCGATGGCAATGTTGCGGCCCGGAGGATTGTGGACCAGGCCATCGTATTTGTCGGCCCACGCGGCGTAGGTGAAGATGCGCTCGATGGAAAGATCAACTTCGACGGCAGCCTGATCTTCTGCAACGGCGCGCGCGAGGCGTTGCGCGATCTCATCGCGGCGCTGGATCATGTTTTCCGCGAGGAAATAAAGGATCTGCGCACGATTATGTGCGGAAGTTCTCGCCCAGCCGGCGGCATTGCGCGCTGCTTCAACGGCATTGCGAATGTCTTTGCGGTTGCCCAGCGGCGCCTCGCCAAGCAATTCACCGTCACGGCCGTAAACCGGGAACGAATAGCCGGAGTCGGGGCGCGCCTGCTTGCCGGCGATGTATTGCTTCACCGTCCGATCGATAGGTGAGCTTGAGAGCGGCGCCAAAGGTGAAGCCTGTGCGGCCGAGTCATTATCCTTATCGGCGTCGTCGGGTGTATCGATCGTTGCGGCCTTTGTCGAGGCCGCGGGCAGCGCGTGCAGCCACTTCGGCGTTAGGTATTCGAGCATTCCCTCGCGGCCGCCCTCGCGGCCGTAGCCGGATTCGCGATAGCCACCGAACCCGCAGGCCGCGTCGAATTGGTTGGTGCAGTTAACCCAGACCACGCCGGCCTTCACTTGCGAGGCCAGGTCGAGCGCGACGTTGATGTTCTCGCTCCAGATGCTGGCGGCCAGGCCGTAGATGGTGTTGTTGGCGAGCTCCGCAGCTTCTGCGGGTGTGCGGAAGGTCATGGCGACGAGGACGGGGCCGAAGATCTCTTCCTGAACAACTGTCGAGCCGGGATGAACGTCAGTGAGCAGCGTGGGCGGAAAGAAGCAGCCTTTCTCCGGCATTGGAGTGCTCGGCTGCCAGCAGCGAGCGCCCTCGGCTACGCCTGCATCGACCATCTTGCGGATTGACTCAAGCTGCACTGGCGAAACGATGGCGCCAATGTCGATGGCTTTATCGAGCGGCGGTCCGACGCGCAGGGATTCCATGCGGGTGCGGATTTTGGCGTAGAGAACTTCAGCAATGCGCTCCTGCACAAGAAGGCGTGAGCCTGCGCAGCAGACCTGGCCCTGGTTAAACCAGATGGCGTCCACCAGACCTTCGACCGCGGAGTCGAGATCGGCGTCATCGAAGACGACAAACGGCGATTTGCCGCCGAGCTCGAGTGAAAGCTTTTTGGTTGAGTTGGCGGTGGCCTTGCGAATCGTGCGGCCGACTTCGGTCGAACCGGTGAACGCAACTTTGTCGATGCCGGGATGCTCGATGAGCGCCTGCCCTGTCTTTGCGTCGCAGGTGAGCACGTTGAGCACGCCGGGTGGCAGGCCCACTTCCATGGCGAGCTCAGCGAAGGCGAGCGCAGTGAGCGGAGTATATTTCGCGGGCTTGATGACGACGGTGTTGCCCGCTGCGAGCGCGGGCGCGACCTTCCACGCGAACATCAGGAGCGGAAAATTCCACGGGATAATCTGACCGACGACTCCGCAAGCCTGATAGCTGGGAAATTCGGATTCAAGAAGCTGGGCCCAGCCGGCGTGATGATAAAAATGGCGGGCGACAAGCGGGATGTCGATGTCGCGGCTTTCGCGGATGGGCTTGCCGTTGTCCATGGTTTCGAGAACGGCGAGACGGCGCGAATGTTTCTGGACCTGGCGGGCGAGCGCGTAGAGATAGCGGGCGCGCTCGTGACCAGTGAGGGCCTGCCATGCCGGCAAAGCTTTGCGCGCGGCTGAGACGGCGGCTTCGACGTCGGCTGTATTCCCTTTGGCGACTTCGGCGAGAACCTCGCCGGTAGAAGGATCGCTGGTGGTCTGGTATTCGCCGCTTGCTGGCGCAACCCACGCGCCGCCAATGAACTCCTCAAAGCGGCGGTGATGGCGGTCGAGCCACTGGTTTACCTCTTTGGGATCTTCTGGCGCGGCGCCGTACTCCATGGTGTAGAACTTTTCGGAGATGCTGCTCATGCAAGTTCCTCAAGCAATCGGGTGGCGGTACGTGGCCGAGTAGCGCCCAGTTAGAGAATGCTCCAGTTGGCGCTCAATATCGCCCAGCATTCCACTGGCGCCGAACCGAAAGAGTGACGGCTCCAGCCACGGCCGACCCAGCTCGTCCTTCATCAGGGCCAGCCAGTCGGTTGCCTGCTTGGCTGTGCGAATGCCCCCCGCAGGCTTGAATCCGACCGCGCTGCCTGTGCGCTCGGCGTAGTCGCGAATGCAGCGGACCATGACCAGTGAGACAGGAAGCGTGGCGTTGACGGATTCTTTGCCGGTGGAAGTCTTGATGAAATCTGCGCCTGCCATCATGGCAACCCAGCTGGCGCGAGCTACGTTGCGCAAGGTCATCAGATCGCCGGTTCCGAGAATGGCTTTCATGTGCACGTTGGGCCCGCAAGCGTCTTTGAATGCCGCGACTTCGTCGTAGAGCGCCTGCCACTCGCCATTGAAGACATGAGCGCGGGTGATGACGATGTCGATTTCGGAGGCGCCTGCTTCGACGGACCGGTGAATCTCGGCTACGCGCTCGGCCAGTGGGTTGAGGCCTGCAGGAAAACCAGTCGACACGGCGGCGACGGGAATGCCAGAACCTTCGAGGGCTTTAACCGCGGTTTCAACGAATGCATGATAGACGCAGACCGCGCCCACGGTCAGTTGCAGATCTTCGATACCGAGGCCTTCGACAATGCGGCGCTCGAGCGGGTTGCGTGCTTTGGCGCATAGACGCCGCACGCGATCAGCCGAGTCGTCGCCGCTCAGTGTGGTGAGGTCCATGCAGGCGATGGCACGCAACAGCCACGCAGCCTGCGTTTCCTTTTTTACGGTGCGCCGCGCAACATGGGTCGCCGCGCGCCGCTCAACAGCGCTTGTATTGACGCGCACGCCTTCAACCCAGTCAAGGTTAAGCGGAATGCGATGGTTGGGCTCGAGGGTGCGCCCATTCAGGATGACGGGGATGGATTGGACTGTATGGGACGCGCCGTTGTTCGAGGTTACGGGTTGAACAGCCATGGGACAAACTCCGCGCACGAAGCTGAGAAGCCGCTTCCTGCGAGAAAACGCTGGCTCCTCTTTCGCGGTTGAGGAGCCTAGGGTAGAAATGAAGGATAAATCGCTGGCAGCCGCAAAGCAACCGGCGAATCGCACGAAGCACACTCCGGTAATCCAGCTCGAGGGGCTACCATTTGAGGCGCAAAAGCGAGACCGCCTGCCGCGGCAGACTGGTATCGATTGTGACTCTTCCTTTGTCGACATCTAGCCACGTCGGAGAGGCGAGAAGCTCGAGCTGGCCGGCAGCTTTGAGGCTGGCGTACTGCTCAGGCGTCGGCGACTGCGGTGAACCCATGTTTTTCCACGCGGTGAAGGCATTGCTGTGGGTCTCGTCGATCCGGTAGTGCTCCAGCAGGACTTTTTTCGCGTCTGCCGGGATTCCGCTGAAGGTGATTTGAACGTCTGCAGCGGGCGCCGGCAGATCGTCATCGTGGTAATTCCATACCATCACTGCTGCTTCGCGGACGGATTTTGTCGCAAGCGCATCCACATCGGGGGCCTTAAGGACTCCATTTTTCACGAGGTCGGCGATCGAGATGCGACCAGTGCTCGTTGTTGCCATGCGCTCTCCGGACATGAGGCCGGCCATGCGAAAGAAATTGAGGATTGGCTTGTCGATGCCATTGGTCGCGAGTGTTCGAAATCCCGCGAAGTAATCCTGGTTTTCAAATTCGAAGGACCAGGAAAGCATTGCGATTAGATTGACCTTCGCCGCATCCTGCAACTCGAAGAGCGACTTCATCACCGCAGCCGTGTAGCTCGCGTAGAGCGGGCCATTGCGGTAGGCCTTGGCGGGATTTTGCTTCGTCGAGCACGCCGCGCAGCCCTCGGGGTCGGCTTCGCTCAGAATGATGGGCAGGCGACGGTACTGCGGAAACCCGGCGACGATGCGAAATCCGTTTTGCGCGGCGTCAAGCTCATTCGCGATGATCATGCGTACGTGCCCGTCGGCCATGTACGTCTGTCCTTTGGGGTGGAAGGAGATAAAGTCGAGCGGGATCGGCTTGCCATTGGCCGCGCTTTTGTCGTGCATGCAGTGATTCAGAAAGTTCTTGAGAAACGCCTCCCCATTGGCGCTCGCGGGGCCCGTGCTGGCGGGTCCGCCAACTTTCGCGTTGGGCAGCGCGGCCTTCACGCCAGCGACGGCATAATCGTAGAGCTCGAAGTACTCCTGCGGCGTCCCGTGCCAATAAACGATGTCGGGTTCATTCCAGACTTCGAAGTACCAGGTGCTGACCTGGCGGCGGCCGTAGCGCTGGACGAGATGCGCGACGTAATGGCGGACCAGCTCACCCCACATTTTGTAGTCTTTGGGCGGATTGTTGGATGCGCCCGCCATTGCCGGGCCCGGATAGTGGATCTGATAATCGGTGACGCCCGGAACCGCCGCAGCAAGATCGCGAGGCATAAAGCCGAGCTCCACCATGGGGCGCACGCCGGCTTTCGCAAACGCGTCGAATGTCTGATCCGTGATGGTGAAGTCGTAGACTGGCTTGCCGCTGGCGTCGAGGCTGAAGACATTCGAAGAGCTCCACTTGAGCTCGGGCACGCCGTCGCCAGAGGTCAGGAGATGGTGAGCGCGAATGGTGACAGGAACCGGACTGAGATCGTGCAGCTCGCCGAGCAGTTGCCTGCCGTACTTCATCGTTGTGTAGTTGGATTCGTCGTAGCCGAACCAGCTGGTGATGGGCTTGTAGGTACCTACCGGCTTAGCGAGATCGACCTGGATTGAAACAGGATTGTTGGAGGGCTTCGAATCCGGCGTTTGCGCGGGGCTCGCAGCGAGCGCGGCAACAAGGAACAAGGCCGAGGTTTTGATCATTTTGTTCTGACCTCTCCCTAGCGCGCGCTACGGTTTGATCACAGTCAGGCCTGGAACAGCCGCGAAACGCTGCGTGTTGAAGGTGACAATCGTAGCGCCCGATTCTTTGGCGGTCGCCGCGAGCAACAAGTCGTGCGGACTCATTCGTTGGCCGGCAGCCTCAATGTCAGCCCACAACCGCGCGTGTTCCACGGCTGCCTTCTCGGTGTAAGGAACGACATCGAATACGGAGAGAACGGCCTCAAAGTATTTCTGCCGGTTGGCGCGGTGGACACCGGTAGCGCGTTCGACGCTGCGACCCAACTCCGCAACCGAAATGGCCGCGAGCTTAATCTCGTCGTCGGGATGCGCGCGTAGCCATGCCTCGAGGTCGAGCGCCCTCCGCGCGGCCTGAATAATCACATCGGCATCAATTAGAAACGCCATGGCCTCACCTGTGGCTGCAATGAGCCGCGTGCCTGTTCGAGATCGTGCAGCCATGAAGTAGCTTCTTCCGCGCCGACATGGACGCCCTCGAATGCCTGTTCAAGCGCGGGAGCAAGTTCGTTTCCCTTCCTGGGCTGCAATGGCGCTGGCTCGATTCGAGCGACGGGTAGGCCGCCTTTATGCAGAATGAAACTGGTGCCCCGATATCGAGCGCGGTTTATGCAATCGGAAAAGTTCCTTGATGCCCGGGTAACGCTGATTGGAACCGGATCCATTGAATCAGATTATCAGATTTCCATTGGCAAGGTATTCGTCCCCAGTCACTTAATCTGCCGCGAACCGTTCCATTAGCGCGTCGAAATCCTCCAGACGGGCATACTCGATGATGACTTTGCCCCGGCCGTTACGGTCCTCGATCGTGACCTTTAGGCCAAGAGCGCGCTGCAGGCGTTCCTGGGCATCGCGAACGTTCGCATCGACCGGGGCAGGCGGTTTCGGGGCTTTCTTTGCTTTATAACTTGGGTCAATGAGCGCTTGAATAAGGCTCTCCGTCTGGCGAACAGATAGCGAATTGTCTGCGATGCGTTGAGCTGCTCTTTCCATCTCCTCGGGTTCATGGAGGGCGAGAAGGGCGCGTGCGTGGCCGAAGCTGAGCTGTCCAGATTCAACCCGCGTCTGCACTGAAGATGGCAGTCTGAGCAAGCGCAGAAAGTTAGCGACGGTGGCACGATCTTTGCCCGTGCGCTGCGCCATCTGCTCCTGCGTCATATGGAACTCGCGGGAAAGCCGCTCGAAAGCGCGAGCCTGCTCCATTGGGTTCAGATCTGCGCGCTGAAGATTCTCGACGATGGTGATCTCCATCGCCTGCTCGTCAGAGACTTGGCGCAGGATAGCGGGCACGGTGGTCTTGCCGGCAAGCTTCGAAGCGCGCCAACGGCGTTCGCCAGCAATGAGCTGGAACCGGCCGCCGGAAAGCGGACGGACGAGCACAGGCTGGACCACGCCGTTGGCTGTGATGGAGGCGGCGAGTTCGGACAACTGCTCGTCGTTCACCGTGGAGCGGGTCTGGTAAGGGTTGTGGTCGATCAGATCGAGGGGAATCTCACGAGGCTTCCCTCCTTCGACTTCCGGTTGGGCAGTTTGCGACGCCTGAGGTGCGCGCGGTAACAAGGAGTCGAGGCCTTTGCCGAGTGCTCGGCGCTTGGGGTCGATGGCGGCTGTAGTCATGATGCTCAGAACCTCAAAGGAACGGTACAACCAGCAAAATCGGGGTCAAACTTGTAGAACTCTCGCAAATGGAACGGTCACGAGTAGGGCCAAAACGTGCCTTTGGCCCGAGGGTGCTCGCCGGGGCGTTCGCTGGCTGCGGCCTTTCGCTCCGCAGCGCGCGGACTTTCCATCTGATTGCGGGCCAAAAACTCCCATGCCATCTCAAAGTAGGCTTCGGCGCCGCGCGATCGGGCGTCGTAGAGCGCAACCGGCTTACCGTGGCTGGGCGCTTCGGCCAGTCGAACGTTGCGTGGAATGACCGTGCGATAGATGATTTCGCGGAAGTGCGCCCGGAGAGTCTCCGTGACCTGTTGGGCAAGGTTGGTGCGGTCGTCGTACATGGTCAACAGCACGCCCTCGATGGCGAGATTGGGATTGTAGGCGGCACGCACACGCTCGAGGGTCGAGATCAACTCCGAGATTCCCTCAAGAGCGAAATACTCAGCCTGCATGGGTACGATCAGGGTTTCCGCGGCGGATAGGACGTTCAACGTGAGCAGATCGAGCGCTGGCGGGCAATCGAGGAAGATCAGCTCATGGTGATCTTTTATGGGCTCGAGGCTGGCGCGAAGCCGGAGAGCGCGATCATCCAGGGAAGCCAGTTCGATGGTTGCTCCAATGAGGTTTTTGGAACCGGGGAGCAGTGAGAGAGTATCGATCTCAGTGGGCAGAATGACTTGGTCTGCTGTGCTCTCGCCGATGAGGACGTCATAGACGGAACGCCGGGTGTCGTCGCGCTGGAGACCGAGACCGGAGGAGGCGTTGGCCTGGGGATCGCAATCGACCAGGAGAACCTTCAGGCCCTCGAGGGCGAGGCATGCAGCCAGATTGATGGCCGTGGTGGTTTTGCCCACACCTCCCTTTTGATTGACGAGTCCGACGATCTTGCCCATGGCATTCAAGAGTAAAACGAGGGCACTGCGGCGCGCGGGGACTTGCATTGTGGAGAACGAGGCAGAGTTGTGGAAAGCGGCCAGGAGGGCGAAGCGGGTTGGGGTGGCAAATCCTTACGCTGGAAGAGGTTCGGGGGAAGTAGAAGAAAAGCGAAACGAGCGGCAGAAAAAAGGAGATGCGGTGGAAATCTGCCTTAAGATGGGGCTCATTTCGTGCCTTGAGCGGGTTGGGTTCCAATATGGGTTTCCCGACCGATTCGGGACTCAGATTGAAGGGTCAATGTTCCGCGTGGAACGATCTCGCTCAGATTGAGTGTGGAGTAGGGTCCCCGATGTTCCACGTGGAACAGATGGTGCGAAGTGTCTGGCGCCGCTAATTCCATGAGTCGCCTCGGAGATATTCCAGGGTGCAACTTTTTCCTTGGATTTTTCCGCGAAGGGGTGGCCCCCACCCCCTGTCTTTTAGGCCAAGTACGTCGTAAAAAAGAGGTTTACGCGGCATCGTCAGCCGCAAATTCCTGATTCTAAAAAGTCGCTCCTTGGAAAGACGTCATTTCATTGGAGTTGCATTCCTATCGGAGCATTCAGCAAGCGCTTCGATGGAAGCGTTACAAATTTCCCCTCGTGATTGCGGGTTGATGAACTGACTATGCGCCAGAAGGGCAAAATTACCGGCAAACTTCGCGGAATCTTTTCGACGATTACTTTCAGAGAGTTAAGGCCGTCGCGGAGGTAACAGGGACTTGACATGATCGGGTGGGTTCGGGAGTAAACCCGTTTCGGGGTCCAGAAAGAAGGCAAGAATGGATCTCCCGCACGCATTCATCGGCAATACCAATCCTCCCATGGCGGAAGACCTCGCCAACAAGCTTGGAATCTCTTTGGCCGCTTGGAGTGTGTTGATTTCCTGGCTTCGCGAAAAGGGAATCGCCAGTGGGGACTGGCAGTCGGTTTCTCCAAAGAAATACGGTTGGGCTCTGCGTCCGGCCCTCAATAAGCGCACGATCCTTTGCCTCGGCCCATGCGAAGATTGTTTCCGAGTCAGTTTTGTATTGGGCGACAAAGCGATTGCCTCGGCCCGAAACAGCAGACTGCCGAAATCCCTGCCGAAAGAGATTTCGGAAGCTAAGCGTTACGCCGAAGGGACTGGTATCCGGCTCATGATTCGGAAGCCTGCTGACCTGGCCGCTGTGGGCAAACTGCTCGAAATCAAGCTTGCGAATTGATTTTGCGGCCAAGGGCGAGGATGCGGGAGTCACTTTCGGGCAGGCGAATCGGAGAGTCCCATTGGAAGGGCGGCCCCGCGGCCGTTTGCAGCTCGGTGAGCCTGGCGTCAGTCGTCATCAACGCGAGCCAGCCGCCGGGCGTAACAAGTCTGGCAGAAACTGCAACGGCCCTCGGCATTTTTTCGACGGCGCGCAGAGTTACGCAATCGAAGGCGGCACTGAGTGTCTCGGCGCGGCGTGCATGGACCTTCGCGTTGATTCCGAGAACGCGAACTGCCTCCTGAAGGAAAGCGGCTTTCTTGCCTTGGGATTCGGCAAGGGTCACGACGACATTTCGCCGACAAAGCGCGATGGGAATTCCGGGCAGGCCTCCGCCAGAGCCGAAATCGAGCAGCGTTGCAATCTGAGGGGAAAGTGATCGTTCAACAGCAATTGATTCAACGAAATGGCGCGAGATGATTCCTTCCTCGCCTTGAACGGCGCTGAGATTGAGACGCTGATTCCAGCGAATAAAGAGCGAAAGATACAATTGGAATTTGTCCGCCGTATCTTCGTCGAGTGGGACCAGTGCCGCTTCTTGCAACAGCTTGTTGAGCTGGTCGCCCGCGTTCATTGAGGTTTGTCCGCGCCGGTATGCGGCGGTTGCCACGCGCCGGCGGCCTTCACGAACGAAGCAAAGATCGCGCGCGAGAATGCGCTTTGCGCATAGGCGCGCTCAGGGTGCCACTGCACGCCGACGACAAAATGATCCGGCGCGGCAAGATTCGGGGGATTCAGCTCAACAGCTTCGACGACGCCATCGATGGGCGAGACAGCGGTGACGCGCAGATTCTTTCCGACCTCGCGAATGGCCTGATGGTGGCTCGAATTGACCTGCTCTCCGGATTCGGCAGCGGATGGAAGAATCTCTTTCAGTCGCGAACCCTCAGCAAGCTTCACTGAATGCGCATTGACGACTTCGCGACCGGGCCGGTGATTGACGGGCGTCTTCAGGTCCTGGATCAACGATCCGCCGCGCCAGACGTTGAGTGTTTGTGTCCCGTGGCAGATGGTGAGGATCGGCTTGCGCCGATCGAATGCGTCCTGCAAGAGAATCTCGTCGGCGATAGCGCGGGCGGGATCGTTCGGTGCGGTTTCTGGTGCGGGCGTCTCGCCGTAAAGCGCGGGATCGACGTCGTGTCCACTGCCGGGAAGAAGGATGCCCTGCACGGAGGCTAGAAGCTCGTTGACGTGCTCGCGCGTGTCGGCGAGACGGACGACGACGGGCACGGCACCGGCGGCTTTCACTGCATCGACGTATTGCGGCAGCGCGCGCGCGTTGTATTCGGGATCATCGCTGGTGGGCTCTGGGATGGCGATGCGCGGGGGCATGGACTTAGTGTAAAGCGTGCGTGGAATACGGGGGGCCATCGTGCTATCCCACCTTAAACGCACAGTGCGCGTTTAGGATGGGGCACCCCTTTTCGTGCTGGGTTGAAGGCGACAAGAACAACCGCAGATTCTTCGCCGCGCTCAGGATGACATCGTGGTGAATTGAGAGCGCAAAACGGCGAGCGTTGCTGTGCATTGAGTGCGGGCGGGGACGCCCGCACTACAGCCGGTCTGGAGACCGGCGCTACACCAGATTTACGCGACGGGTGCGGGCGACGCTGCGTGAGCGCGCTCGGGCGGGATCCGCATTTCGTCGATAACTTTTCGCACCCGCTCCGTCAACTCGACATTCTGACGCACACTCATTCCAGCGGTATCAATCGGCTCGCCGACGCGCACGGTGAGCTGGCAGGGATAGAAATGTTTGGTGTGAATGGGCAAAAGATCGTAGACGCCCGAGAGCGCGATGGGGACGATGGGAACCTGGGCGCGGATGGCGAGATAAGCGGCGCCGGGAAGGAAGGGACGCAGCCCGCCATCGGATGTTCGGCCGCCTTCAGGAAAGACGAAAAGCGGCATGCCCGCGCGAAGAGCCTTTACGGCGCCACCGAGGCTGGAGAGCGTGGCATGGGGATTCGCGAGATCGATGGGCATTTGGCCGGAGCGGCCGAGATACCAGCCGATCATGGGCCACTGCCAAAGATCTTTCTTGGCGAGGATGCGGAACTGGAAGGGGATCGAGCCGAAGATGACGGGCGTGTCCATATAGGACGTGTGGTTGGAGACGTATACGGCGACGGGAAACTTGTGGAAGTTCTCTTCGCCTTCGATTTTGAGCCGGGAGAGCGAAAGGCGCACAAAAGTGCGCCCCCAAAAATGCGCGATCCAGTGCTGGATGCGGCCCTTCTTGTCGACCACTGACACGAGAAGTGCGGTGGATGCGCAGACTGCGGTCAGAACCAGCATGAGCGGGCCCAGCAACAAGTAAGTGAGCCAGACGTAGAACCGCGGAAGTGGATTGGGGCGCGTGCTCATGGCTGATTTGGAGAACCTGCTCATGGCTGCTCGCTTTTCCCCGCGAGGAGCAAGGTGCGCGCCTCGCCCACGAGATACACCGAACCTGAGACGACCACAATGCCTCCGACTGCATGCTGATGGGCCATGCGTAGGCCGTCGCTCACCGAATCCGCCGACGTTGCCGGCGTTCCTGTGCCGGCGGCTGCGGCCAGCAAATCTTCAAGTGCCGCGGCTCGCGGATTGTGAATGGGCGCGACGATGACCTCGTCGAAGAGAGGAAAGAGAATCTGCGTCATTTCGTTGAGAGGCTTGTCGCGAAGGCAACTGAAGACGAGGAGGCGAGGTTGGTGCGCTTCAAGAATTCCGCGGATGGCAGCGCGGAGCGCCCACGCGCCGGCGGGATTGTGCGCTACGTCAAGGATCCATTCGGTACCGCTCTTCTCGATGCGGTTGAGTTTGGAAATTCTTTCCAGGCGCCCCGGCCAGCGGGTAAGGCGAATCCCATTCTCGATTGCGGCGGGTGTGATGGGGAGAGCGTGTTGTTCCGCGAGCTCGACGGCCGCAGCGATGGCGAGGGCGACGTTTCGCTGCTGGTGCGCTCCTCTAAGCGGTGAATCGATCTTGATGGTGGCGCCGAGGGCATCGACGGTGTATGGGCCGGCGGTTCCAGCGGCCGGCACATAGGGAGCTGCGCTGACGCCGCGCACATCCAGCTCCGTCGCAACCTCGCCAAGAACCTGGTTGGCCTCAGGATGCTGCGGCAGCGTAATCATCGTTCCGCCGGGACGGAGGATTCCTGCTTTTTCGCGCGCGATGGCGGAGATGGTCGGGCCCAGCCATTCCATGTGATCGAGCGAAATATCGGTGACAATCGAGAGCAGTGGATCAACGACGTTGGTGGCGTCGAGGCGGCCGCCCATACCGACTTCGAGCACAGCGATGTCGACATGATCCTCGGCGAAATAGAGAAAAGCGAGTGCGGTGAGGATCTCAAAGTAGCTGGGCAGTTGGGCCAGGTGGCCGGAGAGCAGTAACTGCTGGCCTTGGTCGTGGACCTGAAAATAAAGGCGGGCAAAATCGTCGTCGGAGATTTCGTTTGTGCCGAGCCGAATACGCTCATTGGGGCGCTCGAGGTGCGGCGACGTGTAGAGTCCAGTGCACAGACCTGCCTCATTCAAGATGGATGCGAGGGTCGATGCGGTCGAGCCCTTGCCGTTGGTCCCGGCGATGAGCACCGAGCGGAAATGCATCTGTGGATTCCCGACAGCATCGAGGAGGATTCTAACTTCATCAACAGAGAATCGGCGCTGCGGCTTTCCGGTGGGCGCGTAAAGCTCCGGCACCATGGAATTGAGTTGGGTTATGGCGGCTATATAGGACATGGCTGGAGCGCAAGGCATGAAAGGTTAAGTATAAGAGCCGCGTGGAGGGCTCGTCTCGCATTTGGCGGGCGGCCGATCCAAAGCAACATATGTGCAAGACGGGATTGGCGCAACTCACTGCTAGGTTTGGCATTGACCGGGGCATTCACACAAACCCACTACGATCCACAAGCGATTCTGGGCGGGGTGTGGGAGACGTGGGAAAGAGGAGCGCCATTCTCACTTGTGCGCCTTGTTTTACGCCTTGTTCGAACTCGGTCGCCACGATTTGGAAAACGTGCCCACGACCCAAGTTACTTCGCCTAAGCCACATTGCGCGGATTCCCACTTTTCCGAACACAACTACGGGTACTACTGGTATTTATCTATTCCTTCTCACCCATTCTTAACTGTTGCTCGAACGAGATCCCAAAACAGCAAAGAAAGCACACCTGCCCGATTGCAATTCAGCGAGGGATCAGAGCTCTTCCAGCGCAGTGATGAACCGCGAGAATTCACAGAATGGGCCGGGTTTTCCACGCACGCACGGTTCGAAGGATGACTACAATCGGGAGGAAGAAAAACTGCCGCTTCCGGTGTCTCGCAAGCTGTTATAAAGTTGGGGCATAGGGCGCGGCTTGGCGAGCAGGGGTGGGGTATGCCGAGCGCGGAAGCCGAAATCGAACAGCCGGCCGGGCGATCAGCGGTCGAATCTGGGGCCGGGGGGGCAGCAATGGAGATTAGCGTAAGCCGCCAGGATCTGGTGAAGGAACTTACAGCGACGCAGAGCGTGGTCGAGCGGAAAACGACGATCCCGATTCTCTCCAACTTTCTGCTTGAGGCGGACGAAGATCGCCTGAATATTACGGCCACCGATCTAGATCAAGCCATTCGCACCAGCGCACAGGTGAAGGTGAAAAAGCCAGGATCGTGTACGATTCCTGCGCGGAAGCTTTACGACTACATCAAGCTGCTGCCGGACGGCGATATCTCAATCAAACTGCTTGAGAACCACTGGGTGCAGATAAGGAGCGGCCGATCGAATACCAAGATGGTCGGCATGGCGCGCGCCAACTACCCGCAGGTGCCTGAGTTTCCGACAATCGCAGCCACCAGCATTTCGCTGGCCTCGCTGCGCACGCTGATTGCGCGAACGATTTTCGCGATCTCGAACGAGGAGTCACGCTACACGCTGAACGGAGCTTTGCTAGTGCTGAAGGCCGAGTCGATGGCCATGGTCGCGACCGACGGACACCGGCTCTCGTTTGTCGAGAAGCCTGGCGAGACCCTGGAAGGCATCAGCGGCGAAAAGCGCGTGCTGATTCCGCGCAAGGCGCTGCAGGAGCTGCAGAGTCTGCTGGCGAATTCCGAGGCGGAGAAGGTGGAGTTTGCCGACGACGAACACACGCTGTTTTTCCGCGTGGGACATCGCACGCTTTCCAGCCGCAAGCTGACCGGGCAGTTCCCGAACTTTGAAGCGGTGATGCCGCGCGACAACACCAAGTTCGCGGTGGTGCGGTCGAGCGAGCTGTCTGCGGCGATCCAGCGCGTGGCGCAATTCGCCGACGAGCGCTCGGGAGCGATTCGGATGAAGCTCGAACACAACGAGCTCAAGGTGAGCGCGAATTCCACGGAGTCCGGCGAGAGCGAAGACACCATCGACACGCCGTACTCTTCGGAAGCGATCACGGTCGGCTTCAACTCAGGCTATATTCTTGACTTCCTGAAGGCGCTCGACAACGCGGGCGAGGTGCGGCTGGAGTTCAAGGACGCACA
>Ga0181520_10007821_pt1 | contig 15523 bp, 18 predicted proteins | sample PEATcosm2014_Bin_29_FD_132451 | JGI IMG/M metagenome (GOLD analysis project Ga0181520, IMG submission 132451) | Peatland microbial communities from MTU Mesocosm Facility, Houghton, MI, USA - PEATcosm2014_Bin02_30_metaG | ecosystem: Environmental > Terrestrial > Soil > Wetlands > Peat | place...
CAGGGGGCGTGGCGGGCGGTTTCGGGGGCTTTGGCACATTTGGCGGAGTAAGCACCTGCGAGATCCGAATTGGGGGCTGGGTCCCGGTCTTTGCGGATGAATTGGAGCTATTGCTTGCGTTGGATGGCGTGCCAGTATTTGCAGTGGGTTTCCCGGCGCCAGCGGGGGTGTTTCCGCTGGTATTGGAAGGGGTGCCGGTCCCCTGACCGTTTCTATTAACGCTCAGCGCCGGATCGCCCTGGTTCGATGGAACAGTCCCCGTTGTTGTATGCGTGGAAGTTCCAGTTACGGTCCCCGTTTTGGAGGGAACATAAGTCTCTGTCGTCGTCGGTAAGCTTGGCCCCGGCGGTTGCGTGTCAGCGGTATTCGGCGTGACCTTGGCGTTGGGAGGTAAAGTTGCCTTTGCGGGCGTGGCGGGTTTGGTCCACTTCGTGGGGTCGGTCCCCTCAGCTGCCGACTTTGTGGTAATGGCGTCTTTGATCTGGTCTATGACCTGCTGTTTGTTGTTATCCAGGGTCACTTGCGCTTGGTTCATCTTCTCGTTGAATTTTGCGAATCCCGACTCCACCGAATTGTCGGCGGCGTCCTTCACCTGCGCGGACTCCTTCCCCGCGTTATGCTTCACCGTCGGGCTCACATTCGGGTTGCTCTGGATTAAGGCATTGCGGGCATTCAAAACCTTCGATATCTCGTCCATGGCGGTCTGGATAACCGGTTTAACATTCTCAATCTGTGCCTGACCCACCTCCAGTTGCAAATGCGCGGCGTTATAGATTGCCTTCGCTTGTTCTTCAACCTCCTCGGGCGTACCGCCTAGTTGTGCCTGCCCCTCGCCGTTTGTCAAAGAGCCGAGCTGGTCCATTGTCAATTGATTGCCGCTTTGAGCCAGGGAGTCGGTTCTTTGAATCGCAGCCCCCGCCTTCTCGAGGCTTCCAATCAGGTTTTGAATTGCTTGATCTGACTGTGCCTTGAGCTGCTCTCCCTGCTCGGCGGTGTAATACCCTTTGGCGACGTCCTGGTCGACAAGGTCATCAATCCCGTCAGCCCCCGAGCCAAGTACGGTTCCTGGGCCGCCCTGCAACTGCGCCGGTGCCGAATGCGTTGTCAGCAGGCTTGTCGCCAGTATCGCCATGGCCAAGACTTTATGCATGCAGTTATTCATGGCTGTTCTCCTGTTTGTTAAACCGCAGTAGTTTCAGATCGAGCAGCGCAATCGGCGCGGTGTTCACGTTCGAAGTGGTGATGAAGATTGCAAGGGCAGGGGAGTCCGGGCTCTGCATTGCTAGCACCCATTCATGCGACCCAGTGAGCGAAGCCGAAACCACCCGCATCCGCTCTCTCGCGTCCGGGCCAAGCGCAGCAAGCACAGGTTTCACCTTGGGCCCCTCCGCTGCGGCTCGCGGCAGGCCCAGGGTCACCAAGTCCTTGGCCGCCCAATAGACTGCGCTTCCGCCCTTCGAGGCCTGCAGCTTTCCGAGCGACGCCCGCGCCGCTGCTACCCGCGCACGGACGATCTTGTCTGCCTCCACCGATTGAGCAGGAGCATGCCAATCCGAGGCTCTGGCAATGCGGAAAACTTCCTGCCCGTTCTGCAGCGCCAACCCTGCGGAGTCCACAGCCGCGGCACTCTTCGGACCATCCTTTGCAGCCGCGCCGTTCCGGATATCCTGCCCGAGCACCCACCAGGCCGCTTCAGGCCGCCATTGCCCCGCGTCGACCTTCCACTCCACAACAAGCCCCGCATCGAAAATCGGGTTGAACCACAGCGTTTGACCGCTCCTTCCGCTTTGCTGGCGCACCTGTAACGCGCCAGCCATAATGTCCGACCAGAACGTGTCCGCGGCTTCGCCTTTCGGCACGCTCACCGCTGATTGCAGCGCCTTGCTTCCCTCGGCGTCGAACCCTTTCAAAAACAGCGTGGTGGTGTCGGTTAGGCGGTATCGCGCGCTTGCAGCCTCAATCTGAAGGGACGCGCGCACGGGCGTTGACCCAGTCGCGGGCTTCTCGGCGGCCGCGACTGGCCCCTGACAAGGGGCAGCACTGGCTGCCAAGGCAAGAAACAGGGCAACCAACTGCGGAATCGACTGTCTGGCGGTTGGAAGGCTCTTCATTGATTGACCTCCAGGTTCCGGATTCCAAACCGGGTAGTGCTCTTGGTTCTCGGCGTTGGGGAGACGCCCGTAATTTGCTGGGACAGAAATGACGGAGGATTCTCTTGCTTTCCTCGCCTCTTCCCCAGTCAGTCTCACTTCGATTTACGGCTCTGAAAAGGCTGCGCAAAACAGGAGAAATGTGACTCAGGGTTTTGCAGAAAAGCCGACTCAGGCTGGACGACCGTAGTGATGCACCGGACTGGCTCCGGATGGGTCATCGCCAAACAGGAACTGCAACGCTGTCTTCTGCCCGGGCCGGGCTCGCGCATCCCCTCTTTGGCCAGTGCTTTTCGCACATGTCTGGTGCTTTAGGATGAAAGCAGCGTGCAAACGGTTCGAGTCGATACACCTTCAGCCCGGTATGACGTAGTTGCCGGCAGCGGCCTGCTGCGGACGCTCGGCGTCCGCATCGAGCGGGTCGTGGGCCCGTTGCCGAGGCGCGTCTTTGTGCTCACGTCGCCGCCGATCTGGGCGCTTTGGGGCGAGGAGTTCCTCGCCTCGTTTGCCAACCCACCGGTGGCGCTGTTTCTGCCTCCCGGCGAGAACCACAAGACGCTGGCCAGCATCGAGAAGCTGCTGCGGCAGATGGCTGAGGCGGGCGGCGACCGGGGATCGCTGCTGATCGCCTTTGGCGGCGGCATCGTCGGCGATGTGGGCGGGTTCGTGGCGGCAATTTACATGCGCGGCATTCCCTATGTGCAGGTGCCGACGACATTCCTGGCGCAGGTGGACTCCAGCGTCGGCGGCAAGACGGGCGTCAACCTTCCGGAGGGCAAAAATCTCGTGGGCAGCTTTCATCACCCCGTGGCGGTTTTTGCCGATATAGGTGTTCTGGCTACTCTTTCCGATCGGGAGCTGCGCGCCGGACTGATGGAAAGCATCAAGGCAGGCATCATTCGCGATCGGGCGCTGGTTCGATTCCTCGAAGGGAACGTTGCCCAGGTGCTGGGCCGCGACCCGCGGGCGCTCGAAAAGGTCATCGCCGCTTCGATTCGAATGAAGGCAGGCGTGGTGAACAAGGATGAGCGCGAGAGCGGTCTGCGCATGATCCTGAACCTGGGCCACACCGTGGGTCATGCGCTGGAGCAGGCGACCAACTACAAGGCTCTGCTGCACGGCGAGGCCATTGCTTGGGGCATGATTGCGGCGCTCTACCTGGCTGAGAAGCGCGGGACGATTTCGGCGAACCAGTTCGAACGGCTTGAAGGGCTGATTCATTTGTATGGTCCGTTCCCGCCGCTTAACCTTGGGCTGCGACGCGTGGTTGCGGCCACCGGGAGCGACAAGAAAAACGTTGGCGGCGTCAGGCGGTTCGTTTTGCCCATCGGTATTGGCGACGCGGGCATCGTGGAAGACGTGACGCCTGCGGAATTGGAAGCGGCGGTCAGTTACATGCTGGCGCGGGCCAAAGAGTAGACTCCGGTTCACAGAGGCTAGCGAAGTCAGGCGGGGACGGCGATGAGCGGACAGAGATGAGAGCAACAGGGGCGAGGCCGGCAGGAGTTGAGGACGAGGCGGGAGCCGCGCAGGCGGTGCGCCAGATGTTCGACTCGATTGCGCCCAACTACGACCGGCTCAACCATGTGCTCTCGGCGAGCGTTGACCGGCTGTGGTGGTGGCAGACCGCGCGGCGGTTCAAGGCGATCCTGGCAGATCCCGATGCGGCTGTGCTTGACATCTGCTGTGGCACGGGCCACATGACGCGAGCGCTGCTGCGTGGTCGACCAAAGGGTTCACGGCCGATTCTGGCAGCCGACTTTGCGCGCGAGATGCTGGCGCGGGGCGCGCGGCAGTTTGGCTCGCCGCCGGCCGGGTTGTCGACCGGCCCACTCCGCGCAGCCGAGCCCTACGCCATTCCCATCGAGGCCGATGCGCTGCACCTGCCGCTGAGCCCCAAGTCGCAGGACCTGATTGTCTCCGCATTCGGGTTTCGCAACCTGGTGAACTACGAGGCTGGGTTGAGGGAGTTTCATCGCATGCTCAAGCCGGGCGGGCAACTTGGGATTCTCGAATTCAGCGAGCCGGGGGGCCTCGTGGGCACCGGATATCGCGTCTACTTTCGCCGCGTGCTGCCTGCGGTAGCGCGGATCATCGGCGGCAAGGAAGGCGCATACCGCTATCTGCCGGCGTCGGTGGGCAGCTTTCCTCCGCCTGAGGAAATGCTCGCCCTGATGCGCGCCGTCGGCTACACCAACTGCCACTGGCAGCCCTATACGTTTGGCATTGCCGGGCTCTACACCGGCATGCGCGCGGACGCCCCGCTTTCGGACACAGAAGCGCCATGAGCCGCGAAGCCACATTCCGCCAAAGCTCCAGCCAGGCCTCCGGCGACGTCCAACAGGTGCTCACCATCGCCGAGGCCTCCGCGCAAAAGAAGCGGGTGGCGCTTCGCTCCATGCTTGCCGCAGCCGCCATGACGCTGCTCAAGCTGGCCGCGGGCATCGTCTCCGGCTCTCTTGGCGTGCTGTCCGATGCGGCGCACTCCGGCCTCGACCTGGTGAGCGCGGCGCTCACCTATTTTTCAGTGCAGGTGAGCGACAAGCCCGCCGACGAAGACCATACCTACGGCCACGGCAAAATCGAAAATCTCTCCGCATTTGGCGAAGCCCTGCTGATGGCGGTCTCGTCCGTATGGATCATCTGGGAGGCGATGCAGCGGATCTTCACCCACACCGTTCAGCTGCACCACTCGCTCTGGCCGGTGCTGGTGCTGGTGACTTCGATCGGCGTGGACTACTGGCGGTCGCGCGAATTGAAGAAGGTTGCCCGGCGCACAGGCTCGCCGGCGCTGGCCACAGACGCGTTTCACTTTGCCTCAGACATCTGGGCGACCGTGGCCGTCCTGGTCGGGCTGGGGCTGAGCTGGGTCGGATTGCACTACGGCGTGGGATGGCTGCGCTATGCCGACCCGTTCGCGGCCGTCGTGGTCTCGCTGATGATTCTGCGGCTGGTGATGCTTCTGGGTCGTGAGACCGTGGCGGTGCTGGTGGATGAGGTGCCGGCGGAGACGCGCCAGCACCTGGTGGACGAGGTGGCGCGGGTTGAGGGTGTGTTGGCGGTGGAACAGGCGCGGGTGCGGCGCTCGGGCGCGAATTATTTTGCCGACCTCACGCTGGCGCTGCCGCGGCGATCGACCTTTGAGCACACCGATGAACTGGTGCAGGCGGCTACCGAAGCCGCGCACCGGGCACTGCCGAATGCTGATGTTGTGATTCACACTGTCCCGCGCGAGCCCAGGACGGAGAGCATCTTTGACCGCGTCCGCGCCGTGGCAGCGCGCAACAACGTGAGCGTGCACGAACTCAGTGTCCAGTCGGTGCAAGGGCGCCTGCGTGTGGAGCAGCATGTAGAGCTGGACGAAAACATGACGCTGCTTGCGGCGCATGAGTTTGTTACCGCGATGGAAGCAGAAATTCTGCGCGCCACGCCGGAGATTGATGCCGTGCTGACGCATATCGAGAGCGAGCCGGCCACCATCGAGCTGCCAGAGCAGACGATTGAGCTTGATCGCACCATCGAGCAGGCGCTGCGCGCCGCGGCAAAGCATTTTCCCGAGATCGTCGATGTACATGCGATCCAGGTGGTGCGTTCGCGGGAGCACATTTCAATGTCGTGCCATTGCACGCTGCCCGATAGGCTGCCCATGCTCCGCGTGCACGAGATAATCACCGGCCTCGAGGACCACTTCAAGCTCGCATGCCCTGAGGTGTACCGCGTCACAATCCATCCCGAGCCAGTGACGGATAATTTGCGGTAAAGGCAAGGACTAGGCAGAGCGTACACTTGCCGGGGATTGTTCAAACACTTAGAGCGGAAACTGGAGGCTTGAACTCCATGCCAAATAACAAGCTTTCGGATCCTTTGAGTCCTTTAACGGAATACTCCCGCCTTTCCGTGGAGTGGGGAGCCAAGATATTCCTTGTATTTGACTTTGTTTTTTTGTGCATTGTAGAGGCACATGTGATTCGTGGACTCTGGTTCAGGCACGGGGCGACGACGGATACTCTTGATAAATTCGAAATCCCGATCTTTGTTCTGCTTCCTAGCCTGATGGCTCTCGCTGCCTTAATAACGATTCGAAAGCTGGCGAAGGCCGGAGAAGTGAAACCTTCGGTGCCTGCGCGGATTCAGTACGTCATAAGTATCATGCTTTTAATGGTGTATCTGGCGATGCTACAGCTGGCGAAAATTGCCTTTCACTAACGCGTAGCGGTCTTCTCTTTCAGCGCGCTTTGAACAATGTAAGAGGAGCGAGTTAGGCCTTTTGCGCGGGCGCGGCGGTCAATCTCGGCAATCTGGCTCTTGCGGGCAGTTATGTTGATACGCACGACTTTTTCCGGTTCGCGAAGTTCCGTCAGAAACGCTACGGCACCTTTCATTGCCGGGTCGCCGCGCAATTCGTCAAGCGTGGACGGCTCCGGAATCGGCTCTCCATCCGCGCGCATTCCAGTCACGTGCATGGCAAGAGCTTCGGCGGCCATCTTCCGCGCCTCTTCCAGCGTAGAGCCCGCAGTAATGCAGCCCGGAAAATCGGGAAAGCTGACACCGTAGTCTGAATTCTTATCTTTATGGAGATAGGCGATGTATTCCATGGTCCCTTCCTTAGCTGAACTTGATTCCAGATTGTTTTTCGATGCTTTTGAGGGTTCCAATTGGAATGTCTGGTCTCGGAAACGGCACAGTGACCCGTCCCGGTTTCACCGGATGCTTGAATTGCTTGTGGCTTCCGGCCTGCGCAACCTCGAGCCAGCCTTCATCCTTGAGCCTGCGAATCACTTCCCGGCTGTTCATCGCGGCGCGCCCTTTCCCCTTAAGAATACACACTTCGTATACACTGATCAATGACTCGAATTCGCTCAAAGGGGAGCCACGATGATTGCGCACAGCGAATGGAACGGCGGAAGCACCTTTGAAGGAACGACGGCCAACGGAAACTCGATCTTTTTCGACGCGGATCCGGCGCATATCGACGGACCGAGCCCGATGGAAGCCGTGCTGATGGCGCTCTGCGCATGCACCAGCGTAGACGTCGTTTCCATCCTGCAGAAAAAACGGGAGCCGGTGCTGGGGCTGCGCGTTTCGGCCACGGCAGAGCAGGCGCCGGAGCCGCCCCGCGTGTTTACCCACATCAAACTCACCTATGCAGTGAGCGGCCGTGTCAGGCGCCGGGCCGCAGAAAAGGCCGTCGAGCTCTCGAAGAACAAATACTGCTCGGTGTCGAAGATGCTGGAGAAGGCGGCGAAGGTGGCGTTCGAAGTCGTGATGGTGGATGAGGACGAGCCAGCGTGAGAATGCGGCCGATCAAGAATGCGTTTCAGATTGCACTTCTGCTCATGGTGTTGGTGGCCGTCGGGCTGCTGTCGGCAATTGCGACCATGAGCATTGCGATCCACGGCGCCGAGGTGCAGGTGCCCGCGCTGCAAGGCATGACCGTGGCCGATGCGCGCAGCCAGACCGCGGGCCTGGGCCTGAACCTCGACGTGGACAACCGCTACTACTCGGGCGACGTTGCAGCGGGCCACATCCTTACGCAGTCGCCGGCGCCCGGGACGGTGGTGCGGCGCGAGTGGCTGGTGCGTGTCTCTGAGAGCCTGGGGCCGCAGAAGGTCGAGGTTCCCAGTGTGTTGGGCCAGGGCGAGCGAGAAGCGGCGTTTGCGCTCAGGCGCGTAGGGCTGGAGGTGGGCGTGACCGCGCGACTGCCTTACGGCAATGCCGCGGAAGGAACGGTGATCGCGCAGGATCCTCCGGCGCATGCGCAGGGGATTGCGCGGCCAAGCGTGAATCTGCTGGTGGCCGCTGCGAACGACGATGCACCGGACGGTTTCCTCATGCCTGAGCTTGTTGGCTTGCCGATGGCGAACGCGCAGGCTGTGCTGGCGCGCGTGGGTATTCACACTGCGGCGCCGACGATGGTGAATGTGGCCGTTCAGCCAATGGGAAGCGGAGATCAGCCACCCCGTCCGCCTATTAAGCCCGGCTCCGTGCTCGCGCAGGTGCCCATCGCCGGCGCACGTGTCGATCAAAGCACGCTGGTGCATCTGTCTGTGGCGCAGTAGGGCGGGGCGGCGCTAGTAGCTCCTAACGGTTTCTCTGGACCAAAGCAATGAAGAAACCGTCAGTCGCGAATGTCCCCGGCAGCAGCCGAAGCGTCCCTTCAGCGGTGAGGCAGGCGCGAAGCTTCTCGGCTCCCTCTGGAGTGAGAATGTTCTTGTCACGCAGGGCAGTGATTCGCTCGTCCAGGGAAACGGTGCGGGCGTTTAGCGTGGATGCAAGGACGGCCGCAACCACTTGCTCGTTCTCTTCCGGTTCCAGCGAACAGGTAGAATAAATCACCGAGCCGCCGGGACGCACCGCTTTGAACGCGGCGGACAGGATCGCCCGCTGCCGCTCAGCTTGCCGTGGCAAGTCTTCCGGGCGCAGGCGATGACGAATCTCCGGGTTGCGCCCCAGCGTGCCCGTGCCGCTGCACGGTACGTCGACGAGGGCGAGATCGAAGGCGGCATCCGTCTCAAGCGTAGTTGCATCCGCAAGCCTGCATTCGATTCTGTCCGAATAGTCCGCGAGCCGCTGCCGCAGAGCTTGAAGGCGCGGCGCGCTTTGTTCGCAGGCGACGATGCGGGCCTCTGGATTGCGCTCAGCGAGTATGAGCGTCTTGCCTCCCGGCGCAGCGCAGGTATCTAGGATACTTCTTACTTGTTGGTTGGGAGAAACGGCGGCCAGCTCCGCAACAAGCTGCGAGCCCTCGTCCTGCAATCGAACGCGGCCCTCCAGAAAAGCAGCCGTTGCAGTGATGTCGCCGGAGACGACGGTTCGCGCCGCAGTGAGCAGACTTCCGGGGGCAAGCTGGATCCCGGTCTGGAGCAGTTCGGCTTCGGCATCGGGTTCAACGAGGCGGATCGTCGTCGCGGGCTGGCTCTGTCCATGAGCGCAAATAGCCTGCGCAGCCTCGGCACCATTAGAGCTGACCCAACGCTCGACCATCCATGCCGGATGCGCGTAGGCGAGCGCGAGGTCCTCGCTGGAGTCGCCGCTGGGCTCAGCAGACGGAGCCGCTGCCAGCTTCCGCAGCACCGCGTTCACCATGCCCGAGGCGAAACGGTGGCCCGCCTGCTTGGCCAGCCCCACGCTTTCGTCGATGGCTGCGCGAGCAGGGATGCGGTCCATGTGAAGAATCTGGAAAGCTCCCATGCGCATCGCGACGCGGATCTCAGCGTCGAGTTTTGCATTGGGACGGGTCAGCAACGCGCGCGTTGCATGGTCGAGTTGAATCTGCCAGCGCAGCACGCCGAGAACCAGCGCTGTTGCCAGATGACGATCCGGCGCAGAGAGCGCGTCGACGGCCCTGCTGCGCAACAAATCGTCAGAGTGGGAGTGGCCGCGTTCCACGGCAAGCAAAACCTGGTAGGCGGCTTTGCGCGCAGGCGCAACATGGGCAGACGCGACCTTGGCCGGCGATGCTGAATCGGCCGAACCCTGATCGGCCCAGACCTTTTTCGCCTTCTTCTTCATGCGCCCAGCCGCGCAGCATCAGGAAGCGGGTTTCCGCGCAGAAACTCGGCGGCCGTCATCCGCTTCTTTCCTTCGATCTGTACTTCGACCAGTTCGAGCCACGTCTCGAGGGCGCATGCGACGAGGAAGCGTTTGTCGACAATGCGAATCGTTCCCGGCGGGGCGATCTCCTCGGGGGCAATGTCTGTCCCCGCAAGCTGCATGCGATGAGCGATGAGCTTTTTGCCTTCGAGCGTGGTGAAGGCTCCGGGCCAGGGCTGGAATCCCCGCCAGCGATTCAGGAGCTCGTGCGCGGTACGGGCGGCGAAGTCAATGCGGCCATCTTCGCGGTCAAGCAGCGGCGCGAAAGTGGCGAAGCCGTGGTTCTGCGGCTGCGGCTGCACGGTCCCGTTGGCGAGGCCCGCAAGCGTTTCCACCACCAGCGGAGCGCCTGCCCGCGCAAGGATCTCAAAAAGATCGACTGCAGTCTGGCGCGGCTCGATCGTCACCGTCTGCTGCAGCAGGATCGGCCCGGTGTCGAGGCCCTCTTCGAGCAACATCGTCGTGTTGCCGGTGAAAGCGTCGCCCATGGCCACGGCCCACTGGATTGGCGCGGCGCCACGGTACTTGGGCAGCAGCGAACCATGCAAGTTGATGCAGCCGAGGCGCGGCAACCCGAGCATCCACGGCGGAATAATGCGTCCGTACGCCACCACCACGATAGCTTCCGGCGCGATCCCCTCAAGCTGCGTGCGAAACTCCGTATTGCTGCGAATCTTCTCGGGCTGCGTGACAGGAATGCCTGAGGCGAGCGCGGTCTGCTTAACTGGTGGCGCTGTGAGTGTCTGGCTGCGCCCCACGGGCTTGTCAGGCTGCGAGACGACGAGAGCAACATCGTGGCCGGCCGCGATGAGCGCCTCCAGCGTGGGCACCGCAAATGCGGGTGTGCCGCAGAAGACAAGCTTCACAGATTTACCACGTGCCTTCGCGCTGCATCTTGCGAATTTTGCGCAGGGTCAGGTCGCGCTTGAGGCCGCTCATGCGGAAGATAAACAACATGCCGTTGAGGTGATCGATCTCGTGCTGCATGCAGCGGGCAAGCAGCTCGTCGCCGTCCATTTCAAACCACTTGCCGTACTCATCCTGGGCGCGAATGCGCACTTTGGCGGCGCGCACGATCTTCTCGCGTATGTCGGGGAAGCTCAGGCAGCCTTCCTCTTCGTAGAGCTTTCCTTCGCTCGATATGATCTCTGGATTCACGAGCACCAGCCTGTCCTTTGGGTCCTTGCCCATGCTGAGGTCGATCACGGTGAGCCGCTTGGAGACGCCCACCTGCGGCGCAGCCAGGCCAACACCTTGCGAGGCATAGGTCGTCTCGAACATGTCGGCCGCCAGCTTGCGCAGTTCGTTGTTGAACTCGGTGACCGGCTCGCCGGGCTGTGAGAGCACGGGTTCGGGATATTTCAGGATATTCAGAATCATCGCGTTCTGTTTAGAAACTCCGTATCTGTTCGATGTAGCCGGCGAAGTTCCGTTGCATTTCGAGCACGGAGTCGCCGCCAAACTTCTGCTGCGCTACGTTGGCCACGGTCAGCGCCACCATGGCCTCGGCGGCCACACCCGCCGCGGGGACCACACAGATGTCGGACCGCTCGTAGCTTGCACTGGTCGCTTCGCGTGTGTCAAAGCGCACCGACTCGAGCGGCCGCCGCAGCGTGGAGATGGGCTTCAGGTAGCCGCGCACCACGACGTCTTCGCCATTCGAGACGCCGCCCTCGATGCCGCCGGCGTTGTTGTGAGGACGAATGAAGCGAGTGGGCCGGTCAAAGGGAACCTCGGCAGGCTTGTCGGCATAGTGGATCGGGTCGTGGACCTGGGAGCCAAAGGACTCCGCGCCGGTGACGCCGCGGCCGATCTCCACCGCCTTCACCGCCTGCAAACTCATCACCGACCAGGCCAGCAGGCCGTCGAGCCGCTCGTCCCAGTTGGCATAGGTGCCCAGGCCGGCGGGCGCTCCGTGAACCACGACCTCAAAAACACCGCCCACGGTATCGCCGGTGCGCGAGACCTGCTCGACTTCCTCCTTCATGCGGGCTTCGGTGGCGGGGTCGACGCAGCTCAGCATCACCTCGTCCTTTGCGGCGACCGCCACGATCTCGTCCCATTGGGCCGCGCGGTCGAGTTCCACATGGCCCACGCGAATGACGTGACTAAGGACTTCGATGCCGAGGGTACGCAGGAAAAGCTTGGCAAAGGCTCCGGCAGCGACGCGGCTCGTCGATTCGCGGGCCGAGGCGCGCTCCAGCACGTAGCGTGCGTCGGGGAAATTGTATTTGAGCGCTCCGGCCAGGTCGGCGTGGCCGGGCCGAGGCGAAGCCACTGCCTGGTGCTTGGCCGGGTCGCCCGTCTCTACGGGCAGCTTCTCTTCCCAGTTCTTCCAGTCACGGTTGACGATCTCGATCGCGATGGGCGAGCCGATGGTCTTGCCGTGACGCACGCCGGAAAGGACATGGGCCTTGTCGGTCTCGATCTTCATGCGCCCGCCGCGGCCATAGCCCTGCTGCCGCCGCCAAAGCTCGCGGTTCACAAAATCGAGGTCGACGGGAACGCCCGCCGGAAGCCCCGAGATGAGGGCGGTCAGGGCTTCGCCGTGCGACTCGCCGGCGGTGGAGAAACGGATCATATTGATTTGATTGTAACGGGAAAAGGCGTCATTAGCGCCCCATTAGAAACGCCTGATGCGACCGGCATTCTGTTACCCCGGCCTCGATTCCCAACTGCTCATAGAGGGCCTGGGTCTGTCGCCACAGCAAGGTCGCCTCTTCAGTCTTGCCGGATTCTTCCGTCAGCTGTGCATAGCCCCGCAGCGCGTTGGCCAGGTCGAGCGGAGGGGTATCTTCGTGGGCGCAATAGAGGGCCAGAGCCTCTTCGTAGTGGCGTCGCGCCTGTTCGAGGTTCCCTTCGTCGAGAAGAATGTCCGCGACATGACGGATGGTATGGGCCAGCGTCAGGGGAATCTCCTGCTTGCGGTAAAGTTCGACGGCAAGCTGGTAATGCATCAGGGCCGCGCCAATGTTCTTCCGGTCGCGCTCGATCTGTCCCAATCCCGCATGCGCCTGCGCCGTGTGGAGCGTGTCGTCTGAGGCTCCGCACAGGTGGAGGGCGCGGCTGAAGCAGTTGCGGGCTTCGTCCAGCTGGTTGTCGCGGCGCGCCAGGTATCCGCTCGCGATCCATTCAGCCGGTGTGGTCTGATCCATGCGGCAAGCGTAGCACGCGGAAGAATGGGCGAGAAAGGGCCGCGGATCGGCGGGAAACAACCCCGTTCTTTCGCGAATGAACCCCGGTTCCGCCGATCCTGCTTTCCGCGCGGTCTCGCCTCGCATACCATGGAGCGCATGGCCTACTTCCTCTTCAAGACCGAGCCCGGTGTCTACTCCTTCGACGACTTTTTACGCGACCAGGAGACGGTGTGGGATGGCGTCACCAACCCGACGGCCGTCATGCATCTGCGCCAGATGAAAGCAGGAACGAAGTGGATCTTCTACCACACGGGCGATGAGCGCACCGCGGTGGGGACTGGGACCGTGGCGAGTGTGGACCCGGCCGACCCCAAGGTTCCCATCGTGAAAGTGAAGGTGGGCAAGCGCCTTAAGAATCCCAAAACCCTGGCCGCGATCAAGGCCGAGCCCCTCTTCAAGGGCTCGCCGCTGATCGTGATCGGCAGGCTGTCGGTGGTGCCGCTGACCAGGGAGCAGTGGGACTGGTTTGTGAGCTGACTAGCTTGCATTCACTCCCATTTCAGGATATATTACAGGATATACACGGAGGGCGCGATGGGAAGCACAGCACAGGCACGGGCTCTCAAGAACTACCGTAAGCGGCTGAGCAAGCGGGGCATGGCACGGTTTGAGGTTCTTGGGCTGGACTCGGACCGCGAACTGGTCCGAGCCTTCGCGCGGCGGTTGGCTGAAAACGATCCGGAAGCTGGGGAGATTCGAGCCTCCGTGCACAGCCGGGTCGCCGCGCCCGACGCCCGCAAAAAAGGCGGCATTCTGGCCATGCTGCGGAGTTGGCCTCTTGCCGATTTGGACCTGAGCCGACCGGTGGTTAATCCGCGGGAAATCGATCTGTGAGTCGCTACCTGCTCGACACGAATATTCTCAGCGACCCAACCAAGCCCGCGCCATCGCAGCTATTGGCCGCCTGGCTGGCGGACCAGGCGGAAGACGACCTCTTCATTGCCTCGCTGAGCGTGGCCGAAATCTGGCGCGGCGTCGAAGAAAAGCCGTCGGGCAGGAGGCGCACTGAGCTGGAGCGCTGGTTCGCGGGGCCGGATGGGCCGCAATCGGTATTTGCAGGGCACATTCTTCCCTTTGATGAACAAGCCGCTTTGGTATGGGGGAGCTTCATGGCCGATGGGACAAGAGCCGGGCGGCCAAGAAGCCCCATCGACATGATTATTGCCGCCGTCGCCGAAGCCAACAGCTGCATCCTCGTGACCGGCAATGAGAAGCACTTCGCCGGGCTGAAGTTCATTAATCCGATGCGATCGGCCAACTGATTTGTTCACCCGCTCAGGCGCCGAACTGCCGCAGGTGATGGTCGGAGTGCAGGTAGCCCCAGCGCATCCATTCGCGTTCGCTCATCTCCAGGAACATTGGGTGGGGCGCGAACTGAAAGTCCAGCGGCTGCGCTGTAAATCTCTCAATTAGGGACAGCAAGAGTTTCCGGTCGTCTTCAAACTCTGTGGGCGGAGTGCCGCCGCCACCCTGCTGGTCGATCTCCGGCCGCGTCTTTACGCCGTGGGGCCAGCGAAATGGCGCCCGCAGCGCTACCCACTTTGCCAGCTTGCGTGCGCGAAAATTGGGATCGATGGGGACAGGCCTTTCTCCCATTGCGCAGAGAAAGGAATCGTTCAGGTGGCAGATCATTTGCGCAGCGTTCATCCTGCCCCAGCGCCGCGGCGAGTCGGCGCGTACCCGGCGGACGCGCGTCAGGATCTCCTGTTTACACTGCGGATTGCTGAGAGATTTCAAGGCTGGTCTTCCTCGGATTCAATCGGGCAGAGAAACGATCTCATCTTTTCGCGAACAGATCTTTTGGGACTTCGGGTATCTCCGGGCCTGCCAACCACAGCTTCGTATTCAGCAACTGCCGCTGGTCGAGCGCCCACACCTTGCCTGTCAGCTCGTCTGGCCCTTTGCCTTCGCGGGCACATTTCTCAAACTCACCGGCCACGGCCTGCATTTTTGCGTCGAGGTCGTCGAGGAAGTTCAGCACCAGCGCTTCGGCAATCATGGGCAGCTTGGGCGAGCCGAACTCGAGCTTGCCGTGGTGCGACAGGATCATGTGCAGCACCAGCGTCTTCAAGCGGCGAGGAAAATCGGGAAGGCTGTCAATGGTCTTTTCGGTCAGCGCCACGCCCATCTGGATGTGGCCGAGAAGAGCACCCTCGATGGTGTACTCGAATCCGATCTCCCAGCTCAGCTCCCGCACCTTGCCAATGTCGTGCAGAATAATGCCGGTAATGATCAGGTCCCGATCGAGCAAGGGATAGTGCGGCGTGACGCGGTCGGCCAGCGTGAGCAGGCTGACGACATGTTCGAGCAGCCCGCCAAGCCATGCGTGATGAAGCTGCTTGGCGGCGGGAGCTTCGCGATACGCCTGGGCCAGCGCGGGATCGTCGAGCATGGTGGTGAGCAGCAGCTTCAGGTGCGGATTGGCAAGGCTATCGACAAAGCTTTTGAGCTGACGCCAGAGGGCGGCCCCATCGTAGGTCGTGGAGGGCAGCATGTCCATTCGGTCGGTCTCGCCGGCCGCCGTCACGCGAAGCTGGTCGATCTTCATCTGCAGCCGATCGTCGAAGCGCGACGCGCTGCCCC
>Ga0181520_10007824_pt1 | contig 15515 bp, 12 predicted proteins | sample PEATcosm2014_Bin_29_FD_132451 | JGI IMG/M metagenome (GOLD analysis project Ga0181520, IMG submission 132451) | Peatland microbial communities from MTU Mesocosm Facility, Houghton, MI, USA - PEATcosm2014_Bin02_30_metaG | ecosystem: Environmental > Terrestrial > Soil > Wetlands > Peat | place...
AGGGCAGGAAAGGGCCTTTATGAGGTTCGTTAAAATCGTCCGATTGCAAAAATAAGGCAGGATTGGGTTCATTTTGGAACGCGGGGAAACGGAGCCCGATACGGGCTCCGATGGGATCCAAAAAGGGTCATCCGGGCTCAATCCGGGCCCGGATCAGGGCAGGTCATGAATGCGGTTCAAAGGGGTGGATGGATAACCTGTTTTATAAGGGCCACGTCTCCCCACGGTATTGAGGATGTCCCGGCAGCACTTATGACCAATCAACGCGAACGTAGTATCCCATGATTCTCGTGGACTGGCAGCTCCGTGACCGCATTGCCCGGGGCCATATACGGATCGATCCGTTCGATCCTGCCCTCGTGCAGCCCAATTCGATCGATATCCGGCTGGGGAACCATTTTGTCTGGTACGCGCCGGGCAAACAGGTTATCGACCCGTACGACAAAACGACCGTAACCTCTGGCGTGGAAGGAAAGCATGCGGATTTCTTTGATCTTCTGCCCGGGCAGTTTGTGCTTGCCGAGACGCTGGAATGCATCGGCCTTCCTGACAATATTGTTGCCACAATAGAAGGGAAATCAAGCATTGCACGGCTTGGGGTCACCCTCCACCAGACCGGTGGCTGGATCGATGCCGGTTTCCGGGGATCTATCACGCTTGAAATGGCCAACGTGAACGCACGGCCGGTCCGGGTGTACGCGGGCATGCCTATCGGCCAGCTCGTGTTCTACACCACCGAACGGGCCGAGAACCCGTACGACAAAAAAGCGGATGCCAAGTACCTTGACCAGCGCCAGGCAACACTTTCCAAGTACCACGAGAACAGGAAATAATGCAAGGGAAATGAAAAAATCCTCATCCCTGCCAGCGGGCAGGGGGCAATGAGGGTATATATCTTAAGAACTCATTTTATACGGATAACCGTTCCGGAAAAAGAGGAGATGAAGTAATGCGACTTCTTCTGATACATTCAGATTACATCGAATACGAAGCCAAAAAGAAGACAAAGATGGCAGAGGAGGGCGCCGTCCTCTCGGATCGTGAGGAAGACGCGCTCACGGTCTTTACCGCTGTAGAGTCAGTCGACGAAGAAGATAGGGAAGGCGTCATCCTCCAGGCCATCGAAGAGGTAAAGAAGACCGCCGGCCAGGTCCACGCGGAAAAGATTGTTATCTACCCGTATGCGCACCTCTCAAGCGATCTCGCCCGGCCCGAACTGGCAGTCCCGGCGCTCAATGCCCTCAGGGACGGCCTTGCCGCGGAAGGTTTTGCAGTCAAGCGTGCGCCGTTTGGCTGGTACAAATCCTTCAAGATCTCCTGCAAGGGCCACCCGCTCTCCGAACTCTCCAAGACGATTGTGCCCGGTGAGGAAGGGGAAGTGGTCTCAAAGAAGCTGGGTAAGAAAGAGGCAACCCACGACTGGTTTGTCATGACGCCGGACGGGAAGACCCACGATTACCACAAGTATCTCGATAACACCCCGTTTGGCTGCCTGGTCAAAAAGGAGCTTGGCGTTGCCGAGCCGACCGGCGGCGAGCCGGCCCATGTTGACCTGATGCGTTCCAAGGAGCTTGTCGATTACGAGCCGGCCAGCGATGTCGGGTGCATGCGCTGGATGCCCAAGGGCAAGCTCATCCGCGACCTCATGGCCGATTACGTGCTTGCCCTCCTGCTGCCGTACGGCGCAACCCCGGTCGAGACCCCGGTCATGTACGACCTTGGGGACAAGGCGATCTACGAGCATGCAGACAAGTTCGGCGAGCGGCAGTACCGGTTCAAGAGCAACAACCGGGACATGATGCTCCGTTTTGCCGCCTGCTTTGGCATGTTCTCGATCATGCGGGACATGCACATCTCCAAAAACACCCTCCCCATGAAGATGTACGAGCTCTCTACCTATTCCTTCCGGCACGAGCAGAAGGGTGAAGTGATCGGGTTAAAGCGCCTGCGCTGTTTCACGATGCCCGACATGCACTCGCTCTGTACCGACATGCCCGAGGCAATGAAGTGCTTTGAAGAGCAGCTGGCAATAGGCTGGCAGACCGGGCGGGACTTTGAGACCAAGCTTGTTGCGGCATTCCGGTGCACCAAGAAATTCTACGATGAGAACGAGGCATGGGTAAAGAAGATCGTGAAAGAATCCGACTGCCCGATGCTCATCGAGATCCTTTCCGAACGCGTCCACTACTGGGAGGCCAAGATTGACCTTGCAGCAATCGACGGCCAGAACCGCCCGATCGAGAACCCGACCGTCCAGATCGATGTCGAGAGCTCGACCCGGTTCAACATCAAGTACTTCAAGGATGATGGCACGCCGGTGTATCCCCCCATCCTCCACTGCTCCCCGACCGGCAGTGTCGAGCGCGTAATCTGTGCGATCCTCGAGAACATCTCCACCCAGAAAGTCCCGGCCCTGCCGACATGGCTCTCACCGGTCCAGGCCCGGGTCGTGCCGGTTGCCGAGCGTCACACGGCCTATGCACAGGAGATCTGTGACGCCCTCAACGCACAGGGCATCCGGTGCGATCTTGATGAACGTGACGAGAGCGTGGGCAAGAAAGTCCGGGAAGCCGGTATGGACTGGGTACCTTACGTGATTGTTATCGGTGATGAAGAGATGGCAAGCAAGAAGCTCACCGTTACCATCCGCAGGAAATCCGAGCCCAACAAGCCCTTCAAGGAACAGATGACCACAGACGCCCTTGCCGCCACCATAAAGAACGAGACCGCAGGCAAGCCCTTCCGCCCGCTGTATACTCCGCGCAAGCTTTCCTTAAAGGCGCGGTACATCTGAACTTTTTTTTTAAAATCCCGCCGGCTTCTGGGAGGAACGCCCGGCTTGTTTTTCCGGAATCCTCAGCCTTGGACCCAAGCATTTTTTTAAATCTTCTGCTGCGGAGCGACACATTTTACGGAATCTTCAGCTCGTGACCCATTCTTTTCTGGAAATCATCAGTGGCGTGCTCGAACATTTTTGAAAATCCTCAAGCAGCTGAGTCGCATATTTTTCGGAATCGCCCACGGCCCCTGCGAACATTTCAGGAAATGTTCGGAGTCCTGCGGAACTTTTTTTGGACGGTCAGTCGCGTGGCCGGATGTTTTCGGGCACTATTTCCCTTTGCCTTGCTGCCAGAGCCACTGTGGACCCGGGTAATTCCTCCGCCGTATCTCCCCCACCGTTTTTTTCGTTTCTCCCGGGGATTTCATCTGAAAAAGACAATGCCCTATTCCAAAAGGGTTTATACCGCTCTGGAAGATTAGCAGTTACCGGAAATACCGCTGGTGTGTGAAATGGAAGAACAGGAACCCAAACCCGTACTGGTCCGGGAACGGATCGATGTCTGTGAGCTGGACAGGGCCCGGATGTCTCTGATGAACCCTGCGCTCATCGAGCAGAAAAAAAAGGAGCGCACGATCGATGAGAACGCCAAGCCCCTGATCGAAATGGCGCTGCGGGAAGGTTTCGAGACGGTCTGGGACCGGTACGAGATGCAGCAGCCGTCCTGCAAGTACTGTGAGGCCGGGCTCTCCTGCGCCCGGTGCACTATGGGACCGTGCCGGATCATCCCGCCCCATCGGATCCGGGGCGTCTGCGGGGCCGATGCGGACCTGATCGTATCCCGCAACCTCCTGGATATGATCGCCACCGGTTCTGCAGCCCATTCCGACCACGGTCGCGACATCGTCGAAACACTCTATCTCGTGGGAATGGGAACGGCCACGGATTACGGCATCGCTGACTAAGATAAGCTGCGCCTCCTTGCACAGGAGTTCGGTATCGCTGATGATAAGAAATCCGCAAAAGAGATCGCAGCCCTGCTCGGGCGTGCCATGCTCGAAGAGTACGGCATGACCAGGAACACACTCCAGTGCCTCAGCCGGGCCCCAAAAGCCACGCAGGAGATCTGGGATGCAGCCGGCATCACACCCCGGGGCATCGACCGCGAGGTCGTGGACAGCATGCACCGGGTCCAGATGGGGGTGGGTGCGGATTATACCAATATCCTGTTACAGGGCCTGCGCTGCAGCCTCTCTGACGGCTGGGGCGGCTCGATGCTGGGTACCGATGTCTCGGATGTTCTCTTTGGGACCCCGTCTATCCGGGAATCGAAGGTCAACCTTGCAGTGCTCAAAAAGGATCATGTCAACATCGCCGTCCACGGCCATAACCCGGTCCTTTCCGAGATGGTGGTAAAGGCTGTCACCGATCCCGAACTTGTGGCGCTTGCAAAGAAAAACGGCGCGGCGGGCATCAACCTTGTGGGGCTCTGCTGCACGGGAAGCGAGCTCCTGATGCGCAAGGGCGTTCCCATGTCCGGCAACCATCTCAACCAGGAACTGGTTATCATGACCGGGGCGCTCGAAGCAATGATCGTAGATTACCAGTGCATCTTTCCCTCCCTGCCACGGACGGCAAGCTGCTTCCACACGCTTATTGTCTCCACCAGTCCCAAGGCAAAAATCCCGGGCTCGTATTTCTTTGACTTTTCCCCGGACAAGGGCCTGGTGACCGCAAAGGCGATTGTCCGCATGGCCGTTGAGAATTTCAAAAACCGGAACCCGGCACGGGTCAACATCCCGGGAAGCCCCGTACCGCTCATGACCGGTTTCTCCAACGAGGCGATAAAAAAAGCCCTGGGCGGATCGTTCAAGCCCCTCATCAATCTCATTGCGGCCGGGAAGATCCGGGGGGCAGTCGGGATCGTGGGCTGCAACAACCCGCATGTGAAGCATGATTACGGCCACGTGGAGCTCACAAAAGCGCTGATCAAAAAGAACATCCTCTGTGTCGAGACCGGCTGTGCTGCGATCGCTTCAGGAAAGGCCGGCCTCCTCATGCCCTCTGCTGCCGCCATGGCCGGGGATGACCTGAGGGCAGTTTGTGAGTCCCTGAAAATCCCGCCCGTGCTCCACATGGGTTCCTGCGTGGACAACTCGCGTATCCTCGTGCTTGCCGCAGAGCTGGGTAATGCCCTCAATGTCCCGATCCACAAGCTGCCGATTGCCGGGGCGGCACCGGAGTGGTACTCGCAGAAGGCCGTCTCCATCGGCGCATACTTTGTTGCCTCCGGGGTCTATACCGTGCTTGGCGTCATGCCGCATATCTCGGGAAGTCCAGCGGTGGTGTCGCTCCTGACCGATGGCCTTAAGGGTGCGGTAAACGCAAACTTTGCCGTGGAGCCAGACCCGGTAAAGGCAGCAGACCTCATCGCGGACCATATCGAGAAGAAACGCACCGGGCTGGGGATCTGAAAAATGCCTGAAGATGCCCGGTATAAGGAAAGGGGAATCCGGGTAGTCATCACCGGGAAAGGGGGCGTGGGAAAGACCACGCTTGCGGCGCTCCTCTCCCATCTTTTTGCACAGGATGGAAAACGGGTCCTTGCCATAGACAGCGACCCCCAGCAGAACCTTGCGGCAACGCTTGGGATCCCAAAAGCCCGGGCAGAAGGGATTATTCCGGTCTCTGAAAGCCCTTCATATCTCCGCGAGAAGATGGGGGCCGGCCCGGATTTCTCCCCGGGCGGGCTGTTTTCCCTCAATCCCGATATCAGCGATGTGATCGATCGTTTCTCCGTGCCTGCGGGAGAAAATGTCAGGTTGCTGGTCATGGGTGGGGTAAAAGAGGCCGGGGGCGGATGCCTCTGCCCCGAGTATACGCTGCTTGCCGCGATACTGCGACAGATGCAGGTATTCGACGACGATGTGGTGATTCTCGATACCTCAGCGGGCCTCGAACATTTCGGGCGGGCGATAGCCGAAGGGTTCACGAGCGCCGTGGTGGTGACCGACCCCACCTATAATGCGGTCTCCGTTGCCCGGAAATCCGCAGTGCTCGCACACCAGCTGGGAATCGAAAACGTGATCCTGGTCATCAACCGGTCAGAGGACAACACCACAATCCGCAATGTCTGCGGTGGCGAGGGGGGTTTTGCTGAATTTACGCAGACGGTCGTCCTGCCCTTCGATCCCGTGGTGCGCCGGACCGAACCTTCGGTTATCTCCCTTGCCGGCAGTGATTCGGCATTTGTCAGCAATGTCCGGATACTTCTTGCAGCCATTGCAGGCCGGTGCGAGAAATGGTCGCCACCGGCACGATAAAGAGAATAAATCCGGAGAGCTGACAGGGCATGATCCGCGTCCGGTCTTTGCAGATCCGGGAAATTCCCTGGAGCAATGTCCGGATCGTTCCCGAGAGGAAACTACCGGTTTATCGTGAACCAGAGCAAATACCGGTGCCGGAATAACCGGGTTGTACCTGATGAACGACACCCTCTCACACCAGCATTTTACGCACCACGCGGTCTTTGCGGCTCATGCGCTCTCTGCCCGCTTCCCCATCCCTTTGGAAATCCCGCCCGGGGCGCTCTTTGTTCTTGTTTCCGGGCATGGGATCGTACTGCCCGAAGGGAGAGATCAGCGCATCTTCTGGGAAAAAAGCGCCTTACCCGGGGCCTGCGCTGCAGGACAAAAAGAATACCTTGGTCACCGGGGGGATATTCCGTGGTATGCAGTCACTCTCCCGGATGGCACGGTTGTCCCGGGCGGGCGGATCGTTTCCAACATCCGCGAGCTTTACGGGCAGGTTCCTGATGAGGATCTTGCCATTGCCTCATATGCAGTCAGGATTTCGTGCTCGGCTGCGGCAAGCCGGTTCTGCGGCAGGTGCGGCCATACCACCGAACCGGCCCGAACGGAACGGGCGTGGCGCTGCCCGGCCTGCGGCCTTGTGGTCTATCCCCGCATCTCTCCGGCCATCATTGTCCTTATTATGCGGGGAGAGGAGATCCTGCTTGCCCGCTCCCCCCGGTTTCCGCCTGAAAGGTATTCCGTGATTGCCGGCTTTGCAGAACCCGGGGAAACACTTGAGCACGCGGTCTGCCGCGAAGTACAGGAAGAAGTGGGAATCTCAGTAAAAAACATACGCTATTTTGCCAGTGAGCCCTGGCCCTTTCCGGATTCACTCATGATTGGCTTTACCGCCGAGTACGATGCCGGGGAAGTTACTATAGATAATAACGAGATCGTTTCCGCGGGATGGTACAGGCGCGAAAATCTCCCGGATCTCCCTGCCCCAATGAGTATCTCGCGGGCGCTTATCGACGGATGGATACAGCGCAAGGGACTTGGCCGCTGAACAAAATACCCGGTTCGGAGGACAGTTGCGTCCCCTCTTTTTTTGATAGGGAGAACCTCTGGCGATATAAACATACATATAATATAAAGCCTTTAAATTTGGTAGAGAGCAATGGAGATGAATTCTGAACCATCAGGTACAGATGCGGACATTCCTGGCGGGGAGAGCGCCACAGATGTCTACATTCTCTGCAAAGATGACCGGGATTCCCAGGAACTTTGCGGGCAGCTTGCACCGCAGGGATACCGGGTCACCCTCTTTTCCGACAACACAGATCTTCAGGAGGCCCTGCGCGAAGGAAAACCCAATCTCCTCATCTGTGATGCTTCCGGCAAAGACCGGGACGGCAGCGAATTCTGTCGCGAGATTAAATCTGATTCGGATCTCTGGCGGATCCCGGTGCTTTTGATCACCGGTGTTGCAAGCCTTTCCGATCTGCTCTCAGTCCTTGACAGCAATGCGGATAATTTCCTTGCCCGCCCGTACGATCCCGAGTACCTTCTCTCCCTGATCGAGACCCTGCTTGCCTCCCCGGTGGAAAAGCCGGATCCCGACAAGGTCCGGACCCAGTTTAAGATCCGGCACGATGATCACGATTACGTGATCATGGCAGACCGCAGGAAACTGCTGGAATTCCTGCTCTCCTCTTTTGAGATTGCCGTAGACCGGTCCGGCGAGCTTGTGAGGATCCGCCAGGCACTCGATAATCTCACTGCAACACTGGAACGCCGTGTAGCCGAACGCACCAATGAACTCTCTACCGAGACCGCCCGGCTCCAGATGCTCGTAAACGGGAAGGTTCACGAGATCGAGAGTGCGGCAAAAGCCCTTGAGGTGGAGAAAAAAGAAGAGGTCGCTCTGCGTTCCCGGCTTGAAGAGCACGAAAAAACGATTGCAGCGCTCAGGGAAGAGAACACCCGGTCCACACAGGAGCTTGAGGCGACACGGGCCCGGCTTGCGGAATCAGAGGACACGGTCCGTACGCTTGGGACTGAGAAAAACGAACTTGAGCAGGCCCTCCGTGGCGATGCCGAGTCGTTGAACCGTGACCTTGCCCAGACACGCAAAGAGCTTGAGGATGCCAGGAAAGATCTCACGGATATTTCCGGGGAAAAGGATGCGCTTGCAACACAGGTTTCCGGCCTCTGTCATGGCCGGGACGAGGACAAGAAAGCCCTCGATGCATTTTCTGTCGAGATCGGGCAGCTCAGAAGCTCCCTTGCCGGTGAGAAGAACCGGGCAGAATCGGCTGAGGTGGAAGTAAAATCCATCCTCCAGGAGAAGGCAAAATCCGAGCAGGAACTCCGCCAGATGATTGAGGATATTACGGGAAGGGCTGCGCAGCAGTCCCAGGAATGCATGCGCCTTTCCGATGTCCTTGCTGAGGAAAAAGAAGCGCGGACCGCTGCTGAAGAAAAGTGTGTAGCACTTGCCCAGGAAGCAGCAAAGAAAGAAGCTGCATCTGCTGCAGAAAAGAACGCGCTTGCAGAGCACCTTGCAACATTCCAGCAGAAGTACGATACACTGACAGAATCGTTAGGGGCCGAACGCCAGAAAAGCCAGTCGCTGGAGGCAGAAATTGCCCGCGTTTCCGGGGAAAAGGAGGAGGCCGGGCGCAGCCTTGTGGATCTGCAGGACAAGCTCCGCGAAGCGGTTGCCCTCGGGGAGGAGGAGCGGCGGCTCCGTGCAGAGGCACAGGCAGATGCAGCTGAGGCTGCCGCAACAAAGGAAGCGGAGAACCAGGCGCTCAAAGCCGACAGTGCCAAAGCCCAGAACGAACTGGAAAAAGCACGGGCCGATCTGGCAGCTGCCCGGCAGGATCTGGACGCTGCGCTGGATACGCACAAGGCCCTTAAGGAGGAACTGTCGGCTGCAACCCTTGCCGGTGCACAGTCCGATAAGCTTGCCCGTTCGGCCGCATCCGAATCAGAGCAGATTAAGGCGGAACTTGCAACCGAGCGGCGGCTGCACCGTGCCACGGAAGAAAAATATGCTGACCTGGCCCGGTCAGCAGAGCAGATCGGACGTGAACGGGATGCTGCAAAGGAGCAGGCCGCGCTACTGGAACAGGAACTGCATGCACAGATCCAGGAGCTTACCGACGCACTCGAATCCGAAAAAGGTGCACGCGCCCGGGCGGAAGAGGCACTTTGCCAGGTCACGCCTGTCCTGGAATCGGCCGATCGCAGGCTTAAGGAAGCAGAAGAGGAAAAGGCCGCGGCACGGGTTACCGGCGAGCAGTTCACTGCACGCGAGAGCGAGTTGCGTGCACGGATCCAGGATCTCTCCGCAGCGCTTGATGCAGAGAAAGAGGCCCATGATCAGGTAAAGGACGAACTTGCAGAGATCTCCCGGCAGCGTAATGTGGCTGACCAGCAGACAAAAACGGCAACAGACAAGTGGAATGCGGACGTTGCCCGCCTCACCGGCCAGATCGCAGAGCTTGAAACAGAACTCCGGACCGGCCTCGAGCGGCAGCGCTCGCTTGAGGAACAACTCCGTGCAGCAGAGAAGGAGCAGGCAGAAAAAGAGGCGGCCCTTCAGGCTCTCTCGCAGGAGATCGAGCGGGCCAGGTCAGCGCTCGATGCAGAAAAAGAGGAGCGCCATGCTGCCGAGGAAGCATATGCCGAGACCCGGGAAGCCCTTGCCGAGATCAGGAAAAAGCCTCATGTCCCCTCAACTGCAATCGAAGAAATCCCTGTGGGAGGTCATGCCCTTGTTGTCCAGTCCCCGGATCTCCCTGCCCCGATCCGGGAGGTTTCCCATGCCCTGGTACGAAAGGAGATAGACCGTATTGTTCCGGTTCAGCCGCAGGTGCCGAAGGATCCGGAAAACCCGGATGTGGAAATCCCGCATGTTCAGATCCGGACGGTAGAGGATCTCTTTGAAGAGCCCCGGGAGATCGGAGCTGATGAGCTGCCGGATGCAGTTCCCGCTGGAGAATCCCCGGAGGAACCGGTGGATGATCCGGGTGAGGAAACCCTGCAGCCCGGGGATGACACAGAGGCAGGTTTGCCAGAAACTCCTGACAACGAAGATGAACCCGGCGATGAAGCGGGTGAAGAAGAGGCTGGTGAAGGGGAGACAGATGAGACGGACGAAACCCCGGGAACGGCGGTCCGTTATGCAGGGGTCCCGGTCTTTAGCCGGGGGCAATGGTTTGATCTGGTAAAATGGGCCCATAATGCCGATTCGCTCAGCCATGAAGAGCGTATCCGGATCGTAAAGTTTGGCCGGCTGATCCAGAAAGGCCGGGCACTGACCCGGCGGCAGGAATCACAGCTTGCGGAGCTCATGCTGCTTGCACACGCAAAAGGGTACCGTCCGTATGAATAACGTTACGGATCATTGATCTTTTTTTTGAATAATTGCGTATTTTCGGACAGCCCTCTTTACCCACCTGATCACGAAAGAGGATCGGGAAGCAATTCCCGGGTTACCTGCGGCCTGTTCCCTGGACTGCAGCCGGTTGTACCCGGGCTCCCGGTGAGGAAGCCTGCCGGACGGTAACATCTGACAAGTACACCATGATCCCAAGGCATATCGCAAGACCTGCAAGGCCGGCAGGGAATGCAAGTGCCGGTGCAAGGATCCCCGTGCCATCCAGGATGAGAAGGATAAGGAGCACTACGCCATGCAGCACATGGAACCACCTGATACGGTGATCCTCATGGTCACAGGGGCGGATGGATCCGGCAATCTGCGTTTGGCTCAACGGGAAAAAAGGGAAGATCCCTTTCCGTGTGCATAGATCTTCGATGAGATGGAATATCATGCCAAGGAAAAGCCCGAAAAGGAAGATTATACCCTTGATTGTGTTGGCGGGTGAGATGATATATGCAGGAATGAGCAGGAGCAGGCCGGAACTGATCGTTATAAAGAGTATTCCCGGGAGAGAATGAGTGAGGCGTTTATCAGTCGGATCGGTTACCGGCAGTTCGAGGGCAGCATAGATCCGGTACAGGATCCACGCACAGGCTTTCCGGGGAAGCTGGACAAGAGCCCATGCAAGCGTCCGCGGGCCTGTTTTTTTTGGCCGGGACATGTGGATGTCGGGCAGGAGTGACCCTATGCAGGTACCGGTGCACACGAGAAATGCTATAATCGGCCGGGTAAAAAGGAAGGAACTGAAGAGGATAAGGGAGCAGATGAGAGCAAGTGCGAAATGATGCCGGGTGATCATAGGTAGGGATCCTGAAACATTCTCCTGTTCCGGCAGTTCGCTTGTGTCAAGCCGCAGTATCGCTCATTCCGACAAAAGCGAAAAAGGCCCTGATTATGCTGTAAAGAGAATATCGTAACTGTTCCATATATGCATTAGGATTTTACTTATTTTGCCTGTTGATAAAAGGGAAATCATTAACGAACTCTCCTGACCGGTCCCTTTCCTCATCATTCCCTGTCACTGGTGGGTATGAACGGTTTTGCTCTTTTTAAAACGACCTGCAGAACAGGAAACTGCCCGGCATCTTTTTTACCCGGGGATTACCATGATAATCCATACGTACCGGGCACAAGCGGGCACTCCCTCCCACAAAAGGCCGGCCCGGCGATATCTGCCGTACGCCTGCGGGAGTGTGCCAGGTACCCTTGCGAGGTGATAGCATCTAAGGGATACATGTTCCTGCCCCGTTTATCCGGCTGGGCCACCACCGGTTATCTTTGACCGGAGAACTCTCATCTCTTCCGGATAATTGATCATGTATACACCATTTGGGTCGACAGATGTATACTGCCAATCGTTACTCTGTCGATAAAATAAAACAAAATTTTTAACTACTTTCCTGCAAAAGGTTACTTGAAAATATTAACTTTTGAGGTTTGTTGTTTTATGAACGGAAAACTGACACCATCCCGCCTTGCACTCATCAGCCTTGTCCTTGGACTCCTGATGGTCACGGCATTCTTTGCCGGCTGCACGCAGAGCACGACTACCACCGCGACTCCTGCAGCAACCGCGGCTCCCACCGCAGCATCGACCCCGGCTGCCACACCGGTGGCCACGGTTGCAACCGCAGCCCCGACAACGGTAGCTACGACAGCGACCCCGGCCCCGACCTTTACGCCATCGCGCACCAACATTGTTGCCTTTACGGCCGCATCGCTCACCGGAGCCGCGCCGACTATCGCATCGTCCTTTAATGCAGCCTACCCCCCCGACACGGTATCGTTTGACCTTGACGGAACCCAGGCCCTCAAGACCCAGATCGAGAACGGCGCATATGCAGATGTCTTCATCTCGGCAAGCAACTCGTATACCAATACCCTTACTAAAGAGGGATACCTTGTTCCAAGCACGGTAAAGACACTGACGACCAACTACGTGACCGTCATCCTCCCTGCCTCGAACCCGGCAAACATCCAGTCTCTCTCCGATCTTGCAAAGCCCGGAATAAAAATCGCTATGGCAGCAAACACCGTGCCGGTCGGCACTGCGACAACTGCGGTCTTAAACAACCTGGCAAACGACACGTACAGCCAGAGCTGGAAGAACCAGACCATCAGTAACGTGGTGACCTACGAAACATCAGAACCTGCCGTTGCCACAAAAGTCTCCCTTGGCGAAGTAGATGCAGGATTCGTGTACCAGTCCACTGCGAATGCAGCTCCAAGCGGAACCTACCAGTCCATTACCATCCCAAAGAAGGATAACTACCTGCAGACCTACACGATTGCCATCGTTAACCAGAGCCAGAACAAGGCCGTGGGTTCCTGGTTCGAGCAGTATATGCTCTCTGCCGCAGGACAGAACATCCTGGCCCAGTACGGGTTCACTGCACCGTAATTAAAAAATATCCTTATTTTTCCCACCAGCCGTGCCGGTCGGCGTTTTCCTGCCGGTAGAAACTTGACCCCATGATCCCCCACAGCCTCCGGCCAAAAAATTACCGGCAGAGCCTGACTTACCTTGCCGCAGGGATCCTGATCGTTTCTGTTACCCTCTATCTCGCCCTTCCGATCGTGGCATTATTTCTCCGGATTCCTCCGGATCAGTTCTTTTCCACGCTCCATAACCCTGATGTTATCAGCGCACTCTGGCTGAGCCTGTTTACCACTGTGGTCACTCTGGTCGTGGTCATCCTTGTCGGTACGCCATTTGCGTACTTCCATTCCCGGTACACGTACCCCGGGAAAGTGATTGTTGACACCCTCATCGATCTCCCACTTGTACTTCCCCCTGCAGTGGCGGGTGTAGCCCTCCTTATGCTGTGGGGCAGGACCGGGCTCCTTGGAAGGTACTTCAACATGTTCGGGATTACGATTGCTTTTACCACGCTTGCCGTTATCATGGCGCAGATCTTTGTGGCATCCCCGTTCTATCTCCGGCAGGCAAAATCCCTCTTCGAGCAGCTTGACCCGGCATACGAACAGACCGCACGGACACTGGGGTCTTCACCCCTTCGCACCCTTGTCCTTGTTACCCTTCCTATGACTGCAGGAGGTCTGATCTCGGGTGCGGTCATGACCTTTGGCCGGGCACTTGGGGAGTTTGGCGCTACCATTATGTTTGCCGGGAATCTCCCCGGGGTAACCCAGACCATGCCGCTTGCCGTGTACGTGGGTATGGAAGGGGACCTTTATGTCGGGCTGACCATATCCATACTTCTTGTGATCATCTCATTTACCATCATGATCATCGTGCGTCTGGTCCAGAAACGGGAGGCGGGCCATGCTTGAGGCTTCGATGGTAAAGCGCCTGCGCGATTACACGCTTGATTTTACGCTTCGGGCAGAATCCGGGCAGATCACCGTCCTGATGGGTACAAACGGCTCGGGAAAATCGACCTCCCTCAATATCATTGCCGGCCTCCTGCAACCGGATACTGCGAAGATCACCTTAAACGGGGAGTGCATCTGCGAAACCCGGGAAGGGATCAATATACCGGTAGAGGATCGCCGGATTGGTTATGTTCTCCAGAATCCTGCGGTCTTTCCCCATATGACCGTACATGACAATGTGGCATTTGGCCTTCGTGCCCGGCGCACCCCGAGAGCAGAAGTTACCGGATATGTGGCTGAATGGATGGATCGTATGCATATCACGGATCTTGCCGGAGTCAAAGCCGGGAACCTTTCAGGGGGGCAGAAGCAGCGGGTAGCCCTTGCCCGGGCACTGGCAACAGATCCCGTTCTTCTGATGCTGGACGAGCCTTTCACCGCTCTTGATGCAGAGAGTACACAGTCTGTAAAGGATCTTACACGGCAGTATGTCCGTGACTTTAACATCCCCTGCATCCTTGTGACACACCGGGTTGCCGACAGCGAGGAGATCGGTGACCGGGCCTGTGTGCTCTGCCAGGGAAGGATGGAATGGGAGGGTATTCCAACCGAAATGCCGGAGCTCTGCACGGTCTGCCGGTGCCCGTGAAATGATGGCCGGCATGGCTGTTGGCTGATAGTATCAAGGGGATTATCCACCAGATTTTTATAATAGGATCCGACAGGATCATGTATGGTGGACACAGAAAGGCTGACCTGGCCGGTCCGGCGAAGGGGAGATTTTCTCCGCATTGTTTCCTATATCATCCTTGCAACCGCGCTCATCTTTATTGTCGACGCCATTACCCCTTTGGGCGTGGTGGTCTGGGTCTTGTATCTCATCCCCCTGTTCCTGACCGTATACCTCAGCTGGAAGTACGCCCCTGTCCTGATGACCGGTATATTCATCCTCCTGATGGCGGTAAGCCTTTTTCTTTCACCCCGTGATATCCCGCTCGGGTACGCGATCATTGACCGGGTCTTTTTTGCCCTGATTCTTGTGATCGCATCGTTCTTTATCAAGGATTACGTGGCAAGCGTCGAGGAGATCGCAGCAAATGAAGAGCGGTACCGCTCCCTTATCGAATGGTTGCCGGAGGGGGTCGTAGTCTGCAAGGGAGACCGGATTGCGTACCTGAATCCTGCAGGAAAAAGGCTGCTCGGGCTAGAGAATGAAAAGGGGGAGACAGAGATCACCGGCATGATCGAACCGGATATGCGGGGACTCTTCCGGGAACGGCTCAGTCAGGCAGCATTGGGTGCACGATCGGATATGGGGGCCATCCGGCTGGTGCGGCATGACGGGGGCGAGGTTACCGTCATGATGAGTCTGGGCAGCATTTTCTGGGAAAACAGGAATGCGGTCCAGATCGTGATGCGGGCTGCTTCAACCGGATAAACTCGCTTTTGGTGAAGCGGCAGGGTATTCGCCGACTGGAGTATTATGACCGGCAGAGAGTTCCCGGCAAGTCTCTCACAGGTTGTTCTCTGGTTGATCCCAGAACTGACGCAATGTATCAAAGCGGCGGCAGAGAGCGATTGTGATAGTTAATATACAAAAAGATCGTCTAAACTAACTAAATGGCAACGATAAGACTATTTAAATTATATAGGATTA
>Ga0181520_10007827_pt1 | contig 15505 bp, 14 predicted proteins | sample PEATcosm2014_Bin_29_FD_132451 | JGI IMG/M metagenome (GOLD analysis project Ga0181520, IMG submission 132451) | Peatland microbial communities from MTU Mesocosm Facility, Houghton, MI, USA - PEATcosm2014_Bin02_30_metaG | ecosystem: Environmental > Terrestrial > Soil > Wetlands > Peat | place...
CTCTACCGGGTTGGCCCGGCCTTGGTGAAGGAATACCGCCAAAACCGCAAGAAAACTGGCCGGAAAGCTGGAAACCGCTCCCCCAAATCCTAGTGGCATTGGGTTTGGAAACCTGCGCTACGGCGGATTTGGCCGCGTCCGCCAAAGGGCCGAGTGGGCGGCGTGGGACGGGAGGCCACAACCAGTGAGGTTGCGGACCGGCGGCAGCCCGGAAGCATGTCCGGGCGGTATTGGTGCTTCCCTGTTCCATACCGGCTCGATGCACGGGCGAGCCGATTAATGATAGCATAAAGTGATATTATTGCAATCCTGAATACCAAAAAGTGGTTATTGGTTTACGATAAATAATGAAATAGCCGGCGGCGCGTGGCCTGATTTTGGTTTTCTTGCGCGATGCCAACCGCATCTGTTACGCTTCCCGATATGCTGCCAATCCGCCTAGGTGGACAAAGATAATGAGTTTTACGGCAATAAATGCGAGTCACTTGACCGCCAGATTGACACGCTCGTTTATCCGCTGTCTGGTGCGGCTGCCTTTTTTCAACAGTCTCACCCCGGCGGATCAGGATCAAGTCATTGCCGACGGACAGGACTTCAAGCCGTGAAAATCGTCAGCGAATTGTCGCGCCTTTTGAGCCTTCCGTCCGGCTACCGATTCTTTCAATCGATGGTTGGCGCTGAAAGGGCCAGGAGGGTCTATCTGGCCGATTACGTGAGCCCGGTTCCAGGAATCAAGATTCTGGACATTGGCTGCGGCCCGGCGGACATCTTGGAGTACCTGCCGGCGGTGAATTACACCGGCCTGGATCTGAGCCCTGACTATATTAAATCGGCGAAGGATCGGTTTGGGGCGAAAGGCCGCTTCTGTTGCGGGGACGTGGGACTGGCCGCCTTCGAAGGGGAACACGGCACGTTCGACACCGTTCTTGCCGTGGGTGTGCTGCACCATTTGGATGACGGCGAAACAGCGAAATTATTCATGATGGCACGCAACGCTTTGCGGCCCGGAGGATGCCTGGTTACTTACGACGGCTGTTATGTGCCCGATCAATCCCGCATTGCCCGGTGGTTGCTCGACAAGGACCGGGGAGAATATGTTCGTGCCCCGGAAGAGTACCTCCGGCTGGCGTCGGCGTATTTTTCCAAAGTGGTTCCCAGCGTCAGGCACGACCTGTTGCGAATCCCTTACACGCATCTGATCATGCGCTGCTCGAAGTAGAGCTTGCAAGAGACGGGGGCAAAAGAAGGCCATAGTTTGGTATGTTTCCGGCTTAGCCCGGTGTTTGGCCATGGGCAGCCGGGGTTATGTGGCTTGGTTGTTAGGCCGGCAATCCCCGGACGTGGTCGCCACCTCGAAATGACAGGTCCGCTCACAAATATGACAATCTCATTAACTGACCCCTTGGCAAGGGACTGCGTGGCGGTGATCGCGTGTTTTAATGAGGCGGGCGGCATTGCGTCCGTGGTGGCGGCGGTGCGGCGGCAGTTGGGGACGGTGTTGGTGGTGGACGACGGTTCGACGGATGGCACGGGGGAGCTGGCGGGGGCGGCGGGGGCGGTGGTGGTGCGGCATCCGCGCAATTTGGGGAAAGGGGCGGCGCTCCGGACGGGGCTGGCGGAGGCGAGGCGGCGGGGATTTGCCTGGGCGGCGACGCTGGACGGCGACGGCCAGCATGCGCCGTCGGATTTGCCGGGGCTGTTTCGGTGCGCGCAGGAAACGGGCGCGGCGCTGGTCATCGGGAATCGCATGGCGGAGGCGGGCAAGATGTCCTGGCTGCGGCGGCAGGTGAACCGGTGGATGAGCGCGCAATTGTCGCGGCACGCGGGGCGAACGCTGCCGGATACGCAGTCGGGTTTCCGGCTGATCCATTTGGGGACGTGGGCGGCGATGCGGCTGGAGGCGGAGCGGTTTGAAGTGGAATCGGAGACATTGATGGCGTTTCTGGCGGCGGGGCGGCGGGTGGAATTTGTGCCGGTGCAGGTGCTGGCCAGCGGGCGGAGCAGTCATATTCGACCGGTGGCGGATACGATTCGGTGGCTGAGGTGGAGCGCGGGTCTGCGGCGGGAGGCGGGGCTGGCCGCGCGCAGACGCACATGCCAATGCGCGACCGATTCAAGCGCGGAGACTGGGGTTTAGCCGGAACTTCCTTCGCCGCTTTCGAGCGTGCGACGATCCACAGAAGCTCGCGGCTCGCGCGTGCGGGCGAAAGCGCCGTCGCGGCTGCGCTTTGCCGGCGCAGTCCAAGACGCGAACGGGTTTGCCGGGCGCATCGTGATTGCGCAGTCCATGACGCGCATGGACTTGCCGGGCGCGTCGGGTATCTGGGGCACCGGCCGGAGGATTCTCCGGTGGCGTAGGCCAAACAGTCGGGCACGCGCGCCCGACGGCCTAGTTCGTGGGGTTGTAAACGTATTTTCCGGCCGGGTCCACATAACCGAAGCGGCCGCTGGATTTGACGCGGGCGAGGCCGTTGGTGAAGGCCTGGGCGTCATCGAATTGGGGGTTGATGGCAAACTTGCCGGAGACATCCACAAAACCCCAGCGGCCGGCCTGGCGCACGGCGGCGAGGCTTTCGGAGAATGGGGCGGCGTTGTCGAACTGGGCGCCGATGATGAATTTGCCGGAGGGATCCACGTAGCCCCAATGCTTGGCCTGGCGCACGGGTGCGAGGCCTTTGGCGAAGCTGCCGGCGTCCTCGAACTGCGGGTTGATGGCGAGGTTGCCCGACTTATTGACGAAGCCCCATTGGCCGCCGGTGCGGACGGCGGCGAGGCCTTCGGAAAACGGTTCGGCGCGGTCGAACTGGGGGTTGATGACGAGTTTGCCGGAGGAGTCGGTGTAGCCGAAACGGCCACCGAGCTTCACAACAGCGAGGCCTTCCGAGAACGCGCCGGCGTCGTCGAACTGGGGGTTGATGACGATCTTGCCGGATTTATCAATGAAGCCCCAATGGCCCATTTTGACGGCGGCGAATCCGCCGGCGAAGGAGCGGGCGTCGTCGAATTGGGGATTGATGACATATTTTCCGTCCGGGCCGATGTAGCCGAAGCGGCCGCCGGGGCCGACGCCGACGCCGAAGGGGTCAAAGGGGCGGGGATCGTAGTAGGGGCCGCCGGAGCCGACGCGGACGGCGGCGAGGCCTTCGCTGAAGACATCGGCGCGATCGAACTGGGGGTTGATGGCCATCTTGCCGGCGGGATCCACGTAGCCCCAGCGGCCGAGGCGGACGGGGGCGAGGCCTTGGCTGAAGACTTCGGCGCGGTCGAATTGGGGGTTGATGACGATCTGGCCGGATTTATCCACGAATCCCCAGCGGCCGCCGACGGTCACGGGGAAGAGGGTGGAGGCCGCCAAGCCGACGGAGGCGGCGCCGCAGAGGACGAGGGTGAGTAACCGGCAACTGCTCGATTTTTTCATAATTGGCCTTTCTGGGATTGCGTTTTTGCTGGGCGCGGAAGCCATCTGAATCCGCGCGGTCCTTGATTTTGCTGGGGAGAGTCTATTTTGCGAGGCGGGGGAGTCAAGCGGTCTTTGGCGGGGCGGCCGGGTGCATATTGACACGGATGTTGCGCGTGACAGAAAAGATGGATGGACGAAACACCTCACCCCGGCCCTCTCCCCATCGGCTCCGCAGACTCCGCCGACGCGGAGAGGGAGAAACGCTCCCAGCGTCTCGCCGCAGCCCTCTCCTGTTTTTGTTGGCGGCGGGGCAAAGCTTTCACTTGCCGACGGGGAAAAAGCGGCTAAGTTCTCGCTGGCGAGGTCATAAACCAAATTTCTACTGACTATTAAGACGACCGTCCAGAGCGTCGGGATCATCGGCGGCGGGCCCACGGGCTCGGTGCTGGCGTCGTTGCTGGCGTTGCAGGCGCTGGGGGTGACGATTTTTGACGACGGGAAGCGGCCGGAGCTGATCGTGGGGGAGTCGCTGATCCCGGCGGTGATTCCGGTGTTGCGGCGGCTGGATTTGGAGGCGCGGGTGGCGGCGATCTGCCAGTTCAAGCCGGGGGTGACGTTCACGCTGGATGCGCGGGAGAAGATCGAGTTTTGTTTTGACTCGCTGGCGGGGACGGCGATGCCGACGTATGCGTACAATGTGCCACGGCCGGAGTTTGACGCGCTGCTGGACCGGCGGGCGGACGAGCTGGGGGCGCGGCGGGTGCGGGCGCGGGCGAAGATCGAGCGGGCGGGGGCGGCCGGGGTGCGGCTGGACGGGGCGACGCTGGAGCGGGCGCCCTGGCTGGGGGGAAGGCAACCGGACTTGCTGGTGGATGCGACGGGGCGGAGCCGGTACTTCGCGCACGCGCTGGAGATTCCGGCGGAGATCGGTCCGCGCAAGGACGTGGCGTACTTCGCGCACTATCACGGCTTCGAAGAGAACCTGCCGCGGGGCCAGGTGATCATCGGGCGGCTGGCGGAGGGCTGGAGCTGGCGGATCCCGCTGCCGGGGCGGCTGTCGGTGGGGGTGGTGCTGAACAAGGACGCGGCGGCGAAACTGGGGGCGACGCCGGAAGAGCGGTTGGAAGGGGCGATCCAGCGGGACCCGGTGCTGGCGGCGGCGGGGGTGAACCGGCGGCGGGTGACGGGGGTGTTCACGTACACGAATTACCAGCTCGTTTCCCAGCGCGGACACGGGCCGGGCTGGGCGATGGCCGGGGATGCGTTCGGGTTTGTGGATCCGATGCTGTCGCCGGGAGTGTTTCTGGCCCTGCACTCGGCGGAGCTGCTGGCGGAGCACTTGGACAACCTGGAAGCCTATTCGCGGGAGATGCGGCGGCTGATCCGGGCGTGGATGGGGCTGATCCGGTATTTTTACGACGGGCGGATTTTTGCGATGTACCAGAGCGGGATGATTTTTGAGCGGAGATTTCCAGGCAAGATGGTGGATGCGTGCCACCGGTTTTTCAACCAGAAGGTGGCATGCATGGCGGCGGGGGCAACGACGGCGTCGCGGTTTGGGCATGGGATGCTGGAGGTGATGTCGCGGCCAGCCGGATGGATCACGAAGCCGGAAACGCTGGCGATCCGGTGAGGGAAAGCCGGGGGTATTTTCCGGGGGATGGCGCCCGCTGGTCGCTCAACCCGCGGCGGAGATTGATTAATTTGCGGGGACGAGCCCCGCCACGGCGTAGCGCCGCAGAACCACGGAAGCGATTATGTTGCTCCGGGTTTGGGACTTCCACAACTGGCGGGACGAGCCGGGGCGGATTATATTAAAACACATGTTCATCGTTGGCATCGGGACGGCGACACCGGCGCGCCGTTACAGTCAAAAGGAGTGTTGGACGACCCTCAAAGCCTCCGCGCGCTTCCAGGAATTCACGCCGCGGTCCCAGGCCATCTTGAGAAAGGTGCTGACGGGGAACAACGGCATCGAAACGCGGGACTTGGCGCTGGAGGATTTGATCCAGGCATTTGAGATCACACCGGACGTGCTGCATGCGCGGTTCCGGGAGCATGCGCCGCGGCTGGCGGCGGCGGCGGCCGGGCGGGCGCTGGCGGCGGCGCGGGTGCGGCCGGAGGAGATAGACGCAATCCTGATCAGCACGTGCACGGGGTATTTGTGTCCGGGGCTGACGAGCTATGCGAGCGAGCGGCTGGGGCTGCGGCCGGACGTGCTGGCGCTGGATCTGGTGGGACAGGGCTGCGGGGCGGCGCTCCCGAATCTGCTGACGGCGGAGTCGCTGGTGGCGGCGGGGCGCGGTCATGTGCTGTCCATTTGCGTGGAGGTGTGCAGCGCGGCGTTTTACCTGGACGACGACGCGGGGGTGTTGATCAGCGCGTGTTTGTTTGGGGACGGGGCGGCGGCGGCGGTGCTGTCGGCGGAGGCCAGCGGCGGGCGGCGGGTGGAGTGGAAGGGGGGCGGATCACGGCTGAAGCCGGACGCGCGGGACGCGTTGCGGTTTGAGCAAAAGAACGGGCTGCTGCGGAACATTTTGACGCCGGCGGTGCCGGCGCTGGCGGCGGAACTGGCGGGAGTGGTGCTGGACGAGACGCTGCAGCGGAACCGGGTGGCGCGGTCGGAAATCACGGGCTGGATTTTGCATCCGGGTGGTCGGGACGTGCTGCTGGCGCTGCGCGAGCGGATCGGGTTATCGGGGGCCGACGTGCGGTGGAGTGAAGCGGTGTTGCGCGAGCACGGCAACATGAGCAGTCCGTCGGTTTTATTCGTGCTGGAGGCGGCGCTGGCGGAGCGGGCGCCGGGCGGCTGGTGGTGGATGAGCGCGTTTGGCGCGGGGTTCAGTTGCCACGGTGCGCTGCTGGCGGTGGAATAGAGGGGGCCCGACTATGAAACGGATGGTGCTTCCCGAGCTGCTGGACGAGCTGCCGCCGGAGGACGCAGGCGCCCGGCGGTCGCGGCGCGACTTGCAACGGTTGAATGGGTGGATGGGGCACGCGGGGATCATGGCGCGGGCGTTGCGGGAGAACCGGCCGGAGGGGCAGGCGCAACGGGTGGTGGAGCTGGGGGCGGGGGACGGGCGGTTTTTATTGAGCGTGGCGCGGCGGCTGAATGGGGCATGGGCCGGCACGCAGGCGATTTTGGTGGACCGGCTGCGGGTGGCGGACGGGGAGGTGGGCGGGCGGTTTGAGCGGGCCGGCTGGCGGGCGCGGGTGGAGCTGGCCGAGGCGGGCGAATGGCTGCGGCGGGCGGAACGAGTGCCGGCGCAGACGGTCATCAGCAATTTATTCTTCCATCAATTCCCAGCGGAGCCGCTCGCGGAGCTGCTGCGGCTGGCGGCAAAATCAGCGAACCTGGTGGTGGCGGTGGAACCGCGGCGGGCGTGGCTGCCGGGCGTGTGCGGGCGGCTGCTGTGGGTGATCGGCTGCAACGGGGTGACGCGGCACGATGCGCGGATCAGCATCCGGGCGGGATTTGCGGGGAGGGAACTGACGGAGCTGTGGCCGGAGCGGGCGGGGTGGCGATTGACGGAGCGGCCGGCGGGGCTGTTCAGCCACCTGTTCATAGCGCGGCGAAAGGAGTGAGGGATGACGGCGCGCAAACCCATCACGATCATTGGCGGCGGGCTGGCGGGGCTGGCGCTGGGCATCGGGCTGCGGCAGCGCGGGGTGCCGGTGACGATTTGGGAGGCGGGGAGCTATCCGCGGCACCGGGTGTGCGGGGAATTCATCAGCGGCCAGGGGCGGGCGGTGCTGGAGCGGCTGGGGTTGCTGGAGCGGTGCGTGGCGGCGGGGGCGGTGGAGGCGCGGACGGTGCTGTTTATTTGCGGGCGGAACCGGTCGCCGGTGCGGCGGCTGGAGACGCCGGCGCTATGTTTATCGCGGCAGGTGCTGGATGCGCTGCTGGCGGAAGTGTTCCAGGAGAGCGGCGGAGATTTGCGGATGAATGCGCGCCAGCAGGGAGTGGCGGCGGGGGAGGGATGGGTGCGGGCTTCGGGCCGGCGGCTGCAAACGGCGGCGGGCTGGCCGCGGTGGTTTGGGGTGAAGGCGCATGTGGCGGCGGGGGACGCGGTGGGGCTGGCGGCGGATTTGGAAATGCACCTGGGGCGGGACGGCTACGTGGGGCTGAACCGGATTGGGGGCGGGGAAGTGAACGTGTGCGGATTGTTCCGGGTGCGGGAAGGCGGGCGGCGGGTGGAGGCGAAGGAGGCGTGGCTGCGCGGGGAGACGGGTTCGCCGCTGCGGGAGCGGCTGGGCGGGGCGGCGTTTGCGCCAGGGTCGTTTTGTGCGGTGGCGGGGCTGGAACTGCGGCCGCAACGGGCGGCGGCGCGGGAGGAATGTTGCATTGGCGACGCGCTGACCATGACGCCGCCGATCACGGGTAACGGGATGTCCATGGCGTTTGAATCGGCGGCGCTGGCGGCGGCGGCGCTGGCGGAATACAGCGGAGGCGGGCTGGCCTGGGCGGCGGCGCGGGCGCGGGTGGCGCGGGAGTGCGACGCGGCGTTTGGGCGGCGGCTGGCCTGGGCGCGGCGGCTGCAGGGGGTGATGGTCTGGCGGGGATTGCGCGGGTGGCCGGGGGCGGCGCTGCTGCGGTGGGACTGGCTGTGGCGGCTCATGCTGACGCGAACGCGGTGATTGCGCTTGCAACGGAAACAGACGATGGCTTATTAGAAGGGCAAAAGATGCTTTACGAACGTTGGCAGAAGGCGGCCGAAGCAAGGAAGAATGAAGTGGCCCTGCGCGATCTGGCTTTCGGACGAAGCTGGACATTTTCGCAGTTGCAGGCGGAAGCCGAAGCGGCCGGGGCGGGGGAGACGGGGATGGTTTATCCGCAGGGCAACTCTCCGGAATTCATCCTGGCGGTGCTGCGGGCGTGGCGGCGGGGCGCGGTGGTGTGTCCGCTGGACGCGTATCAGCAGCCGCTGGAGATCGCGCCGCCGCGGCGGCCTTGCTGTCATCTGAAGACGACACCGGCGAGCATCGGGGAGCCGCGGGTGGTGGCGTTCACGGAGGAGCAACTGGCGGCGGACGCGGAGAACATCGTGAGCACGATGGGGCTGCGGGCGGAGTGGCCGAATCTGGGGGTGATTTCGCCGGCGTATTCGTATGGATTTTCGAGCCTGGTGCTGCCGCTGCTACTGCACGGGATCCCGCTGTTCCTGGTGCCATCGCCGCTGCCGGTGGCGCTGCGGAGCGCGGCGCCGCCGCAATTGAACCTGACGGTGGCGGCCGTGCCGGCGCTGTGGCACGCGTGGCACAAGGCGGGGGCGATTTTGCGGAACGTGCGGCTGGCGATTTCGGCGGGGGCGCCACTGCCGCTGTCGCTGGAGCGGGCGGTGTTTGAGGAGCACGGGCTGAAAATCCACAATTTCTACGGCACGACCGAGTGCGGGGGCATTGCGTATGACGCGACGGACCAGCCGCGGACGGACGAATCGTCGGTGGGTCGGCCGCTGCGGAACGTGCAGGTGGAGGCGGGGGAGAACGGGGCGCTGCGGGTGCGGAGCCGGGCGGCGGGGGCGACGTACTGGCCGACGCCGGAGCCGGCGCTGGGCGGGGGGATTTTTCAGACGTGCGATCTGGGGGAGATCCGGGGCGGGGAGATTTTGTTGCGGGGGCGGACGGACGACCACATCAATGTGGCGGGGCGGAAAGTGTCGCCGACGATCATCGAGCAGGCGTTGCGGGAGCACGAGGCGGTGGCGGAATGCGTGGTGTTTGGGGCGCCGAGCGGGAGCGCGGACCGGACGGATTCGATAGTGGCGTGCGTGGCGGCGGAGGGGCTGGGGAGCCTGGACGAGCTGAAGCAATTTCTGCTGGCGCGGCTGCCGGGGTGGCAGGTGCCGCGGGAGTGGTGGCTGGTGGACAGCATCAGCAGCAACGGCACGGGGAAACCTTTGCGGGCGCAATGGCGGAAGAGCTATCTGGAGCACCGGGCCAGGCAGGGCGCGGCGGCCGGCCGCGCGGATTATCAGACGAAATAAAACTGGAGGGTCATGCGATCGAAGAATTCGATGGCGTTGGCGTCGGTGCGGGTGACGAGGCTGAAGATGGCGCCGTCGGGGCGGATGGCGACGAAGATGCGGCCGCCGGCGAAGGTCCAGGCGAGGCGCTGGGCGGTGAGGTCGTGGGTGGCGAGGAGGGCGGAGGCGTTGGCGAGATGGAGGATGGTTTTCTCGAGGGTTTCGTCGGGGCAGGATTTGTGGTAGCTGCGGACGTGGCTGACGCGGTCGGGGAGGCGGATGCCGCAGCCGAGGGCGCCGGGGGCGGTGGCGCAGTCGTTGAAGAGATGGGTGAGGGCCTCGTTCATTTGGGGACGGCGGTGTTGATGACGCTGACGAAGACGAGGCGGTCCTGGCCGAAGAGGGCGACGGTGCGGCGGTCGGGCTGGCGGATTTCGAGGCGCTCGAACTTGCCGAGGGGGAGGGCCTGGCTCAGGAGGGCGGCCTGCTGGGCGATGTTTTGGAGGAGGGCGACGCGGTCGAGGACATCGGTGCACTGCCACTGGAAGATGGGGTCGCCCTGGGCGGAGCAGACGAGGGTTTCGGTGACGGCGACGTTGGGGGCCAGTTGTTCCTCGGCCGGGGGCGGGGTGGCGGCCGGGGTGGCGAGGATTTTGGAAGCGAGCTCATCGCGGACGCGGGCGGCTTCCATGAGGAGGAATTCCCAGGGGCCTTCGATGCTGCGGAGGCCGGGGGACTCGAAGGGGAGGAGCTTGAATTCGCCGCCGCGGACGGCGAGGAGTTTTTGAAAGGCCGTTTGGCCCTGCTCCTCGCCGAGGATGGCGTGGATGATATTGCCCTCCTCGATGAAGATGCGGCCGGACATCTGGCGGTTTTGGATTTCGAGGATGGAGGAATTGCGGCCGAGGCACTCCATCTGGATGACGTCTTCGAGGCCGACTTGTTTCAGGAGGCCCTGGAAGCCGGCGGCGGGAGCCCAGGTGGCGAGTTCCTCGAGGATGACGAAAACGGATTTGAAGCCGTCGGCGGTGCGGGGTTTTTCGATGAACATCTCGGCGCCGGTGGCCAGGCAGGCGTTGCGGTTTTCCTCGGTGGCGAAGGCGGTGAGGGTGACTTTTTTGACGTTGGGATAGCGGCGGGCGAGGATGCGGAGGAACTGCATGCCATCGAGAAGGGGCATGTTGATGTCCACGACGGCGAGGTCAATTTTCTCCTGTTTGAGGATTTCCAGGGCGGCGTCGGCGGAACCGGCGCGGTACAGTTTCCAGCGGCCGCTGCTGAGCTCGCCAAAGGTCTCGGTGATGACTTGGAGGAAATCCGGTTCGTCATCCACGAACAGGACGTGCGGCGGGTTCTTCTGGGATTGTGTCTGGGGTTCAGTCACGTTGGCTTCAGGATATCAGGTTGCCTGCGGGGCATGGCAAAAACAAGCTTCACTGGATGTCGGCCAGGGCCTGCTGGGCGGCGTGCTGGACATTTTGGTCGAGGTCATGGATGGCGGCGCTCAGGAGCGGGAGGGCATTGACATCGTGCAGATGGCGGAAGGCCTCGACGGCGGCCAGCCGCAAATCCCGATCATGGTCAAACATGAGGTCGGCGAGGACGGAGAAGGCGGGGTGGGGCGGGTTGGCATCGCTGGAGAGCGCGGCGGGGGCATCGGTGATGGAATCGGGGGCGATTTTCAACTGGGCGAAGAGCTTGGTGGCGCTGTGGCGGACCCAATACTCGGGATTGTCGAGGGCGGCTTTGAGCTTGGGCAGGGCGAGGCGGACGGAGGGGTTTTTCTCCCAGTTGGGGTCCACGGACTTGAGGGCGGCGGCGGCGGCGGCGCGGACGGTGGTATCCTTGTCCACGAGGGCGAGGACGAGCTGGGGGACGGCGCGGCGGTTGCCGAGGCGGCCGAGGGCGGCGAGGGCGGTTTCGCGGACGTCGCGATCGGGGTCGTTGGCGACGACGGCAGAGATGGCGTCAACGGCGGCGGAGTCGCCGAGGTTGCCCAGGGCCTTGACGGAGGCTTGGCGGACTTCCCAGGAGGCGTCCTTGAGCATGCTGAGGAGGGCGGGGACGGCCTTGGCGCGGCCGCAGGCGCGGGCGGCTTCGACGGCGGCGCCGCGGACGCTGGAGTTGCCGTCGGAGAGAAATTTTGTGACGGCGGGGAGGCTGGACTCGTCGGCCCAGCGTTCAAGGGTGCCCAGGGCGGCGATGCGGACGGCGGGGTTGGCGATGCGCAGAGCTTCGACCATGGCGGGCTTGACGCGGGGGTCATCTATCTGGCTGAGGGCCTTGACGGCTTCGAACTGTTTGTTGGGGGAGCCGGAGCGCATGGCTTCGAGCAGCGGGCCGACGGCTTCGGGGCCGAGGCCGATGGCGTCGTCGGCGCGGCCCATGGCGAGGATTTGGAGGACGCGCTGGGAATCGTCGCCGGGGTGCCAGCCGAGTCTTTGCAAGGCGACGGAGACGGCGGTGCGGACGGTCATTTCGGGGTCGAGGAGGAGGCCGACCATGGCGTTGACGGCGACGGGGTCGCCGATCTGGCCGAGGACATCGGCGGCGGCGGCGCGGACTTCGGGAGCGGGGTCGCGGAGGTGCTCCACGAGGGGGGTGATGGCCTGGCGGGGGTGGAAATGGAGCAAGCCTTTGACGGCGGCGACGCGGATGGCGGGGTTTTTATCCTTCAGGGCAAAGATCAGGGGACCGACGGCGGCATCGTCATCAGAGATTGCGAGTTTTTCGACGACGGCCAGACGGCTGGCCGAATTACCGATGCGCAATTGCTGATACTTCCACCACAACATAGAAGTGACGACTGATTGACTCAGGCTTGAGCCTGTCTGATGGGGCATGATTAAACAATGGCGGGGAAATTTCCAGCCGAAATTAAAGTATTTCCATCAAACAGGCGACGGGGCGTTGAAACCGCGCCACCGCGCCACCGCTTTTCGGTCCAGGCGCTACAGCAAAAGTTTTTCGAAGCGGGTGGCGGCGGCGTCCCAACTGGCGGTGTCTTGGGGGGTGAAGGGGACGAGGGTGAAGGAACGGCGGACGACTTCGCGGGCGGCTTCCTGGGATTCGAGGTGGCCGAGGGCGATGGCCTGGACGAGGATGTTGCCGAGGGCGGCGCACTCGGTGGGGCCGGCGAGGACGGGGAGCTTGGTGGCGTTGGCGGTGAACTGATTGAGGGTGGCGTCCTTGCTGCCGCCGCCGACGATATGGAGGCGCCGGATTTTGTTGCCGGTGAGCTGTTCGGTGCGGCGCAAGGTGACGCGGTAAAAGAGGGCGAGGCTTTCGTAGATGCAGCGGACGCAGGCGCCGATGGTGGCGGGGACGGGCTGGCCGGTTTCGCGGCAGAAGTCGGCGATTTTGAGGGGCATATTGTCGGGGCTCAGGAAGCGGGGGTCGTCGGGATTGATGAGGGAGACGAAGGGGGGGGCGGCGATGGCCTGTTGTTCGAGGTCGGTGAACTCGAATTTTTTGCCCGTGCGGGCCCAATGGCGGCGGGATTCCTGGACGAGCCAGAGGCCGATGATGTTTTTGAGGAGGCGGACGGAGTTGCCGAAGCCGATTTCGTTGGTGAAGCCGAGGTTGCGGCTCTGCTCGGTGATGAGCGGCTGGGGGCGTTCGACGCCCATGAGGGACCAGGTGCCGGAGCTGAGGAAGGCCCAGGCATCGCCGTCGGCGGCGGCGGGGACGGCGGCCACGGCGGCGCCGGTGTCGTGGGAGCAGGAGGCGATGACTTCGATTTGGGGGAGGCCGGTTTCAGCGGCGAGATTTTTTTTGAGCGGGCCCAGGCGGGTGCCGCTGGGGCAGATGGGGGCGAAGAGATCCTCGCGGAGGCCGAGGGCGGAGAACAATCTTTTGGACCAGGCGTTTTGGTTGGGGTTGTAGAGCTGGGTGGTGCTGGCGAGGGAGACCTCGTTGCGGGCCACGCCGGAGCAGAAGAAGTTAAAGGCGTCGCCGATGAGGAGGATGTGCCGGGCGCGGGCGAGGCGTTCGGGGGGCTCGGTGACGATCTGGTAGAGCGTGTTCAGGGCGAGGAACTGGATGCCGGTCTCGGCGTAGATGACGGGCCACTCGATCTTTTCCTTGACGGTCTCGACGCCCTGGGCGGTGCGGGAATCGCGATAGCACCAGACGGGCGACAGGGGGAGGCCGCGCTGGTCGTAGATGACGTAGTCCACGCCCCAGGAATCGGTGCTGATGCTGGAGATGGGCAGATGGCGCTGGGCGGCCTTCGTCATGCCGGTCTTCAGTTCATTCAGGAGGCGGTCGAATTCCCAGCAGAGGGCGCCGACGACCTTGGTGGCGCCGTTGGGGAAGCGGTGGAGTTCTTCCAGCGAAATCCGGCCTTGGTCGAGGGTGCCGAGAATCACGCGACCACTGTCCGCGCCCAAGTCGCAAGCCAGATAATGAGTAGGCATAAAGAAAATCAATACCAGTTTAAGCCAAGCGAAAACAGTGTCAAAAAAATTGACGGCGGTCCGGGCGGGAGGAAAACGCGGCGGGGCAGAAGAATTTTTCACCGGCCGGCGCGCGCGGTCCTGTTTTGGATCTGTGTGAACGATAATGGGTTGGGTGAAGGCTTGGGGCGACAGGCGGATGGCGTGGTGGCGGGAAGCGACTTTTTAACGCCGCTTTTGGTTGCCACGCAAGGGGGCGTGAGGCATTGTAAAACTCAATTATGGAGACACAACTGGACCAGCTTAAAAAATTCACGACCGTCGTGGCCGATACCGGCGATTTCGGGACGTTGAAGCAGTACACCCCGCGCGACGCCACCACCAACCCGTCCTTGATTCTGAAGGCGGCGCAGATGCCGGAGTATCAATTCCTGGTGGCCAAGGCGATCGCGGACAACCAGGCCAAGGCCGGCGGGGAGGAGTTGCTGCGGCGGGTGATTGACGATTTGATGGTGTTGTTCGGGGTGGAGATTCTGAAGATCGTGCCGGGGCGGGTTTCGACGGAAACGGACGCGGCGATGTCGTTTGACACTTCGGCGCTGGTGGCGAAGGCGCACCGGTTCATTGAGCTGTACGAGACCCATGGCGTGGGCCACGAGCGGATTCTGATCAAGATCGCGTCCACGTGGGAGGGGATCAAGGCGGCGGAGATGCTGCAGCGGGAGGGCATCAATTGCAATTTGACGCTGCTGTTTTCCTTGGCGCAGGCGGTGGCGTGCGCGGAGGCGCGGGTGAAATTGATTTCGCCGTTTGTGGGGCGGATTTTGGACTGGCACAAGAAGGCGGCGGGGCACGATTTTGCGCCGGCGGAGGACCCGGGGGTGTTGTCGGTGAAGGAGATTTACGGGTACTACAAGAAATTCGGGTACGCGACGGAGGTGATGGGGGCGAGCTTCCGCAACGTGGGCGAGATCCAGGAGCTGGCGGGGTGCGATTTGCTGACGATCAGTCCGCAATTGCTCGGGGAGCTGCAAGCGAGCCAGGCGCCGCTGGCGCGGAAGCTGAGCCCGGAGCTGGCGCGCGCGAGCCAGATCGAGCGGTTGCCGTTGGACGAGAAGAAGTTCCGCTGGCTGCTGAACGAGAACGCGATGGCGACGGAAAAGACGGCGGAGGGCATCCGGCAGTTCCATGCGGACACGGTGAAGCTGACGAAATACCTGACGGCGCGATTATGAGCGCGGGGGAAACTTGACTCCGGAGCGGGGAAATTTTATGCTTTGAGCCCTCCGGGTGGTGGCCGTAGCTCAATTGGTAGAGCCCCAGATTGTGGTTCTGGCTGTTGCGGGTTCAAGTCCCGTCGACCACCCCATCCTTTTTGAAGGCGGGATGGGGGCTTCGCTATTAAATGAACTTTGGACACGTGGCCAAACTTCGATTAGCGATCGAGAGCACCAAAGCCCGACTGATTGGCCTGCTGCTGCCAGCGCAATTGAAAGAACTGCGCGCGCTGCGACCGCACGCAAAAGGAAATGGGTGAGCTCTTCCAAGTTGGCGAAAAAAGCTGGACGCGCTGGGAATCCGGCAAGCACCGGCCGAGCCGCAGTATCAATCTGTTGATCCGCGCTCTCTACGAAGGCGAAATATCAATCGGTTATTTGCTGAAACGCGCGGGCAAGCAGCCGCGCGAAGTCGCGGCAGCCGCTCTCCCGACCCTGTCGTTTTACGAACTTAAAGAACAGTCC
>Ga0181520_10007828_pt1 | contig 15503 bp, 10 predicted proteins | sample PEATcosm2014_Bin_29_FD_132451 | JGI IMG/M metagenome (GOLD analysis project Ga0181520, IMG submission 132451) | Peatland microbial communities from MTU Mesocosm Facility, Houghton, MI, USA - PEATcosm2014_Bin02_30_metaG | ecosystem: Environmental > Terrestrial > Soil > Wetlands > Peat | place...
CTCACCGACCATTCCCGTCGCAACTGAGAACAATCGGCGCTCGGAACCAAAGCCATGCACAGCGACATTCAGAAGCGTGAGGGAAGCTCCGCTAGAGGAGTCCCGTTCTGCCACAACCGTGTTCTGAAGGCCCATGCCCAGGCCCACCTGGGCGTTTACCGTCGCTGCACTCTGGGTGAGTACAGATCGAGTGTCGACGTCCAGTTCAGTGGAAGTTGCTCCGTTTGACCAACCGTTGATGGCAGTCTTGTACTTGCCGGGAGTTAGGAAAACAGGCGTGTTGAGCTTGGTTCCGTCTTGTGTGATATGGAACTGGGTGTTCAGGTAGCTGCCCAGCGATGTAACGCATCTTGGAGAGACGTGCTTTGTTACGGCTGCAACGTTGTGCACCGGCGAGCTGACCGCTACAGCGTTTGAAAGACTGTTGAAAGTGACACCTGCGAACGCACGCGCCACGAACATGACAAGAAGCAGTCCAGCGCAAAGTGGAATCTTCATCATTGTGCCCTCGGGTAGATGTTTCATTCTCAGATTTCGGCTGTCTACAAGGATGATCGTTACAATTCCCTGCGGGTCTTTCCTTGTAAGGATTAGGTAGATAACACGATATCCCGCCGGCGAATTCGGGAATCGCCGCTCTCGAATTGGTATTTCAGACAGTGCTTTCCTGCGTACGTGCGTCTCTAGCATTTCTCATTTCTGAGAGTTGTTTTATCGGCAATGTGGTCGAAACCTTCAGGAATTGAGAATCTAAAGCCCGCAAATATCGGAAAAAGTAAGACCGCGCGGAGTCCAAGTGCTCGCGCAGTGGTGATCGTCTTGCGAAGGCTCGTTCCACAACCTTTGATAATCGTCAGTTGATTAAACGGCTAACGTCTTTCCAGCAATAAATACTCTGTTTTCGCCATAGTTCCGGTGCCATCTTCCCTATCCACCGGAGGTCTAAGGACTCTGCTCTAGTCTGTATAATCCAATACGCTCCGGCGATTGAATGTGACGAATATCACTCCATACTGATTACCAAAGTGCTTTCGGCTCTAAAGCACGATTTGTCGGTGATGTGTGCGGTGGAAGATGCCACCCCGTGGAAAAGTCCAAGCGCGGGAGTATTCCACCTCGCTTGTAGATCCCGTAACGTCGGCTGGATCTCCACTTCTACCATCGCGCCTGAGGCGACGATCTGCCAGCCATTCAAAGCTCAAAGGGCAAACCTCGCGGAGCGGTTTAGCTCAATTCGTCCTAAGCGCACCAGCGCGGCCAGCCCATACGCTCAGATCGAATGCATCACTGCGCCGCGTAGCTACGCTGATACGCTCTGCACTATACGGTGCAGGCAATGACAACTCAGCCAAGCTGAGCAGTGTGAGAAAGGGCCAGCCCAGCGATTTCACTCCGGTACCACTCGACTGTACGGCGTAGGCCCTCTCGAAAATCGACCTGGGGTTGGTAACCGATCAACTCCTCGGCGAGACGAATGTCGGCTAACGAATCGCGAATGTCGCCTCCGCGGGACGAAACATAGGCTGGCATGCCGCGATAGCCGGTCAATTCGCACAGAATCTCAACGGTCTCGTTCAGAGTGATGCGCATGCCCGTCGCGATGTTCATGATTCGCCCTGAAACCTTATCTGCCGGGGTCATGGCTGCCAATAAGTTGGCATAGACTACATTATCGATGTAGGTAAAGTCGCGACTTTGCTCGCCGTCACCGTAGATCGTGGGCTTCTCACCATCCAGCATACCGCGACAGAACTTGGCCAGCACGCCAGAGTATTGGGAGGTTGGATCCTGGTAGGGACCAAAGACATTGAAATAGCGCAGGACCACTGTCTCCAGTCCGTAGACGCGGGCAAAGACCTGCATGTAGTACTCGCCGGCAAGCTTGGCTGCTGCATACGGTGAGATCGGATTGGGCGGCATCGCTTCGTGCTTGGGAAGAGTTGGGGTATCACCGTATGCGGAGGAAGATCCAGCATAGATAACGCGGCGTACGCCGCCTGTGCGAGCGGCCACCAGCAAGTTTAGAGTTGCGTCAACGCAGTTAATATTGGTGGCCACAGGATCCGCCACTGAACGCGGAACAGAGGCCAGAGCTGCCTCATGGAATGCGATCTCTATCCCTTGGCAAGCTTCTGCGCAAATCACCGGGTCAGCCAGATCACCTTCGATGAACTCCAGCTCTTCCAACCCAATCAGATTGGAACGTTTGCCAGTTATGAAGCTGTCGATGCCACGAACAGACTCCCCACGTTCCAAGAGGGCAGCAGCAATGGAGCGACCAATAAATCCGGCGACACCTGTGACAAGATATTTTGCCAATGTCTCTCTCCCCTAAGCTGGAATTCATGGATTTACATGACGAGGATACTAGATTTTACCTAGCCCTTCCGAGTTGGGAAGCCCAAGTGTGCTTGTAGGTGGCCTCCCGCATTGTCGGTGCAAGATCACGCTCCCTTTTCAATAAAATGTGACAGCCATCAACTGTAGTCTGCAATGTGTATTCGCGGATCGGCAAGCCGAGCGTTTGACGTCGGCAATGCGCACGAAACAAAGAGAGTATGCAGAAAAGAATGGCCGAGCATATCTGTTCGGCCATTTCTAGTTGGTTTGCCAATCCTGCAACTAGTTACCTTGCAAGTTTACGACGGAGCGCGCCGGCCACAGTAAGCAACCCGGTGCCGAGGAGCAAGAGGCTGCTGGGCTCAGGGACAGGGTTGTCGGTGTCGAATGTGAAACTGACATTCTGACCAGCTGTAGCAATTGACTCCTCCCAGAAGGCAAGCGTAACTGGCGCGTAATTAATAACACCAGTATCGGTAAGCGTGCCGATACCATAGGCAGAGTGGTTTGGTCCAAAGACTACGCTAGTAACAGTGAATGTGATGGTTTGGCCATCCGAGGTGCCGAATGTGAACGTATCCCCAATAACGTTGGAATTGAGGGAAATATCCGCGGCTATCTGAGCGACGGTTAGAAACCCCGGCGTGATGTCAGCGAATGTGCCTGTTCCACTCTGGACAGAAACATTCGAGAGAGTGGGAGTATTCGACGTGAGGCTGGAGAGATTGCCGTTGACTGTAAACGAGGAACCTGTTGCGATTGTGTCAGCCAAGGCAGCCGGCGTGATCGCAAGGGCCGTTGCCAATGCGAGTAAGGCCAGAGCCAACTTTTTCATTTTTCCTCCTGGAATTGCCCTCGCGGGCATTTGTTTTGTGAAAGTCGCTTGCCAACGGAGGGCAAAAGGTTGAACCGCGTACTGACTGGTTTGTGCAATGAATTTGGAACAAAGCGAAAAGCCGTGCACTGGCGTTCGCACTAGGCCCCCAGCAATCATCTTGAAACGTATCCGGTCTACTTGGAGGAAAATGGAAGCCACGCGCCCGATAGGCACAACAATGGACCCAACCCGCAAGCTCCGATAACACTTATCCGTCTTTATGCACGTGGGTCACCAAAGCTAGTGCTTGTAGATTCAATACGTTACGCATAAAAAGGCAGAGAATGCGCAAATCCTTGCGCATCAAACTCCAAAGAAGTTCCTTTTCTGGCTGAAGTCAGTTCCAAATTAGGGCTGGAGAACATGGTGGCCCGAAGGGCTGGGGCGCTCTACCATCTCGATGAGTCGTAGCGGGTTTTTCCTGGCGCGTGGTTCAAGTAGAGTCTTGCCTTCCCAGCAGCCGGATTCATGTTCACGCCAATCGGCTGAAACTGTAAACCCGATCCGGCCAGTCAGGAGAGAAGATTCGACATGAATTGTGCCGTAAACGATGTAGCATTCGGAAACGTTCATAAGCTGGTTACGTCATCATCAACCAGTCTCCGATAAGTGCCCACTCAGCTTGTGAGAAAGCGTGCATACGGGATTGATGGCCCGCCGGGAATTAGGCTTGGCGCAATCCTGGTTTACCAAAGATTCCTTGGCGACAGGCGCAAATCGGTGGAGTTGCTCTGTCGTTTGGGTTATACTGCCTGCAACTTCAGTATCGTATTCAGACCGTTGATTCACACGGACGCCGGAGACCGGGTTTGTCGCCCAAGGGGAATCTATGCCGACCATCAACGACCCACTGCAATTCTTTAAGAAAGCCAAGGGCAGCACCGTGAGCGTCACCCGGTCGATTTCAACAAGAGTAACCTCGATTGCCTTTGATCGAGCTTCGTGTCCTCCTAGTCTGAGATTAGGAACGGAGTTGAAGACAGATTGAAGAGGAATGGGCTCAATACAAAAAGGCTTGTGTGTTTCATTTCCCTTGCCCTGACATTGATTTCCATATCCAAGATGATCGTTCACCATGGGCTTCGTCCTTAGCTTTCTCTATTTCGTGACGTATTATCTCAGCCCGGCTACGATCTTCGGGCCGCTGGCGGATATCCGTATTGAGCTGATTCTTGCGGCGCTCGTCTTCTTCGTTTCACTGCCCGCCCTCGCGAATTCGTTCATCTTCAAGACGCCGCAGTCACTCGCTGTGATCGGGCTTGCACTTGCCGTCTCTTTCTCTATGATCATCGGGATGCATTGGCCCGGCGGAGCTCCCGCCGCGCTTCAGGGATTCATCCCGAATGCCTACGGGTATTTTCTGGTATGCCTGCACTGCAACTCGAAAAGAAAGTTGCAGGCTCTGGTCCTTTTGCTACTATTCGTCTGTCTGTTTGTGATTGCGCACGGGTATCTAGATCTGCGTCATGTAGTCCCGCTGAGCGCGCCCCAGCCAGAAGCTACGGAGGACGCTGTTCTCGACGAGTGGAACTCCGAGCATCCTTATCTTTTTGCCATGAATAACGACGCTGGCGAGACGTTTTACCGGCTGAGGGGACTCGGAGAAATCAACGACCCAAATGACTTCGGCCAGTTGACCGTGTGCGTGATTCCCCTGCTATTCATCTTCTGGCGCCAGAAGAAGATCTTCCTCAACATTGCGTGTGTCATCCTGCCGGCGAGCGTCTTGGTGTTCGGCGTCTTCCTCACCCACTCGCGCGGTGCCCTTGTAGCTTTGATGGCAGTAGCAGTCGTAGCGGCGCGTCGGCGCATCGGGACCATTCCCGCGCTTGTTCTCGCCGGCGCACTATTCGTCGCGGCCTCGGCACTGAATTTCACCGGCGGGCGGGAAATCTCTGCCGACGCAGGCGCAGACCGCACGGGTCTCTGGGGCGAAGGACTGCAAATGCTGAAGTCGAATCCCCTGTTCGGAGTTGGCTTCCACGGTTTTGCCGACTATGCCGGCGGTCAAACAGCACATAACTCGATCGTAGTCTGCGCAGGAGAACTCGGCTTGTTCGGGTTGTACTTCTGGTCGCTTTTTCTGTTTCCAACCCTAAGAGACACGTTGGCGGCTGCCGCGCCGGAGAAAGTGAGTGAAGAAGAATCGACCACCGCGGAGAATGAGCCTTTTCCGCATTCCACCCAGAGAATTGAAACCATCGACAAAATCGAGGTCAACCGCTTGGGGCGTGCGATGCTCTTGTCGCTCACGGGATTTCTGGTGGCAGGGTGGTTTTTGTCTCGCGCCTATGTGCTGACTTTGTTTCTTTTGGGCGGCATGGCAGAGGTGGTGTTTGAGATGAGTCTGCGGAGTAGGATGATTGCTCCGCGCCTGCCGGCGAAGCGCGTGTTCCTATACGCCGGTGGATTGATGATCTCGCTTCTGATTATTGTGTACATCATGATCAGAGTTTTGAACCTCATGCACTGATTCAGGTGTTCAAATAGATTCGCACGCCAAGATCGGGAACAATAGCCGAGAAATCAACCCAGTTGAAAGCCAGGCCGGTTGTATGAAGATTGCTCACGTGGTGGACAGTATGGAAGTGGGTGGCGCCGAGGTCCTCGTGTCGCAGATGTGCCGTCTGCAGCGAGAGCAGGGACACCACCCGAGCGTTTATGCTATCGCGGGTCTGGGGGCACTTGGCGAGCAGTTGAGAAATGAAGGCTTCGCGGTACAGCCGCATATAGGGCGCCACCTGTTCGACACAACGCGGAATTTCTTCAGAATTTTCAAGGAATCAAGTCCGGAAGTTGTCCATCTTCACAACCCCACGCCAACGATCTACGCGGCCTTGGCTGCCCGATTGGCGGGCGTACCAAGCGTTGTGTCGACACGGCATAGTCTGGTGGCCCCGCCGCACAGACTGGCCCAAGAGTTGAAGTACGCCCTTGCGGCAACTTGTTGCGATTGGATCGTTGGCATCTGTGACGCTACGGTCAACAATCTGAAGAGTATTCATACCCTCCCAGCGCGCAAGATCGTGCGGATTTATAACGGCACGGCGCCGCTGCAGCGAGTGGAGAAGGAGCGATGGCCACCAAAGAGCGGCTTTACACTCCTAAACGTTGGCCGGCTCGCGCCCGTCAAAAACCACGGACTGCTCCTCAGTGCCTTTTGCGCAGCGCATTCGACGAGGCCGGATCTCCGGCTTTGGATAGTCGGCGATGGCAGTGAACGGATTAGGTTGGAGAGCCTCGCTACCGAACTAGGTATCGCTGAACAGGTGACCTTCTGGGGACAGCAACTAGATGTGGCGCCCTTTTTCTCCGCGGCCGATGCCTTTATCATGTCGTCGAAGTCGGAGGGATTGCCAATATCCCTCCTACAGGCGTTCTCGCTGGGGCTACCAGCAATCGTGACCGATGTGGGCGGAATGGCAGAAGTTGTTCGCCTGGCAAATGCGGGTTTGGAAGTGTCTGATCCCGATCCCAGAGAGATGGCCGCGGCGGTTCTGCGCATGGCAAGCAGTGAAGCAGAACGAGGTGAATTCTCGAGGAACGCACATGCTGCATTCCACTCGCGATTTACTTTGAAGGCAGTGGTCGAAGCCTATGCGGACCTGTATTGCAACACAATATCGGGTGATCGTCGCGACGCCCGGTGAGGGTTGCTGTGCGATCTCAGAAGCTCATGTGAAGGTCAGGGCACTCCCGGTAATTCCCTTGATTTCGCTACTCTGAATTGCGCTCTTTAGCACATTTGGTGAACCAAGGAGAGCACTTCTCTGCCGGGGTAAATGGCCGTAAGAGAGATGCCGGTCTGGCTATCTTTGGATGAGTCCGATGGAACAGAAGAGCTTAATTCAGGATGCCGGAGAAGCAGTACTGGAAAGCGTGAAGGTTGAATTGTCATGCGCAAACATTATTCGGCTGACACAAAGGACTACTGGGCGTGGATCGGCGCCTGCCTGGTGGATACGAGCATTTCGAAGATTCCAAGCAGTTCTGAAGCGACGTGGTTCCAGCTTCGGCTGCGCTGTGCCGATATAGCCTCAGCGTCCCAGGTCCTGTCGAGGACCCATGCGAGGGCACGAGCCAACGCAGAAGGGTCCCGAGGCCGTACGAGCAGTCCGCAATCATCGTTCATGATTTCTGGGATGCCGCCGACATTGGTGGCAACAACAGGACGACCGCAAGCGAGTGCCTCCAGGACAACATTGGGACAACCTTCCATGTAACTTGGCAGAGTGACTACATCAGCCACAGCCATCCATTCGGCAACTTCGTCAAAGGAGCACGGAGGCAAGACATGAATGTAGCTCGATGCGTTGTGGAAATGAATGACGCTCTCGACAATACTTCGGTCCGGCCCCTCGCCAACTAAGTAGGTCTGTAGGCCTGGCATTTCTGCATGCAATATGCACGAAGCCTGGACGAGTTCACGAAGCCCTTTCTTCATGTCCAGACGCCCAATGTAAACAACCGCACTCGAATTCTGGTCGATGTGCAGCCTTTGACGTGCTTCGAAAGAGTCTCTGACATGAAAGACAGACAAATCACACGCGTTGACGATCGTGCGTGTTCTTTCCGGTGCGGCACCCATAGCAATCGCTCTATCGCGAAGATCACTGCTGGGCATGATTAGATAATCGGCCTCGCGCAGAACAGTGCGTGTATGCATCTCCGAAATTCGGTCACCTATGTTGTTGATATCGGATCCCATGCTTCGAGCGACCACGGGAGTAAATAAAGTCTTGCCAATTTGCAGGGCGGCATATCCCTCGGGGTAGAGAAAGTAGCTGAAAATGATATCCGGCGCAAAGTGGCGTACGTGCGGAACAAGTGCGAGGCCAGCCGTCCAGCCGTTGAACGGCCGGGAGATCAGGGGCAGCGCTGGATAGTCATAGTAGCTGACCTTCACATCCTGTGGGGTAAACGAAGGATCGAGATGTTTGTAGACGCGACTACGGGGCTTGAGCCATGACGGGTAAGTGGCGTTGGGAAAGAAGACCCGAACATCGGCCATTTGGGCAAGAACACGCATCGTCTGGTAGGCTGCCCTGCCCTGCCAGGGCTCAGCCGAGCTCGGGAAATTCCGGGTAATAACCGCAATCTTGAGCATGGCTATATCTCCTCTCTGACACCATTCCCGGCTAACTCCTGTCCGTCGGTATTGCGGTGCGCGCGAGCAATGGAGTGAAGCAGGGCAGCGTAGCGCTGCGCAAGAACCTTGCGTTCATATTGCGCAATCTTCTCCTTGTCGGGTTGAAACTCGCTTTGCAACGAATTGCCCCGGGCGACGACGTCGAGAAACAGCCGGCGGATGCCTTCTACATCTCGACTGTCTGCCCACCATCCTGCTCGCAGTTCCTCGAGCAAACGCCGTTCGGGACCTTCCGGATGGATAGTAGCGAGGACGGGCTTGCCCCCTCCGATATAGTCGTAGAACTTGGCGGCCACATTCAGACTGCCATGTTGGATCAGTAGGACATAATCGGTCTGGTTCATAAATGCCAAAGCGTCACGCTGCGGCATGAAGCCCGTCAGCTCCACCATATCGCCAAGCTGAAGAAGGGCCTCTCGAAAACGAGGTTCTTCGATGTAGCCGATGAAGCGGAGTCTGAATCGGGACCTCTCGTCGGGAGACAGTGATTGCAGAGCTCGAACCAAATAGGAAGGTTCGGTCGAGGCGTAGACGCTGCCAATATGGGTTACGATAATCCTTTTGTCTGTGCGGCTACAAAGCGAAGGTGCTGAGTTGCACAGTCTTGTTGCATCAAAGCCGTTAGGAATCAGATGGAATTTGGTCTCAGGTTCTTGCGGATATCGGGAACGAATTTCGCGGCGCGCTGCCTCGGTGACTGCAACAACTGCTGTGGCGTTTGCCACTGAGCTCGCTTCGGATTTCTGGGCGACCCTTCGTGCGCGCTTGCTGCGACTGAAGGCGACGAGGTCAATCGCGGTGGAGAGCCATTCATCGCGAAACTCGACCACAATGGGTAGATCGGGAAATTGCTTCCGGAGTCTCTCCACAAGGAGAACGTTGGAGAAGGGTGGGGCTGTGATGAGGACCATGTCAATATTACGGTCCCTGACAATACGGCGAGCGGCGCGCGTCAGCACCGGCAACCATGTAACCTGCGGGTCGGGCAGCAGCATTTCCTGCAAAGCCACTCTTAGCAGACTGGAGCTGGATGCGCCGGCGCCCCGCGAAGTGTTGCCAGCAGGCTGATTCGTTCTAGTGACCAGTCTTTTGATCGCCTTCTTAATACCAAAGGGAAGGTCGAAGGTGACAGTCCGGTGAACAATAACTGCGGAAGGAATTTCGCTGAGCAGTGTCGGGTCAGAGCCAACTGCGGAAGCGTTGCGTGTAGTGACAACATCCAGCCGAATTCCTTCAGCCGGAAAGTATCGTGCTAGGCTTGCGGCGCGCAGTACCCCGACGCCTCCAGCGGGCGGAAACACATAGGTGACAAGAAGCACGTTGAGGAAGTTCACCGGGTAGCCTCGTTCACAACTTCTGTGTAACATCCTTCGGCTTTACCGCTCCTGATCAGAGCATCAGCAGCTTTGAACATTTGCCAGGCCGTAGCCCAGCGGATCGCAATCCCTCTTCGATATGCTTCGTCCACAAGCAGTTGGAAAAGGTTGGCTAGACCACCGTTCAGCAAGGGCGTGAGGTTTCTCTCTGGTGCGCCGTGGGTGTGGAGTTTCAGAAACATATCGTCGCCGATGGTGGGTGCCAGGTCAAACCAGTTGCGCACCCGCGAAGGTGTCGGCATGTCGTAGCCGGCAAGTTCTCCAGTTTCCAGCCGCGGCATTAACCGTTTGTCCCAGCGCAGCCCTACCGGACCAGTGATCATCAACAAGTCACCGCGTATGCCGCCACCGACGGTGGCCTCGATTCCCCAATCAAAAGAGCGAGGGCGATTGTCAGGGTTGCTCGTGCACCAATAGATCTGATTCACTGTCCGCCCTTGGGTCGGCGAAGGAAGTGACGGCATTGTAAAGTCTGCGTAGCAGCCGAGATCACGGAGAAGTGCGATTTCACCATTGAGGCCGCACCATCTTCCGTCTGGGCGCGAATTGTCAAGAGCCCAGTTGCCGTGGATGAAGCCGAAAACGGTGCGGCCGTTGCTCCGGCGGAGGAGGCCATGATCATTCTCAAGACGGTGACAGTACTCAGAGATTTTTCGGATGAAGGAGTCTCGCTGCTCGTGGTCGTGATGCAGATGCACCTCAACGTCGGCCACACCCAAACGCACCATTTCGGCAATGCCATCAAGGAGATCACGCCGGTATTCCTCCTGCGGGTAGAAAAAGCTGTATTGCGGGCGCATCCCTTCGCTATCTCGGGGAGCATCGTTGGCAATTCGCGGCCACCTCTCGCGCCACCGAGCGACGCGCGCGAGCGCAGTTACCACCGAAGCTCCCATGCCCAGTGGTTCGTAGTGATCCGTCACAGCAACCCAAGCGCGCTTTGGCTTTGTAGTCAGTTTGTTCTTCCGAAGGCGGTCCTTCAAGTACGGCACAAGCCAGATTTCCGCATGTCGAGGTAGCTTCATCTTAGTCCCTGTTGTAAGTTGGCCGGGTTAGTCATTCAAGATACCCCGGTCTTGTTCCCAGGCCTGGCGTCATAGACAGTCCGTGAGAGCACTCTCCCGGGATTCCCAACGCAGATATGTCCCGGAGGAACATCCTTTGTCACCACTGCCGCTGCGCCAACCACCGCGCCTTCGCCGATAGTAACGCCAGGAAGAATCGTGGCGCCTCTGCCAAGCCATGCCGCGTTCCCGATGCGCACGGGACGAACATCTTCAAGGCCAACACTCATTCCTGAAATTCGCTTCTCAGGATCGAGGGGATGGCCCGAGTAATCGGACACTCTGCAGGCACCTGCAATCAGCACATCGTCCCCAATCGTGATGGACTTCGCAACTGAGAACACGCACCCGGCACCGATGAAGCTTCTGTTGCCAACCCTGAATTCAGGAGCCGGAAGAACGCGGCCGCCAGAAATTGTGAGTACTCCAGATAGGCGAACATCGTCCCCTAGGTAAATTTGCACGGGGCCGGTGACACTGGGAATTCGTTCCATCTGCAGGCGCTCACCGATTGAGACACACATTGAACGAAGGACTGGGAAGCGAAAGCATGCAACACGGATCCTCTCGTCTATCTCCCCATTGAGAATTTGAAGATAGCGGATACAAGAGTATACGGAGTCCAGGGCCCGCGGAATGGGGAGTTGAAAGGTCAAGAGCGACTGGCAAAGCTTCCTTATGAGAGCGTAACAGGGAGTCTCTGCGCGCTTGATCTTAAGGATGTGGGATTCGATGAACATTGAGTCGGCCACTCCTCTGATGCCTCAGTCCTGAAAGCGTTCCGCTAGATGCCGTGTGGTATCACTGTTAGTGATAACTGTGTCCGGCCTTGGTGTCAGCGGTGCCCGGACTAGAACCATCAGGACAGCATTCAGCGGCGTAGCGAAGGGTTTTGGCAGCAAACGCGTTAGAGTCGTGAAGCGATCTTTGTCCTCGGGTTCTAACACACGCATCAAGTAGATGAGCACGAAGAGAACGATAAGCGATGCGCTTCCACCGCACAGAATGCCCCACAGAGGAGGCATCTGTGCCGCGAGATAGTGTGCCGCTAGAGATGCCAGCACACTGATGAAGACGATTTTCGCGCACTGCAGCCAGGGAAGTCTGATCTTGTACAGGCGGATGCCGATAGCCCACATGGTTCCCACTGCCAGCACCTGTGCCGCCCCGCTACCAATGCACGCGCCCACCGCGCCGTGTACAGGAACGAGATACCAGGCGACCCCAATGTCGACGACCCCCGCGAGAACCGTCGCTGCGATGACATAACTCTGACGCTCCACACTCTGCAGGAGGTTCTGCACCGGACTGATGAAGGCTTTGGGCATGCACAACAACGGAGCCAGGGTCACGACCATTGCCGCGCCCCGGTACTGGTTTCCGTAGAGGACGAGTAGCGCCGGAACGGCCAATGCAGCGAAAATGAAGTGCAGTGGGATTGAGGTTAGCACCAGATAGCGAAACGAGGAAGCCACAATGTAAGGAAGCCTGGATTTGTCGCGCCCATACTGAGCAAAGATTGTGGCGCCCGCCGCCGACCCGAAGATTGAAGCACTGATCAGCAGCCGCTCGGCCATGCTAAATGCCACCGAGTAGTAAGCTACTTGGCGGATATCAGAGCATAGGTTCTTCAGCAGAAAGAACTCCGACCGGTCCCACACAATCAGGGCCACAATCATGCTTGCAACACTCTGCCATGCGAAGGAAATCATTCGCCCGGTCAGGCCCGCCGGACGATCTTGCGCGGTCTCCCATGCGAGAATGCGTCTGATCGTCGGAAAGAAGCGAACAAGGAAATCGGCAGCCCTCGTAAGGAACACTGCTGCACCAATCCCGACTACACCCCATTTCAGCACTACTGTCGCTGCAACCAGCACGAAGAAGAGCAGAATAGAGATGACCGATGCGGGCAAGTTCCGCGAGAGTTCCTCTGTGGCAACATTTGCCTGCGCTGAGATGAAGTTGACCATCCCTGGCCAGATGCTCAACGCCACCAGCACTGCGGCCAAAGTGTACTCGGCGCTGGCGTCCTTCAGCACCCAGAGAACAATGCCGCCAGTGGCCAGCGTTGCCATTCCCGTCTGGAGCAGCAGGGTGCGGAGATAAATATACCGCGCTGTTCCCCGATCACCGATGCCGAGAAATTCGGCCATGTATTTCCGCGTTGTCGCCGGAATGCCGACTCCTCCCAAACTACTGACAACCGACGCAACCCACGACACGTAAATCATATAGCCCATCGTGGATGGGCCCAGAATGCGGGCTATCGCTATCGACGTAAAGATCGTGACGATGAAATTGATGGCGTTCTCGAGGCCGTACCAGCCTGTGTTTCTCGCTATTGTCGCGGTATTCGACATATCGGCACTAACTCGACTCATGGGCATTGCGCTTTGGTTCTGTACTTCTCTACCGTTCCAAGCTAGAAACCGAAAGCGCTTGGTTTGTCGACGCTCCGATTCAGTGTCCGTTGCGTTCTAACCAAGCCCTTGCAATGCGGTACGGGCATCCTTGGCCGCCTGCGAGTCGGGCGCCAGTGAGGCAGCCCTTTTCAAGTGGATGGTCGCGTCGTTCTTGTCCTGTAGCTTGCTGTAGACCATTCCCAAGTGATACTGCATCGTGGCGTTATTCGGTTCGGCCTTGATCGCGTCCTCCAGCAGATCGCGGGCAAATCCGTATGTACCTTTGCAGTAGTAGGCCCACGCAAGTGTGTCCGCGGCACTGGATGAATTTGGCATAGCTCGTCTTGCAGTCTGTGCTAGTGAGATAGCTACATCCACGTTTTCGCCCCTCTGCAGCATCATGTACGCAAGGTTGTTAGCGGCAACAGGCTGTTGCGGCTGGAGTTGCAGCGATTTCCTATAGTAAGTCTCTGCCTTTGCAACATCTCCCCGAGATTCCTCAAGAGTTCCGAGAATCGCAATGGCACCGGCATCGTTTGTATGCGAATTGTGCCACTGTTCCCAGGCGTTGATAGCATTCGCCACTTGTCCGCGTTGTACCTGGACCTGCGCGAAAAGAACGACCGCTTCACCATCGCCCGGATTCATGTCAATCGCTTTCTTAGCGGCCGCAGCGGCCTGGTCCAGGTTCTTGTTTTGAACCTGCAGCTGAGCCAGCAGATCATAAAAGCCACTGTTGTTCGGACTCTTGGCGATCTGCGCATTTACACGAGCCAGGGCCTTGTCAGAGTGCTTTTGATAAATGTCATAACCCATAAGGAGACGCATGGCCTCGATGGAATTAGGATCGCACTGCAATGCTTTTTCCAGGAGGGACGCTCCTTCAGGAAGCCGCTTCTGGCTGAATCGCAGTTTGCCTAGTTGGAGATAGGCATTCGGACTTTGTGGAGCGATGCTGATTGCCGTCTTCAGGTCGGCTTCCGCCTTGTCAGCCGAGTTATGGCTGACCTCCACAATCGCACGCCACACATAGCCTCCTGGATAGCGCGGTGCGGCGCTGATTGCCTTCTCTGCTACGTTGGACAGCAGATCCAAGTCACCCCGCTGAACCGCGATTAACGCCAGTTGCTCGAGTGCATCCAGCGCGAAAGGATTCAGCGTCACGACTTGAAGGAAGCTTCTCTCGGCCAGAGCGCTATCCCCCTCCGCAAGAGCCGCTTTGCCCAGCCAGAATTGGATGAAGGCGTCCTTGGGAAAGTTCTTAGCCCCTTCCATAAGAGCATTTACGGCGTCGCTCGTCTTGCCATCGCTGAGTAATACGCTTCCGTTCAAGGCTGCCACTTCGGAGTCTTTGGGGTTACTCTTCATCAGCCCGGCTACCACGCTTCGTGCTGTCGCGAAGTCCTTCAGCTCGAGAAGAACGCGAACGAAGCCCTTCTGTACGGATACATTTTTGGGATACCTTGCGGCGAGGCTTGCAAACTCCGCTCTCGCTTTGTCCAACTGCCCTGAGTCTGCGAAGTAATCTCCCAGTATTCGCACTCCCTGTGGATTGTCGGAAAGGTCCTTCGACGCTTGACGGAGTACATCCTCAGCCTTTGACTGAATGCCCTCTTTCAAATAGACTTGCGCAAGATTTGACCGGGCAGAAAGACTCTTGGGATCCGTCGCGATAGCGTCTTTGCCGGACTGTTCAGCCTCTGACCAGCGCGCATTCTTGATGTAGAAAGAAGTGAGCACCAACTTTACGCCAACTGATTTCGGATCGAGAGCGACAGACTTCTTCAGCTCTTCTTCTACCGAAGAACTTTTTGTCGGATCACCCGCTTGAAGCAGAGCCAATTCCTGGTGAAAAACCGCCCGGCCTGGTTCAAGTTCAAGAGCTCGATGAATCTCGGTGAGAGCTTGATCGTTGTTGCCCCGCTTGATGGCAATGGCTGAGAGCATGGCATGAACGTCAGGGTCGTTTGGTTCGGCTGCAAGAACAGCTTCGGCCTGTGCTTGCGCAGCATCGGTGTTACCACCGGCGAGAAGCATATTCCCAAGGTCGATCCGTGCCTTGTAGTTAGCAGGCTGCAGGTCTACGGTCCGCTTAAGTTCGCCATAGGCCGCGCCGTATTGACCTAGATGAAGATATGCCTTGCCCAACTCAAAATGAGCGTCCGAATAGCTCCTATCGATTTTCACGGCATTCGCAAATTGGATAGCGGCTTCGCGGTACTTGCCCTCTGCGCTGTATCTTTTTCCGCTCTCCAAATATTTCTGCTTCCGCACGTTTGGATCGCCGTGACACCC
>Ga0181520_10007830_pt1 | contig 15498 bp, 9 predicted proteins | sample PEATcosm2014_Bin_29_FD_132451 | JGI IMG/M metagenome (GOLD analysis project Ga0181520, IMG submission 132451) | Peatland microbial communities from MTU Mesocosm Facility, Houghton, MI, USA - PEATcosm2014_Bin02_30_metaG | ecosystem: Environmental > Terrestrial > Soil > Wetlands > Peat | place...
GCTTTACAGGCTGCGGAAAAACTCTTCTGGAAGGCTCGGTGCGTCAGGGCACGACCGGGGCACCGGGGGACCCACAGGGTCGGGGTCGCGTGCCGATAAGGCCCATAGAATGAGTGCGGCTTTAGCCCCCGAGGGATGCTTTCCTGGCTTTTTGAACCCCGAACAACACTTTTTCCGCAGCCTGTTTAGCCCTGAGGGACGGGCTCTTGCGGCTTATCGCCCGCTGCTAAACAGTTTTTATGCAGGATCTTAGGGACTCGTTGGACCTCTGGGCGGCTTTGCATAGCAATGCCTTGAGCTGGGGGCAAGTTCTCGACGAGGTTCTGCTAGGGAGAGTGGGGCGGCAGGTCGAGAACGGTGGCTCCTGCGCTTTGGATGGTCTCTTGTACGCCTGGAACCTCGTGGCTCCCCCGGTTGTCGAGGAGAACGATCTCTCCAGGTGGGAGGTTGAGAACCAGCACTTGGTACTGAACCGGGAAAACGCTACCCTCTGGGAGCCCGGCCGAAGCGGCGCGTCATGTTGGTCGATGTCCAGGTTTCATCGATGAAGACCAGCTTTTTCCGCGCTCATCGTGGGCAGCGCTTCGATCTACGCCCGACGCGCCGCCACGACGTCCTCGCATTCTTGCTTGCTTGCTTGCTCGCTTGCATGCAGTGTTTTCTAAAAGGTAAGGTTCCACGTGTTCGACCGATGCCAAAGCACCTCGGGCTTGATGGCAACGCCCTTTTTCTGCTAGCCGGTCGCAAATCTGATTCAACGCCGGCTCCGGTTCGGCTTCGATCCAGTTCAATTAATGATTCAATAGCTCTCGTGCCGCCATCCTGCCCAGCCGAATGCAATCTGGGATTCCGATGCCGTCGTAGGCATTCCCCGCCAACCGCAGCCCGGCCAGCTCCGCCGCCCGCTCCGCGATCAGCTTTCGCCGCTCCTGGTGCCCGACTGCGTACTGGGCCATGGCTCTCCGCCAGCGCGAAACCTGCGTATGTTCCGGGGCCACATCGAGGCCGATGACCTTGCTGCCCAAAATCTCGCTCAACTCCCGCTGCACAATCGACACAAGGACCTCGTCCGTTTCTGCCAGCAAAGGTTCGTTCTTCGCCCCGCCCAGGAAAGCGCGGATCACAACTTTGCCCGTCGGCGTCCGGCCCAGAAACTTGCGATGAACAAAGGTGCAGGCCAGCATCGTGCGCCCCTCGGTGGCGGGCACCAGGAAGCCGAACCCGTCCGGCAGGATCCCCAGATTGGTCTCGTCGTAGACCAGGTTGACCGTGATCGACGAGGAATATGGAATCGCCCCCAGCTCTTTTCCAAGCACCGGGTCCGCAGCCCCAAGCAGCTCACCCGCAGCCCAGGCAGGCACTGCCACGATCACCGAATCGTAGAACTCCGCATGTCCCCCGGCCAGAACCATCCAGCCTTCGGTGACCTTTTCCAGTGCGCTCACCGGGGTCGACAGTCGCACGGACCTGGAGTCGAGCCTAGCCACGATAGCATCCACCAGTTGCTGCATCCCGCCCTGCAGCGTGGTAAAAATCGACCGCGGGGCCGACGGTCTGGCTCCCACACCCGGACCAGGTGCCGGCGACGCCTGGCCGATCTTGGCTGCGGCCTGCATCTTCGCCTTCATTTTCCGGTGCGCCGCCAGCATCCCTCGCGTCAGCGATCCGTACTCGGTTTCCATCTCCACCAGCCGCGGAAGAACGGTCCGCGCGCTCAGTTGCCGCGAGTCGCCCCCGTAGATTCCGCTCAGCAGCGGATCGGCCAGACGGTCGACAGCCTCCGTGCCGAAGTGGCGCTCCACCAGCGACGCCACCGATTCGTCCGGCAGACCGGTCTTGCGCGGAGGTAACAACAGTTCCAGCGCCATCCGCACCTTTGTCGGAATGCTGAAAAGCCGGGTCAACGCCGTCGGAATCAGCTTGGTTGGAATCAGGAACATGAGTCCATCCGGCAGGGGCACCAGCCGGTTCCGCACCAGGATATAGGTCTTGCGCGCCGCATCGTTCGAGGGCACAAGGTCCGCTCCCAGACCCAGTTCGCGGCACAACTCCGCGCCCGCAGGCTTCTCGCTCAGGAAGGAGTCCGGACCGCGCTCCAGCACAGCGCCATTTACCACTTCCGACGCCAAAGACCCGCCCAGCCGCCCGCCCGCTTCATACAGGGTGTACTCTACTGCCGCGCCGGCGCCGCGAGCCTTCTCCAGCTCATAAGCAGCCGCCAGGCCCGCTATGCCTCCGCCAATGATTGCTGTTCGCATCCTCGACCCCATCCCATTCTTACAGCAGCAGCCGCTATCCCGGTTGGCTGGGTGGGAAACTTCTCGATCTCGAAAAAGCTCGGGCGCCGAACCATCGGAATCTTCGTCCCGCCCGTCTCAGGCAACTGATTCAAATCGCATGAAGAGCGCCAGCAGGCGAGTCGATCGACCCTGGACGAGGGTTTCAGTCCGTTATCCCAAGTCGGCCCCTCCCTCGGTGGAACGGGAAATGGAAGGAGTACGGAGCCTGTGTGGTGGGGCTTGCTGCTTTAGTGAACCCCGTGCCCATTCATCCATGGACCGTAGGCTCGATCTTCCTTCTGGATATGGTTGGTGAGCCAATCGTGGAGAAAGGTAAGGAGTTCGAGGTTCATGCGTTCGCCGCTTTGGTAGCGAATGACAAAGTCATTTACCTGTTTGTTCAGGTCTTCATGGTGCTTGCGGTGAGCATCAAGTGCCGGATAGCCCGCGCCCGACAACATGTTTTCTTCCCACGAAAAGTGGTCGTGCGTATAATCCAGCAGCTTCTGCAGCAGCGGCCCCGTCACCGTACCCGCATGGCCCTTCATCATCGCGGCATGCAGTTCGTTCAGGGCATCGACCAAGCCCATGTGCTGCCTGTCGATTTCCTTCACACCCGTGGAGAACTTTTCAGTCCAATTCAAAAATGCCATCTGGTCCCTCCCATCGCTGGCCCTTCGGCCGATTGGTCTTTGCCTCACGCAAGACGAAACCGAGTTGAATTTCGGACGCCCCTGGTATTCTCGCCGTGGAACGGAGCTTCGCCGCTCAACCTGCGCCAAGGCGCTCCACTGAAAACCTCAAATCAAACTTGCCGAGCCAGAAGGAACGGGAAGAACTTCCGGTCTTCCTGCAGCATATGCTTGGCGACGATATCGTGAATGATGAACCGCAACAGATCTGTCTCTGAGCCCTGACCTTGTTCGAATTGATCTGCCAACTTGTCAGCGCCTTTCTCCAACTCGCGGTGGATCTCGCCGTGATCCGCGGATAACGAGTACCCGGCCGCGCGGAGAATCTCCTCTTCGTGCAGGAAGTGCATCCGCACGTGGGCGATCAACTCCCGCACCAGGGGCAGCAAACTCGTTTCTCCGCCTCCCACAGTCATGACACCGATAATGCGGTTGGCCATGCGGAACAATTCCTGGTGTTCCGCGTCAATGACCGGATGCCCACACAGGTAAGAGGGTTTCCAGTGCAGAATGAGCACCGGAGGCATGATGTTTCCGCCCACCGCTTCTTTCTTTGCGTCTTCCCAATCCAGCACCACCAGATTTCGTCCGCCCTGCTTGGCCTCGTACAACGCGGAATCGGCCCGCTCCAGGAGGGCGTGCAATTCTTCATCTTCCCGGTGCCCGGCCACTCCCATGCTCACCGTAACCTGAATATCCCCTTCAAAGCGGAATTCCTCCAGCTTTAACCGAATCCGCTCCGCGACGATCCGAGCCCCGGCAGGCCCCGTTTCCGGCAACAGGATGACGAACTCCTCGCCTCCCCAACGGCCCAGCATGTCGATCGAACGCAGGCAGCTCTGCGCGATCTCGCAAAACCCGCGCAAAACCCGGTCACCGGCATTGTGTCCGTGGGTATCGTTGACCACCTTGAAGTGATCCAGATCCATGATCACCAGCGAGAGTTTGTCGCCATACCGGTCCGAGCGCAACAGCTCGAACCGCGCCCTCTCGTCCAGGCGGTTCCGATTCATGGCGCCCGTAAGCGGGTCGGTGGACGCCTGTTGCTCGAGCATCGCCTGCAGCCGCTTGCTTTCGGTGACGTCGCGCAGACTGAAGGTAAAGTACATGGGCGTGCTCGCCTTGCTCTGCACCAGTCCCCTGGTCACTTCGGCGCACAACAGTTCCCCGTGCTTGTTCACGAATCGCCGCTCAAAGACTGTCCTGAACCTCTCCTTGGTGGCCGCGTCGTTGAATTCAACGAGTGCCTGGGCCTGTTCGTCGGGGGCCCAGATATCGCGAAGATTCAAGCGCTTTAACTCTGCCTCGCTGTAGCCCAGAATCGCGCAAAGCGATTGGTTTGCTTCAAAAATGTTGCCGTCCAGGTCGGCCATGCCGATCCCTGTATTGGAGAACTCGAAGGCCAGCCGGAATCGCTCCTGATCTTCGACAAACGCCTTGGAACCGCCATTCAAGGTATTGATTTCGCGCGCAGTTATCAAGACGCGGAGGGGCTCTCCCTCCATGCGCACGCCCTGGCATTGCAAATGCCAGACCGCGCCTTCTCCGGCCTTCAGTTCCAGAAGATGCTTGGCTGCTTTGCCTTTGCTTACCGCAGCGGCATGAAGAGCGCTGGCGCGCTCGGGGTTGGTGAAGAAACTCGCGAAATCCGTTCCGATCAGCTGTTCAAGCGAGAGACCCCAAGCCTTCACCGCTGCAGGGTTGGCGTCCACGATGGCCATGTGGGAGTTCAGGGTCAACTTCAAGACCGTGGTGGCCGGAAGCACTTCCGAACGGCCAGTTCCCATGCTTCGATCATCGTTGGCGGCAACTATCTGCAAGCACTATCTCCCTGAGCACCCGGTCTCCGTAGATCCCTTATCGTCCAATCCAGACAGCCCGATAGACCGCAAGGGTCTGCCATAGAGTTTATCCATCTTGAATACCGCCGCCGTCATGCGGCCGGGCGAAAACTCGATTCGCCTTCCACCATCCGTACGAGACCCACAACCCTGCTCTTCTAAAGCAGCTCGAAGGACCCGGCCGCGCTCTGCAACTCCGCGTCCCAGTGCTTCGGTTGATAGATACAGCACGGTTCCTGCGCCAGCGGGTCCCCGGTCAGCGCATACGCCCGCGCCCGCGAGCCGCCGCAGATCTCCTTGTATTCGCACGCACCGCACTTGCCCTCCAGCTTGCTGGAGTCGCGCAACGACTTGAAGATAGGCGCATTCTGGTAGATCTCCTTGAGCGGCGTGAGCTTGACGTTGCCCGCGTGGATCGGCAGAAATCCGCTCGGGTACACGTTGCCCACATGCGAAACGAACAGGAACCCCTTACCGTCGTTCACCCGGCGCGTGGCCCAGCCCATGGTGCGGGTTTTGGCGTCGGAGGTCGGCGCCCCGGCTTCATAACCGGCTTCTTTGGCAGCCGGGTGGCCACTGCCATGCCCCATCTTCCGTTCTTCGAGGTTGTGTTGCAGCAGGTAGCGCCGGTAGTGCATGGCTTCGGTGGTCTTGATCTGGAAGCTCACCCGGTGCGACAGTTCGTAGATCTTGCCGAAGACGCTCTCGAACTCCTCGCCCGACAGAAGATCGGCCTGCTGGCCTCGCCCGACGGGCACCAGGAAGAACACGTTCCACATCACGATGGCCAGCTTTTCAAACAGCGCGCACAACTCGTCGAGCTCGTGCGCGTTATGCCGGCTGATGGTGGTGTGCACCTGAATCGGCAAACCCGCCTCGTTGGCCCATTCGATGGCCTGGATGGTGCGCGCCCATGCCCCGGGAAGACCGCGGAACTTGTCGTGAATCTCCGGCGTGGATCCGTCCAGCGAAATCCCCAGCCTAACCAGCCCGGCTTCTTTCAACTGGAAAATCGCTTCCCGGGTCAACAGCGGCGTCGCGCTCGGCGTCAGCGCCACCATGACGCCCTTGCCGGCCGCGTAGCGGATCAGCTCGAACACGTCCTTGCGCTTCAGCGGGTCGCCCCCGGTAAACACAAAGATCGGCACATGCATGTCGGCGATCTGGTCGATCAGCTTCTTGCCTTCTTCGGTGTTGAGCTCGTCGGGATGGGCAATGGGCTGGGCCGCCGCACGGCAGTGCTTGCAGGCCAGATCGCAGGATTGGGTGACTTCCCAGATGGCGAGAAACGGGGTTTCGTCGAAATTCAACCCGCCACGGGCGGGGATATTGTGCATCGGTTCCATCAAAAAGACCTCCACTCGATTCGCGCCGGCCGGCTTCGGGGGCCCAGGGGGCGGGGAGACCGTGCTGCGAATCATTCTCAGCAGACCAGTATTTCCCCTCCACAAGATGTGATTGAGATCACTTTATCTTGCTGGATTCAGGACCCCGGCCCCCGGGCACTGGACAAGAAGATAAAAAATGGCTCATTATTTGATCCTCAGGCAACAATTTCGATCTGAGGTTCGTGCACCAGAAGGCTGGGCTGCGCCAACAGGCGTGATGCCGGTCACGTGCAACTGTGCCCTTCGGCACCGCATTCCAGGCGCCGTTCTGTCAACATTCGTCCGCACCATCAGGAGGTTCCCATGGCAGCCGTTATCAAGCCTGGTTGGAGCAAACCTTCCACTCTCCTCTTTGCCGCCGAGATTCCCACCAATGAGAAGGCCTTCGCCTTCGCTCTTGCCCAAGCCTCCGAATTTGGTGCGGACCTCATCCTCTTCCACGCCTATGACACCCTGGTCGTTGCGGCTTCTGAGACTTCCGGCATCCGCTACTACGACTACGCCGCTGCCGCCCACTCTGAAATGAAACACCTCGAGCCCCTCGCCCAGCGGGTGCGCGCCGCCGGGGTTCGCTGCGAGGTTGTGGTGCGCCCCGGCTTGGCAGCCGACCAGATCCTGTCCTTTCTGAGGGAGCGCTCCATCGATCGCATCGTCATGGGCACGCATTCCCCCGGCCCCATCGGCAAGTTGCTGGTTGGCTCAGTCGCCGAGGCCGTCCTGCGCACCGCCGTGGTCCCGGTCTACATCGTTGGACCTGAGGTGGTCGAAGGCACGTACCGCAACTACGCTACCCGCACCATCCTCTGTGCCGTCAGCCTCCATGAGGTCAGCTCAACCGTCGCGGCATTTGCCGCCGAATTGGCCGCGCAGCACAATGCCCGGCTCATCCTGCAGCACGTCATTCGACCTCAGGAACGTGCCGAGGTCCTGGCCGGACGCAGCCTCGATGAGCTCGAAGCCGACCTGCTTTCGCTGGTCCCTGCCGAATTGCGCCGGACCATCGCCGTGCAGGCCATCGTCGTTCCCGGCGATCCGACTGAGGAGCTGCTCTATCAGGCGCGGGCCCAGCAAGCCGACCTGGTGGTGCTCGGGGCACAAGGCGCTTCGGCCTTTGCCGCCATCACCCGCCACGGCGTGGTCTATAAGGTCCTGGCCCATTCTCACTGCCCGGTCATGACCCTGTCGCCGGTCGTGCTGGCAGAATACGGCGTCAGCGGAGAAAAGCATCGTGCCGCCGAAGTCTACATGGCAGGCGTCTTTTAGCCTGTCGCAAAAGTGGAGTCTTGCGGCACGACTTCGGTCGTGCCGTAAGACGCTGAAAGAAAAGCTGGGCTTCAGCCCCCGAGGGAAGTTCCAAGCGATTCCTGCTTTCGCCACAGCCAGTTAGTCACCAAACCCAGCGGGGTGGAAAATCAACTCCACCCCGACCATCACCACAGCCTCAGCGCGCCTTCCCGGAAGGTTTTGCGCTCTTCGCCGGCACACGCGGCTTGGCCGTCGGCTTTTCAAGACATGGCTGCACCGCGCACAGCACGCCCGTGATGCCTTTTCCTTCGGTAATAGTGAAAATCCTGTCTTCCGCGGGCAGTTTGACGGTTTCCTCCGCTCCAGACGGCCAGTGAATCTCCGCGCTCCCCGCATCGGTCGCGTCGCCCAAGCCGAAATGCGGCCGCTGATCGTTCGACGAGATATAGCTCCCCCCGCTCAATACGTCTTCCCGCTGACGCATCCCGTTGGCGGCCAGATAAACCGTCGCCCCCACCGCATCGCGCGGACTCTTCGGCCCGCCCACCAGCTTCAACTCCACCCAGTGATGCTTGTCCGGGTTCACGTTCTTCAGCAGCACCGGCGGCCCGTCGATGGGGTTGATCACCACATCGATCTTGCCGTTGTTGAACAGATCGCCGAAGGCCGCTCCCCTTCCCGACGTCAGCGTGGCCAGCCCTGAACCACGCACCGGCGGCACGTATTCGAACTTGCCGTCCCGCGTGTTGTGAAACAGCAGCGGACGCTCGGCAAAGGTGGTGCCAAAGTCGTGCTGGTCCACCTGCGGATAGACATGCCCGTTGATCATCACGATGTCTTTCCAGCCGTCGTTGTCGTAGTCGATGAACCCATCGCCCCAGCCCACAAACGGCACAGCCATCTGCGTGATTCCCGCGCGATCGCCCACGTCGGTAAAGCTGGCCTCGCCGTCGTTATGATAGAGAGCCTTGAAGTCGTCGCTGAAGTCCGTCACCAGCAGATCCAGCAGGCCGTTGTTCATGTAGTCGCCCACGGCCAGGCCCATCGACGCAATCTCGCGGCCGTCCTTGTTCAGCGCAAAGCCCGAGACGTAGCTCTGGTCTTCAAACGTGCCGTCGCCCTTGTTGATGTAGAGAAAATTGGGCTCCGAGTCGTTGGCCACCAGCAGGTCCACCTTCCCGTCGTTGTTCACGTCCACAAAAATGGCGGTGAAGCCGTAATAGGCGTTCGGGTCGGAGACACCGGCCTTCACGCTCACGTCGGTAAAAGTCCCATCGCCGTTGTTGTGAAACAGGTGATCCGGCTCGCCCGGCAATCCGTGCGGCCCGCACATCACCTGGACCCCGTGCAACTGGCAAAAGGCCAGCGGAACGCTCCCGTTTTCCGGATCGGGCTCGTGCTTCAGGTCGTAGTGCACATAGCCGGAGACGAACAGATCCAGCCGCCCGTCGCCGTCGTAGTCGCCCCAGGTGGCCCCGTCCGACCAGTTGCCCAGGGTGACGCCGGCCTTCTCGCCGACATCGGTGAACGTCCCGTTGTGGTTGTTGTGGTAGAGGCGGTTGTTGCCGAAGTTGGCCACAAAGATATCGGGCCAGCCGTCGTTGTCGTAGTCGCCGATGGCCACGCCGAAACCCCATCGGTCGTTGGTGACCCCCGCCTTGGCGGCCACATCGGTAAACGTCCCGTCGTGGTTGTTGTGGAACAGGGCGGCATGAGGCGGCGTGGTTTTGCCGCTCATCGCATCGTAGGTCGAGCCGTTCACCAGGTAGATATCCAGCCAGCCGTCGTTGTCGTAGTCCAGCAGGCCCACGCCCGAGCCGTCCGTTTCCAGAATGTACTTCTTCGCGGCTGTGCCCATGACGTGCTGCCACTTGGAAAGGCCCGAGGCCTTGCTGGCGTCCTCGAACACCACCGTCCCCTGGTCCTTCTCCACAAATCCACCCGCGGTGATGGGTCTCTTTTCGGCGTCGTAGACCGGGGCGAAAGTTCCCGCCGACGAAATGCCGCCCATGCCGCTCTGCGGTGGTGGAGTTTGGCCGAAGCTGGACGAATGCAGCACCATCCAGAGGCCGAGCGCCGGCAGGAAGGTTCTAGAACGCCACGGCGAGGCGCAGGCAGAATCCGTGGCGAAGGTAGAACGACGTACTGGCGGCAAGGGCCTCTCCTAACCCGGCGCAGCCGGAATCAAAGTGTCCCGCCCCAATAGAAGTTGACAAAAACCACTGTCATCCTGAGCGAACGGGGCCCCAGACGCTTTTCAGTCTGGGGGTGGTGAGACGAAGGATCTGCGGTTGCTTTTCGGAATTCCTGAACCAACCTTGGAGTCCGTGCAGTCGTGCCGAAAAAGTTCGGACTGGGCGGGTGGTCAAGACCTCAAAGAGCCGCGAATGGAGGGCGGGTGGGCACAAACCTCCGCCGTTTTGGGTTCGTGCTCGCCCATCCGCCTTGGTGACGGGTCAAGGTTGGGCCAACCGCCTGAGCGGGGATTATCGACTTCGACGCACCTGATACCAAGCGAACACCGCCAGGAGAACAAAAACGGCAAGAATGACAAGCGCGGTTTTCGCCCATGACAGAAAGACTTGAGGCCAATTTAAGGGAACGCGGTCGATAACTCGCTGCTCGGTGTCTCCCCAAAGCCATTCACCAGGAGTTCCTTTGCATTTGAACCGATAGGATGCAAGTGGAACGATTGGCAAACCAGCCAGAGCGAACCACTTGGTTCGAAGCCGAATGTTGGCCGCTTTGTCGGCCTCGTTGAGGCAGCGGTTGCCAAAGAATAGTAGGGCTGGCCCGTAGTCTGCGAATCCCTTTTGTTGCGCTTCATCGCGAAGATTGATGCGATTCTTGTGTGCCGTGTTCCGTTTCACATCGCTGGATTTGAAACTGCGCCGCTTGAGTTCTTCCGTCAACACCTGTTCCGCTTGCTCGGTGAATCCGTCCTCGGCCCTCAAATTCAAGAGTTGAGTGTCGGTAAGAGTCTCGTAATACTTTGCAAGTGCTTCCGCATCCGGCATGGTTTTGAATACATGCTATCTCAGCCTACCGGCTTCTTCTACGGGAATCAGAGATCGCGCCTCGGTAGTCGCCAAACCAGTAGCCACCCCCAAAGTCACTCTCCTTAATGCCCCGGCGCCGAGGCAACGCTAGCCGCCACAGGTGCCTTCGCATCCACGCACGCTGCCCCGCCGCACAGGGCGCCGGTAATCCCCTGCCCTTCGGTGATGGTATAGATGCGATCCTCTGCAGGTATTTTGACCGTCTCCTTGGCGCCCGATGGCCAGTGGATCTCCGCCGTCCCTGCGTCCACCGCGTCGCCCAGCCCAAAGTGAAGTCGCCTGTCGTTGGAGCTGATGTAGCTCCCGCTCGACAGCACGTCTTGCCTCATGCGCAGCCCGTTGGCCTTCAGATAAACCGTGGCGCAAGTCGCGTCGCGCGGACTCTTCGGCCCGCCCACCAGCCGCATCTCCACCCAGTGATGATGGTCGGGATTCACATTCCGCAGCAGCACCGGTGGTCCGTCAATGGGATTGATGATGACATCGATCTTGCCGTCGTTGAATAGGTCGCCAAAGGCCGCTCCCCGGCCCCCCGTCACCACCGCTAGCCCCGTGCCCTTCACGGGTGGCACGTAGCTGAACTTGCCGCCCTTCTCGTTGTGAAACAGCAGCGGCCGTTCGGCAAAGGTCGTTCCCCAGTCGTGCTGGTCCACCTGGGGATACACATGCCCGTTGGTCATGAACAGATCGAGCCAGCCGTCGTTGTCGTAGTCCAGGAACCCGTCGCCCCAGCCCACAAACGGGATCGTCGTCTGCGCGATCCCGGCCTTGTAGCTCACATCGCTGAAGCTGGCGTCGCCGTCGTTGTGGTAGAGCACCTTGTAGTCGTCGCCAAAATCGGTCACGAAAAAGTCCACCAGCCCGTTGTTCTCGTAGTCGCCCGCGGCAATGCCCATGGAGGCGATCTCCCGCCCGTCCTTGTTCAGCGCGAACCCCGACACGTAGCTCTGGTCGTCGAAGGTGCCGTCCCCCTTGTTGATATAGAGATAATTCGGCTCCGAGTCGTTACCCACCACCAGGTCCGGCTTGCCGTTCCCGTTCAGGCTCACAAAGATCGCGGTAAAGCCGTAGTAGGCGTCCTTGTCCTCCACGCCGGCCTTCACCGCTACATCGGTGAAAGTGCCGTTGCCGTTGTTGTGGAACAAGTGGTCGGGCTCACCCTTCATCCCACGGGGCCCGCAGTTCACGCTTGCTCCGCGATATTGGCAGTTGGCATAACCCACAGCCTTGGTCCCGGCAATCGGCAAGTTATCCCGGTCGAAATGCACATACCCGGTCACATACAGGTCCAGCAGTCCGTCGCCGTCGTAGTCGCCCCAGCTCGATCCAGGCGACCAGTTGCCCAGTGCCACCCCTGCCTTCTCGGCGATGTCGGTAAAGGTCCCGTCGTGATTGTTGTGGTAAAGCCGGTTCTTGCCGTAGTTGCCAACATAGATGTCGGGCCAGCCGTCGTTGTCGAAGTCGGCAATGCTCACCCCGTAGCCCCAGCGGTCGTTGGTTACCCCCGCCTTGGCCGCCACGTCGGTAAAGGTGCCGTCGTGGTTGTTGTGGAACAGCGCGGCATGAGGCGGCGTCTCCTTGCCGTCCAGAGCGTCGAAGGTCGAGCCATTCACCAGGTAGATATCCAGCCAGCCGTCGTTGTCGTAGTCCAGCAGCCCCACGCCTGAGCCGTTGGTCTCCACGATGAAGGTCTTCTCCGGCACGCCCATTTTGTGCGACCAGCCTGAAAGCCCGGCCTTCTTGGTGATGTCTTCAAACACCACGGGTCCTTTGTCCACAAATCCGCCCGCGGTGATGGGCCGTTTCAGCTCGTCGTAAACCGCGGCCGCGCCCAGCCCTCCTGCGATGCCGCCGCCCATGCCGCCCTGTTGCGGCGGGGGCGCCTGTTGTCCACTTGCCTGCTGGGGCCAGAACGTCGCCGGCGCCGTCAATGTGGCAATCAGGAGAGCGGAACAGAAATCTCTAAAGGTAAACCGCAAGAGGCCTCCACGGCCTGAAGTGTATCGCATTGTCTTATTGGATCAGATTGCACCGGGGTCCGGCGAAACACGTGTTTCGTTGACGCGGGCCTTTGTCAACTCGCGAACATGCCGGGACGCACAATGCGGATGCGTGAAGTAACTGGGTGTCCGGTTCCAGGCGCGCGGCAGTTTGTTTTGCGGCCGCTGCCTTCTCCGATTGTGGGCTTTGCAGAAATCGCCATCCCAGCTTCGGCGTTTGGCGTATCGCTAGAGCAATTCGTAGCCCGCGAACCAGTAGCCGATCTCGAAGGCTGCGGTCTCTTCGGCGTCGGAGCCGTGAATGGCGTTTTCCTGGATCGACCCGGCGAACTGCTTGCGGATGGTTCCCTCTTCGGCGTTGGCAGGATTGGTGGCGCCCATCAGCTTGCGCAGGTCGGCGATGGCGTTGTCTTTCTCCAACACCATCAACACCAGCGGACCGGAGGACATAAAGGAGCAAAGGCCGTCGAAGAAGGGACGCTGGGCGTGGACGGCATAGAAGCCCTTGGCTTGCTCGATGGAGATCGACTGCTTCTTGATGGCTGCAATCTTGAAGCCGGCCTTGTGGATCTCGGTCAGAATGGCTCCGACGAAGCCCTTGCGAACCGCGTCCGGTTTGACGATGCTGAAAGTGCGTTGCGCCACGGGGATAGCTCCTTGAATAAAATACCTTTGCCTTCGTATTGTAATCGGGACAATCGGGCACTGCCCCGGGAACCTGGAATCTGGTAAAGTTTCCGCATGTTGCGGATGAAAGCGTTGCCTTGTATGGATTCGATTCTGTTGGTTGCGGCGGTTACCACGGCCTTGATGGGCCTTCAGGCCTCCGGACAGACGCCTGCGGGAGATCCAGCTTCTACCGCCTCCGCGGCAGAGCTGCGGGTGTTCGACCCCACGCTGATCGATAAGGCAGTGGATCCCTGCGACAACTTCTACCGGTTCAGCTGTAACGGCTGGTTCAAGCGCAACCCATTGCCGCCCGATCAGGCAGTCTATGGAAGGTTTACCGAGCTGTTCGAGATCAATCGGCTGCACTTGCGGCAGATTCTGGAAGAGGCTGCGGTTCCTGCTCCGGAGCGCTCGGCCAACATGCAAAAGATTGGCGACGATTATGCCAGTTGCATGGACACAGCCATAGTGGACAAGCTGGGCCTGGCGCCGCTGCAGCCGGAACTGGACCGCATTGCGGCGATGAAGACGCGGGCTGAATTACCGGCCTTGCTGGCGCATCTGCACTCGATCGGCGTGAACGCCTTCTTTGGAATGGGGTCGAACCAGGATTTTGCCGACGCCAATTCGGTGATCGCCTTTTACGGGGCCGGCGGGCTGGGTTTGCCGGAGCGTGACTACTACACGCGAACCGACGCCAAGAGCGTGGAGCAGAGACAGCAATACGTGGCTCACGTGAAGGCCATGTTTGCGCTGGCCGGCGAGCCGGAGACGCAAGCCGCCAGGGATGCCGAGACAGTGATGAGGATCGAGACCCGGCTGGCCAAGGCTTCGCTCACCATGACCGAACAGCGCGACCCGCAAAACCTGAACCACCCCACGGACGTGGCCGCTTTCCAAAAAGAACTGACCCATTTCGCCGTGAGTGACTACGCCGCGGCTCTTCATGCGCCGGTCGCGGGCAAGATGAATGACACCGAGCCGAAGTTCTTTGAGGAATTCAACGCGCTCGTTGCCGACACCCCGGTGGAGGCGATCAAAACCTATCTGCGTTGGCATCTGCTTCATGCTTACGCCGGCCCGAGTTTGCCGCAGAGCTTCGATCACGAGAATTGGAACTTCTATGCGCATATTCTGAACGGCGCGGAAAAGCAGCAGGAGCGCTGGAAACGCTGCACCAGTCGCGTGGACCTTGAGCTGGGTGAGGCGCTGGGACAGGCCTATGTGGGCCGCTATTTTCCACCCGCCGAAAAGCATCATGCCCTGGAAATGACCCTTGCCATTGAGCAGACGATGGCGAAGGATATCGATGCTCTGGACTGGATGAGCGCGGCGACCAAGGTGAAGGCCAAGGAAAAGCTCCAGGCGGTGATGAACAAGATCGGCTATCCCGACAAGTGGCGCGACTACTCCTCGGTTACGATTGTCCGCGGAGACGCGCTGGGAAACGCCGAGCGGGTCCACCAGTTCAACGAAGCGCGCGACCTGGCCAAGATCGGCAAGCCGGTCGACAAGGGCGAGTGGCAAATGACGCCGCCCACCGTAAACGCCTACTACGATCCGCAAATGAACAACGTGAACTTTCCGGCGGGCTATTTTCAGCCGCCGTTCTATAACGACAACGAGGACGACGCAGCCAACTACGGCGACATGGGCTCGACCGTTGGCCACGAGCTCACCCACGGATTCGACGATGAGGGCCGGCAATACGACAAGGACGGCAACCTGCGGAACTGGTGGACCAAAGACGACGAGCAGCAGTTCAACGACCGTGCCGATTGCATGGTGAAGCAGTACGACGCCATCGAGGCCGTCCCCGGTGTTCACTTGAACGGCAAGCTCACACTTGGCGAGAACCTGGCCGACCTGGGAGGCTTGTGGCTGGCCTGGCTGGCCTGGCTCGACAAGGCCGAGGCTGCACACCTGGACATGTCTGCAACCATGGAAGGCTATACGCCGGCGCAGCGTTTCTGGATCGCCTACGCGCAGCAGTGGTGCACACAGACCCGGCCGGAGCAGCTGAGGACGCAGGCGCAGAGCAATCCGCACGCTCCGGACGAGTACCGGACCAATACCGTGTTGCAGGATTTGCCGGACTTTGCCAAGAGCTTTTCATGCAAGAAAACCGCGCCGATGGTGAACCCCAAGCCTTGCCGGGTCTGGTAGCGGCGTGAAGCGCCTGGGCTGCAGGCTCGACTGTGACCTTGGCGCAAACACGATCCCGTATAGTTCGACGTTGCCTCAAGACGAGGCGGCGGAGGAAGTGAATGGATCAGATGTACGTTTTTTTGCCCTTGGCGTTTGTGGCTTTTATCGTTCTTATCC
>Ga0181520_10007832_pt1 | contig 15496 bp, 8 predicted proteins | sample PEATcosm2014_Bin_29_FD_132451 | JGI IMG/M metagenome (GOLD analysis project Ga0181520, IMG submission 132451) | Peatland microbial communities from MTU Mesocosm Facility, Houghton, MI, USA - PEATcosm2014_Bin02_30_metaG | ecosystem: Environmental > Terrestrial > Soil > Wetlands > Peat | place...
CCCGCATGCCTGGAAACCGGTTCGCGACGACAGGATGCAGCGATTACTCGACCGCCGCGACCGCCTGGGCCGCGAAGGCCGGCGCAGCAACTTCGTGGACAATCCGGAGTTTCTGGTCTATCACTGGTCGGGCACCGGCGAGGGCTTTGCCCCGCCCACCGGCGAGCAGGAGATCAGCGAGCGCATCAATATTGGTGACAACAACTGCCGCGTCTTCCTGGGCATCCCCTTTCCTCATGCGGCGGAAATGCCCTCGCGCGTCAGCGGGCTGGAAAACGATGTACTGAATTGGGCGCGGGACTATGCCTTCTTCCTGGATCACAACCCGTGCGAGATCCATCCGGACGAAGAAGTTGTCGGCGAGTTCCATTGGCAGTTGGATGAGGCGCGCTGCTTCCGCTATCCGGACGAGGTCCACGACGCTGGCTTTGAAGCGCGCAGGCTGGGCGCGGGCGGAATCAGTTATGCGCACACCTGCCCGGACCTGTCCATCGGCCTGGAACTAGGATGGGGCGGGCTGCTGAAGAAGGTCAGGCATTGGAAGTCGCGCCACGAGGCAAACGGCAATCTGGCCGCCGCGCACTATCTTGCCGCGCAGGAACTGGTTGTCGAGAGCATTCAGCGCTGGGTCAAGCGCCACGCGGAAGAGGCCGCCAGGCTGGCGAACGAAGCGCCCGCCGACCTGGCGCAGCATTACCGGACTGTCGCGGAGACATGTGAAGCGATTGTCAGCGAGCCGCCACGCACGTTTCTTCAGGCGATTCAGTGGATCCAGTTCTTCCAACTCAGCGAGCGGATCATTGCGCACGGCAACGGTTACGGACGACTGGACCAGTTGCTGGCCGGCCTCTATCGCCGCGACATCGCCGCCGGCCGCATGAGCCGCGAGGAAGCGCGCGGCTGGATCGCCGAATTGTTCCTGAAGTATGGGGGCAATTACTTTGCCATCGGCGGCAGAAACCGCGAAGGCAAGGATGCAACCAACGAGTTGAGCCGCGTCATTCTTGAAGCTTACGACTTGAATGGCGGCGACAATAACCTGGGCGTAATGTGGCATGAAGACATCGACCCGCAGTTCTTCAACTACGCATGCGACGTGCTGGGCCGCCATGGCACGGGCACGCCGGTTCTGATCGGTTACGACGTGTTGCGGGACAGCGAACTGCGCAGCGGCGTGAGCGAGGATCATGCCTGGGATGTGGCTTATTCCGGCTGCCAGTGGTTTTGCGTGGTGGGCCGCGAGTACAACGATCAGGACCTGAACTCGCTGGTGCTCTTGCAGCCGATGCAGCGCGCCATTCATAGTGCGGTGGAAGAGGGCGTAGACAACTTCGAGACGCTTTTCAACATCTTCAGCGCGGAGACACTGGCCACGGCCAAGGCGCTGCGCGACTTCAAGAACTCAACGTATATGTGGCAGAGCCGTGTGTGGCCCGAGATGGTTACGTCGCTCTGCATGTATAACTCGATCGAGCGCGGCCGCGACTGCACTGACGCGGGCTCCGTGGACTACAACCTGACTTCGGTGAATGTTCTCGGTGTGCCCAACGTTGGCGATTCGTTGTATGCCATCAAGCGGCTGGTCTTTGACGAACACCGTTACACGCTGGCCGAAGTGGAACGTGCGGTGAAATCGGATTGGGCAGGGAAAGAGCCGATGCGCCGCGAGTTCCTGAACGTCGAGAAGTTCGGCAACGATCTGGCCGGCCCGGATGCTTTGCTTGTTCGCCTGTCGGATATGGTGCGGGGCCATCTTGAATCGCTGCGCCAAAACAAGGGCGGGCACTTCCGCGCGTCGCTGTTTCAATACATGGGCCACACTTATGCGGGCCCCATGCTGGGCGCGACTCCCGACGGCCGCCATGCCGCCGAACCGATTGCCCACGGCATGAATCCCATGCATGGGCGCAACACCAAAGGGCTGACGGCAACTGCAAATTCGTTTTGCAAAGTGGATTTCCGCAAGTATCAGGGCGGTTCGTTCCAGATCGAGCTGGAGCCTTCCTACTTCCCCGAGGGAATTCGCCGCGCCGATCTGGTTGAGATGTTTGCCCGCACCTTCTTCAAGCTGGGTGGCGTGCAAATCAACCTGAACATCATCGCCATGGAAAAGCTGAAGCGCGCCATGGAGCAGCCCGAGTTGCCCGAGCATCAGGCCATCGTGGTCAAGGTCACGGGCTACTCATCGCACTTCCTCATCATGGACCGCAAGTTCCAGGAGGAGTTTATCCAGCGCGTCAATTACCCGGCCCTGTAGCAAGCAGCGAGATGCCTGAAGTGGATTCATCGAGTTACGCGCAGGTCTTCGACATTCATCGCAACTCGACGCACGACGGGCCGGGCATTCGCACCACTGTGTTTTTGGGCGGATGCCCGCTGCGCTGCCGCTGGTGCCACAACCCTGAGAGCCGGTCAAGCAAGCCCGGCGTCTGGTGGTTCGCTCAGAACTGCATCGGTTGTTTTCGCTGCATCGAATCGTGCGATGAACACGCATTGACGGCAACCAAGGATGGCATCGTCATCGACCGCGTGCGCTGCACCGGCTGCCAAGCCTGCGCGCAAGCCTGCCCGCCGCAGGCGATGAAGCCCATCGGCGTGCGCCGCGAAATCGTTGATTTGCTCGCTGAGGTGGAGCAAGACCGCATCTGGTACGAGGCCAGCGGCGGCGGAGTCACGCTCTCCGGAGGCGAGCCGTGCAATCAGCCCGATTTTGCGCGGGAGTTTCTGGCCGGTTGCAGGCTGCGTCATCTGCACACCGCGCTGGACACCTGCGGGCAGGCCGCACCGGAGGTCTTCGCGCGGGTCATCGATCATGCGGATTTGGTTCTGTTCGACCTCAAACACTCGGACGAGGCGATGCACCGCGAGCTGACTGGCGCTGGGCTGGGCACGATTCACACCAATTTGCGCGAAGTTGCGCGCCGCGCGCGCGCGGGCGAACTGAAGCTCTGGATAAGGACGCCTCTTGTTCCCGGCGCGAGCGCGGAGGCTCCGGTTCTGAATGGGATTGGAAACTATCTTCGCGATGAGTTGCAGGACGCCGTCGAACGCTGGGAACTCTGCGCCTTCAATCCATCCTGCTCCACCAAGTATCGCCGCCTCGGACTGGACTGGGAGTATGCGGAGTGCGGCCTTCAGACCGAAGCGCAAACGGCGGCGCTTGTGGCAGTCGCAAGGGCCGCGTGCGGTCAGGACAATCTGGTCTACCTGCAAGGAATCCGCGGTGGGCCACCCAAAATTAGCTAGTGTCTTGCCTCTAATGTTCGTAGCATAAATGAGCTGTCGTCCTTATCGAGCGAAGCGAGTCGAAGGACCTGCCTATTATGAAGTTAGATCAACAGCAGGTCCTTCGCTTTTGCGACTAACTTCGAAGACGGGACACTGGATTCTCTGGCGGCAAGTTGTCGCTGAATTAGAGGAGAGATGGCCCGCGTCCGCTACCCGCGGCGGAGATACAATGGGTCTGTTGCCGCAGAGACAATTGCCTGCTTGTGGAGATGAGATGAGATCGATTGGCCGGGTAAGACGCGTTGTCCAACAGATGCCGCGCAACATGAAGATTGTCGAGAGGGTGCTCCCTTTCGCATTGCTGATTTGCTTTCTAGCGACCGGATGGGCACAGAGCAGCCAACACGATTCTTCTTTCGATGAGGCCTTCGGACTCGGGCAGGAATTGGTCAAGCAGGGAAGGCTCGCCGAGGCCGAGGTGGCGATCGAGAAAGCGAGGAGCCTCTCCCCGGAGGACACTCAGGTGCTCACTCTGCTTGGAAAGGTCAAGGGACGCCTTGGCGAGTGTCAGGCGGCAATTGCTCTCTTCCAGCGTGTTGTGGAACTGAAGCCGAAGTCGGCGGATGCGCATCTGAATCTTGCGATTGTGTTCTCTGACGCCGGGGAATTTCCTCATGCTCTTGTGGAGACAGAAAAGGCCCTAGCAATCGACCCGAACCTTGCCGCCGCGCACTTCAATCGGGCGCGGATCCTCGACGATTTGAAGAGGGAACCGGAGGCAGGAGCCGAGTTCTCCAAGGCCTGCCGTCTGACTCCAAACGACGCCGACTGCTTTTTCTACTGGTCTTTTGTGGTGCACGCCGAGGGGGATTTTGCAAAGGAAACCATCCTGTTGCAGCGGGTCGTGAAGTTGCAGCCGGAGAGAAGCAAGGCCTTCGTGCTGCTGGGCAGCAGTCTGCTGGAGCAATCCAGAACAGCGGAGGCGGTGGTTGCCCTGCGCCGGGCGCTGGAGATTGATCCCAATTCGAGTGAAGCGGCCTATATGCTCTCGCGAGCGCTGAAGAACAGCGATCCCAGTGAATCCAGGCGGCTCAAGGAACACTTCGATGCGCTGCGGCAAAAGAATGCAGCGGTCGAGCGCAGCAAGACGCTGGGAAATGAAGCCTACGGCGCCTCAACGCAACAGGATTGGGCGAAGGCAACGAGCCTTTACAGAGAGGCGCTTGAAACCTGCGGAGACTGTGAGATTCAAGCTGCGCTGCGCAAGAACCTGGGTCTCGTGTTGTGCAGGGCCGGGAACTTGCAAGATGGAGGCAACGAACTTCGAAAGGCGCTCGAACTGAATCCCAACGATCCCGACGTGGTGAAAGCACTTTCGGTTCTGGGGCAGAACTGAAAGAGCTTTCTGCTGGCGCGTTGCGTCCTTGCAGGGAACACCCGCAGCGCGAATCAAGGCAAAAGCATGAAGATTCCGGTTCAGGATAATTGGCTTCAAAACGGTACGGCAAAACGGGCTGCGGAAAACACTGCAGGGCCGACAGAAGCCCTGTAATATGTCCCCCGGGGCCATAGCATTTCCCCTTCAAATCAACGTCTTGATCGGCGGTTTCCTGAGCGTTCGTTATTGACTGATGTTACGCGGTCCGATCTGACACAGCAAAAACCTCTGCATTGAAAGGGCACGACTTTAGTCGTGCCAATTGCGTGGCTATAAATGCATCGGCTTTAGCCGCCGAGGGATGTTTTCGGGGGATTTCAAACCTTCCCTCGGGGGCTAAAGCCCAGGATTTCCTGGCTCCTGTCCGGCACGACTAAAGTCGTGCCCTTTCAAAGCCCCTATTTCGCTGCTTCACGATCTTCATGCCTTTGACTGGGCCACTGCGTAACATCAGTTATTGAATGAAACCTGCCAGCCTCACCACGTAGGCATAACTGCTGGGCAAGCTTGCAGGCAGTTCGATGCGCAAATCGGCGCCCGCGGACTTTGCAACCAGCGGCTTGGCGTCGCCCAGTAATTCTGCCTTCACCACAGGCGCGGCCATGCCGGGAATTGTGAGTGTGTGCGCCTTGGGATTGCCCAGCACGGTTACATACAGGTCGTGGCCCTTGCGGGTGAAGCGCAGGTCGTCGCCCTCGGTAGTTCTGGCGGCGGATTTTGTCCAGGGCGTGGTGTCATAGATCGCTTCCCCGTTTTGCTGAAGCCACGCACCAATCGCCTTCAAGCGCTCCATCTGGACGGCGGGAATCGTTCCATCGGCCTCAGGCCCGACATCGATCAGCAGATTGCCGTTCTTGCTCACGACATCGACCAGCAGGGCAACGAGATCCGCGGGCGAAATGGTCTCTGCCTCGCCCTCGGCGCGATTGAAGCCAAAGCTCCGGCCCAGTCCGCGGTTTTCCTCCCACTTCTTCAGGGTGATGCTGTCCAATTTGCGGAACTCCGGCGAGGTGAAATCGGAGTGCGCAATGCCCATGCGATCGTCAACGACGCCATCGGGCACTGCGTTGTAGTAGTCGGCCTCAACCTGCATTGGCTTGCCTGACTTGGGCCAATCGATGTCGTTCCAAAGCAGCGATGGGTGATAGCGCTCGACCAATTCATGCATCTGCGCAATCACATAGTCGCCATAGGCTTCGCTTTGCGGCTTGATCGCCTCGTAGTCCTCGTTCTTTTGCACGGGGCCCGGCAGGAAGGTCCAGTCAAAGCCGCCGGAGTAGTAGACGCCCATGCGCATCCCCTGCTTTCTCAAAGCCGTGGTCAGTTCGCCCACCACGTCGCGGGTGGTATGCAGGCTGCTGCTGGAGAGCTTGGGATTAGTCACTGCGGTGGGCCACAGCGAATATCCATCGTGGAATTTGCTGGTCAGCACCACATAGCGAGCGCCGGCCATGTGGAAGATACGAGCCCACTCCTCCGGGCTCCATTTTTGAGTAGCGCGGTCAAAGGCGGGAATGAAGTTTTTGTAGTAGTCGTAATTCGCCCCGTAGTGTGCGCGATGATAGGCCTGCGTGGCCGATCCGTCGATGCGCATGACGTTGTAATACCACTCCGCATAGGGGTTGTTGCGGATGAAATCTGTCGAGTTGAAGTCATGGTCTGGGTGGCTCAGAGGCGCCCAGCCGGGCACCGAATAAGGCCCCCAGCAAACGAAGATCCCAAACTTGGCGTTGGCATACCACTCTGGCAGCGGGTGTCGATTCAGCGATTCCAGGGTGGGCTCGTATTTTACGGGCGCCTGTGCATGACTCATGCCGCATGAAGCAACGGCAACACCGGCAAATAGGGCAAGTAATGCAAACTCTCGCATGGTACTCCTGTCTTTCAATCTCTCTAGTACCATGACCGTGTGGAAACATCCCTTCCCCGGTCTCAAAGGCGAGACCGGGGGCACCCATTTCAAGGAATTCCGTTACTGGATCACACGGTCATGCTACTGGCTGGATGCTGCCGCCAGGCTGCTCGGCTGGTCAAAAAAACCACTACGCCACGCCCTGAATGCGCAGCGCGAAGGCATGGTCGCCCCTTTGCTTTTGCGGCAACTGGACTTCAAGCCCCACCGCCGTCTGCTTGAACTGGAGGCTGTCTCCGCCATGCAGAAGATTGACGGAATGTACGCTGCTACCCGCGAGCGAGCGAATCAAGAGCTTGCCTGAAGCTGGCCAGGCCAGGGCGAAGGCAAACAACGAGCCGCCCTTTGTCGTGAAGCGGATGTCTTCGCTGCTATAGCTCAGCTTGCCTTCGTTGAACATGGCGCCCTCGGGGCCCCTTTGCCCTTCGCCGCAGACCTTCCACGGACGAGTGCCGTAGATCGCCTCGCCGTTGACCGCCATCCACTCGCCCAGGCTGGCGAGAATCGCCTCTTCCTTGGCATCCAGAGTGCCGTCGGCGCGCAGGGGAAGATTCAGGAGCAGGTTGCCGTTCTTGCTGACAATGTCGATCAACATCTGAATGACGGTGGTGGGCGTCTTGTAGACGATCTCGCGCTTGTAATACCAGTCGCCCACGCAGGTGTCGGTCTGCCAGGGATCGGGGCGAATCTCGTCGAAGACGCCGCGCTCCATATCGCGCACGCAGAAGCCGTCGGCAAACTGACCGCCGTCGTCGGCCTTCTTGCAGTTGTAGACGGCTTCCAGCTTCCCGTTGCGCTGCGCGTTGGTGTTGTAGAAGTGCGCCAGCAACTCACGGCCGTATTTGCCGAAGGGCAGGCTGCTGTCGCTGTAGAGCAAGTCGGGTTGGTAGCTGTCCACCAGATCCTTGATGCGATTGAACCACTCCACCTGATAGGACTCGGGGACATTGCGGATCCAGTCCTCGAACCGTGCGTGCTCGTTACCGGAGTGATAGAGCTCGTCGTTGGCAGGGTTGGCGCCGTCGTAGGGCACGCCCGCCATCGTTCCTGTCTTGTCGGCGGTCTTGGTGACGCCGTACCAGTTCCAACTGGCGGCCAGGTGCTCGGTGACGCCGAAACGCAGACCGTGCTTGCGGGCCACGCTGCGCCATGTGCCGATAATGTCCTTCTTCGGACCCATCTTGACGGAGTTCCACGAGTGGAACTTCGAATTCCAGCAATCGATGTTGTCGTGGTGCTGGGCGATGGCGCAGAAGTACTTGGCACCAGCTTTCTTGTAGAGCCCCATGAGGCGCTCGGGGTCCCAGTTCTCGCCCTTCCACAAAGGAACGATGTCCTTGTAGCCCATCTTGGAGGGGTGCCCGTAGGTCTTGAGATGGTGCTCGTACTGCTTGTGGCCTTGCACGTACATATTGCGCGCATACCAGTCGCCCATCTCGGGAACCGCTTCCGGGCCCCAGCAGGCCCAGATGCCGAGCTTGGCGTCGCGGAACCAGTCGGGGGTCTTATACTGGGCCAGCGATTCCAACTCCGGGGTGAAAAACTTCGCGTCCGGCCGTGCATCGGCTTTCGCCAACTTTGCCATGCCCGCGGCGCCCGCCAGGGCAACGAATTCTCTTCTGGTGAACTTCATCGATCGACGTCCTCTCGGTTGTGAGGTTGGATGGAAAGGTTCAAGGCTCGACGGTCGCCGCGCATGGCTCCGTGCAGGGAGCAGGCTCCACCGCCGGTGTGCGCCGGTGCGCAAAAAACGCGTAGCAGCCAATGTAGACGTATCCCAGCAGCGGCACGGCGTAGGCCAAGGCAATGCTCCGGGTGAGGTCTGAAATGATGCCCATCAGCGGCGTCAGCACCGCTCCGCCGATAATGGCCATCACGATCAGCGATCCGCCCACCTTGGAGTCCGCGCCCAGCCCCTGCACGCCCAGCGCGAAGATGGTGGGATACATCAGCGACATGAAGAAGCTTGTAAGGAAGATCAGCCACACGCCCACCCAGCCGGGGTGCGCCACGGCAAAGGCTACAAAGACGATATTGATCAGGGCGTAGAGGGTCATCAGTATGGTGGGCCGCACGTATTTCATCAGCGCCGCCGAACTGAAGCGGCCGATGCCGAACATGGCCAGCGTGCCGGTGAGGAAGTAGCCGGCCATCTTTTCCGGTTGCCCGGTGTAGTCCTGGATGTACTGAATGAAATAGCTCCAGGTGCCCACCTGCGCTCCCACGTAAAAGAACTGGGCCAGCACGGTAAGTTGCAAGTGCCGGTTGCGGAGCAGCTTGCCGATGCCGCTGGTGTGCTGAGTGGAGGCATCCTCTTCGTCACTCAATACTGGAAACGGCGTTCTCCAGAGAGCGAAGGCGAAGAAGAAGGCCACCAGCCCCAGCACAATATAAGGTTGCACCACGCGCAGTGTCTCAAAGTGCAGGTAAGCCTCGTATTGATGGGCGGCTTGCAGTTTGGCCGCCGCCGCCGCGCTCAACTCGACGCCGGAGAAGATGAAGGCGGTGCCGATCAGGGCGCCGGTGATGGAGCCGATGGGATTAAAGGCTTGCGAGAAGTTCAAACGCCGCTCGGAGGTCTCGGGGGGGCCGGAGAGGGCGATGAAGGTGTTGGAGGCGGTCTCCAAAAACGCCAGGCCACTGGCCATCACGAAGAGGGCAAAGAGGAAGAAGGAGTAACGTCCCACCATGGCCGCCGGCCAGAAGAGAAAGGTGCCCAGGCCGAAGAGGATCAAACCGGTCATGAAGCCGATCTTGTAGCCCACCCGCCGCATATAGAGCGCCGAGGGCAGCGCCAGCAGGAAATAGCCCATATAAAAGGCCGATTGCACCAACCCGGCTTGCAGGCGGGTGATGGCGAAGGACTTCATGAATTGACGAATGAGGATGTCGTTGAGGTTGTTGGGAATGCCCCAGAGGAAGAAGAGCGCTGTGACCAGCACGAAGGGAATCAGGGCGCCCGCTGCAAAGAGCGGCTGGGAAGCGGAAGAGTTGGCTTTTGAAGCTGGAGCGATATTCACGCTGAGCATGACGGCCTCGACAATCTGAAGAGAATCATTGCGTACAACCTTCGACCGTACAACTTCGAATTTTGCGCTTTCATTTGCAATGCCTGGGGAGACAAAAGCCGATGCACAGTTGGAAATGGCTCGGCTTGGCCGACCCGCTGGGCCCCCTCCCCGCCCCGCCAAAGGAAGCGCCTTTACTGAGGAGCGGCAGAAAGAACTGGAGCGTTTCGGTGGAAAACGTTCCCCGAAGACCCTGATTTTGCTTGTCCAGATGCATTCTGCATCCCATTTCCGCCCTCCGGTTAGCGCGCCGCACGGTACAGGCAGGGAGGCCGCTGTGCTCCTCGTGCAAGCTGTGGGAGGCCAGCGAAAGCCCTTAGCGATCGCGATTCAATTGTATAACGTAAGCGATAAAGAAAGGAAAATTCCGCAGATTACGAGGGAAAATAAACGTTGGCAATGCATAAAGTAATCGCTAAAGTTCACGACAATGATAATTCGCGAACGCGACGGTCGATAAAACCAGAACGTTCTCGAGGCCAGATCAACTTCGAAAACAATGAAGGAGAAAAGTGAAAAAACACCGCTGTGCTTGTCTTTCTCGGAAAACGATTACCAAGAACCGGATCGCCTGAGCCGGCTCACTGCCAGGCTGCGGGGTTGTCTGAGCAGTATTGCGCTCGGTCTGATCCTCTTCGTCATCTCTTCGGTTTCCAGCCACGCCCAGACTTCCCCGGCTGCTATTCGCGCCACTGTGCATGACGCCTCCAGTGCCCTTATTCAAGGCGCAAAACTCAGCCTGTTCAATGTCGAGACGCACGTCTCCAAGCTACCGTCACCAATAGTGCGGGCGACTACATCATCCTCAATATCAATCCCGGCACCTACACGTTGGAGGCCACCAGCAAGGGCTTTGTCTCCCAGAAACTGAAACCCTTCGTCCTCCAGGTAAACCAGGTCAGTGCCCTGGACTTTACCCTGACGGTCGGCGGAATGGACACAGTCATCCAGGTCGAAGCAGTTGGCAACCAAGTCAAGGCCTCCTCCACCGAACTCGCCATGACGCTGGAAGCCAAACAGATCGCCGATCTGCCGCTGGACGGCCGCAACTTTACCGAACTGTTTACCGCCGCGCCCGGCGTTTCGCCCATCGTGGTCGGCGGCAGCCAGTCCATGAGTTACACCACCGGCATCGGCAGCGCCATGATCCCCTCCTTCAACGGACAGACCAACCGCAGCGACCTCTTCATCGTGGACGGCATTCTGGACGTGGAAACCTTTGGCAACGCCTATGCTGTCCAGCCCGGTATCGACTACATCGAGAGCATGAAGCTGGAATCCCATAACGACTCCGCCGAATTTGGCGGCAGCACTGGCGGCACCATCAACGTCTCCACCAAGAGCAGCACCAACGCCCTCCATGGCGCGGCCTGGGAGTTCAACAAGTCCCCCGGTATGCAGGCTCTGGCCTATTTCACGCCCAAGGGCGCGGTGAGGACTCCTTTCAAACAGAATCAGTTTGGCGGAACGTTGGGCGGCCCGGTCGTCATTCCCAAGCTCTACCATGCAAGGACAAGACCTTCTTCTTTGGCGATTATGAAGATTTCCGCTTTTCAGGTCCCGGAAACTGGAGCGCTATCGTACCCACAGCATTGTCCCAAAAACGGATTCGACGCACCAACGAAGCGAGCAAGGAAAATGCCAGATTCGGAGAAACACCGGGCCGCGGAGGAGGTCGTGGAGCGACGGGCAGCCTCTGACCTCGAACTTTCGCACAAGCATAAATACCCCGTTGAGGAATTCCGGACCTTTGTGGAGGCAGCGCGGCGCTACGTCGAGATGACCGAAAACGACCTTTTGATTCACAAGAGCGCAGTGCGAACTGTGAATGAGATGCGAGAGTATCTGGCGGTTGAGAGAAAGCAAGTCCCAGGGGAGGTTTTGTTTGAGGCAGACAGGCTGGAGTGCTTGCCGTTTCTCAGTTGCTATCTCGCGTGTGAGGGCGATGAGCCACAGGGATTGTGAATCTCTATGGACCATCAAAGCGCAACGTCACATCCATCCGCCCGCTTCAAGCCATGAGGTAGAGGCGATCATCGGCAAATGCTGGCCGTGCCTGACCACGCCGCATGGCTGCAACCGGGTGGAGATATCCTGATCGCAGAAAAGGCTACCGCTCCACAACTGTTCTTACATCGGGCCCGCGAAATGGACAGTGCGCCGCGCTCATGTTGAAGGGCAGCATCAATGGTGGTCGCGGCGCACGCAGAACAGCGCCGAGGTCTGGGCAGGAAGATTCAGTTGCATGGAGCGCAAGTTGACGCCGTCAGGGCTTGAGGCGACGAGGTGGGCTTCGCCCAGCTCCGCGGACCACTGCTCGACAGTGCCAGCGCCAGCGAGCTGCAGGTTGCCGCGAATGGGCGATGAAGACTCGTTGAAGAGAAAGTAGATTTCCGCATCCGCCAGCACGCGATGCGTGTAGCGCAGGCCGGGAACTGGTGGATCGATGCGAAGATCCGCACTGGGGAGCACGGCGCGCACACGCGCGGATAGTTCCTCCTCCGGCTCAATGGTGGCCGCAGGAATCGCGGGCGCCGGCAGCATATGCAGCATGGTTTGGCCGACCGCCTGTGTGGGCGCCGCGCCGAAGAAGACAACCTTTCCGCCTGCCTCGAGCATAGCCTCGAGCGTATGGAGCGCGTCGAGGGTGAGCAGGGCGCCCGCAGGCACCAGTACCGTGCGCAGCAGATTGCCGGAAGCGGTCTTCAGGCCTCCATCGACGACCGTGACCGCCGTGCGCAGTGAGTCGTCGTCAATGTAATCGAATTCGTACTGCGCATCGAGCAGCTTGCGGGAGAGTGCCAGCAGAGAGGGGTTGGCAGTCTCGTCGGCCATCCAGAAATTGCGTGTGGGAATATAGAGCGCCACGGCGGTGGCAGGACGGCCCTGGCTAAGCAGGGCCGTAGTGCGGCGGACCGATGTCATGAGAGCCGGGAATCCGGGATCGGCCATGAAGGCGCTCATTTGGCTGCCGTGCGAATAGTTCATGACTTCCACGAGGTTCACGCCGCGTACGATCTGCTCGTTGAGGATGAAGGATGCCTGGGCAAGGTTCGGCTCGGGATTGTAGGCGGCGAAGCTCTCTGTGAATGCGCGCGGATGGCCGCCAAGATGCGCGGCCGAGGAAGCAAGCTTGGGAAAATCGGGTGTGACGTCAGGCCAGATTTGATGCCATATGGTGTCGATGCCGGGGACCTGAACCGTGGTCATGTTGCGCAGAAAATCGCCTTCGGTAGCGGCCAGACGAGGCAGATCGTCTTCGTGGTTGAGATGCACTTGATATTCGAGCGAGTGCGCGCGGCACCACTCGGCCTGGATGCGGAAGAAATTCTCGCTGAAGAGCGTGGACCAGACATCGGCGTAGTCCGCTGCCATGCGTTGAAGCTCGGGTGTGAGCTGGGGCAGCAGAAGCGCAGCGGCGATGGGCTGGATGTCATAACCTTTACGGAGTTTGAACTCGGTGAAGATGGCTGGCGCGTAGGGCAGACCGAAGAAGGAGAAGTCGGGCTCGTCGCCACGGAAGCCGAGCACAGTTTTGCCAAACTCTTCGCCGAGCGCCTGACGGTATTGCTCATGCACGAAGTTGAGGTACTGCCGCGTAGCGGCCGGATCGAGATAGTTCTCGAGCGATTGCGTCTCGTCTTTTGCGCCTGAGGGGTTGGTGACCGACCGGGTAAGCGAGGTGCGGTAGACGTGGCTGGCAATGAGTATGCGCCAGCGGCCCGCGGGCGGAGTGAAACGAATGTGGCGGTTGACTTCCTTGAGGGGAACTACTGCACTGGTGTCGAGATTGTAGGCGATGGCGGAGACAGCATCCGGCGCGACAACATCTTCGAATTCCATACCGGGCGTTAGATCGATGGAGTTGGTTATGGCGAGCGCCGCCATGCGCAGGCTGGGCGCTTCGGCGGTGAATTTGCCTCCTGCGAAACCGCTCGGGTAGCCGGCATCGTCGACGATCCAAAGGCGCAGACCGCGGCGAGTTGCTTCCCGCGCGAGGACTTTCACGAGATCGAAATAGCCGGGACTCAAAAAGGGCGCAGGCATTTCGCGACCGGCCTGGAAGGTGACGGCGCGGAAGCCCAAAGCGCGGATGCGATCGAGATCGGCGGGGATGGACTCGGCTGTGGCGTGGTTTAGTTCGTAGTAGATGTTGGGACCGTACTCGGAGGGCGGATCGGCGAATAGTTGGAAGGCACGATCACGCGTGGGCATCTGGATGATCTGCCAGGAAAGCTGGGCGGTAGCTGTGCGAAGTGGAATGAAGAAGAATGCAAGGAAGAACATGGCAGTATACAAGGTCTTCGTGGTCATGAGTATTAGAGTCCTGGGAGAGGATGAGAAAAATTGACCCGGGTAAGCGCCAATGGCGCAGTGCGTACCCGGGTCGGAAAGTGTTGGAGGCAACTAGAAGTGGAACATTCCGGAGGGCTGCACAATGCGGCTGGCCGTATCGGAACCGCCACCGCCAAGCTGGCCGAAGGAGGCGGATACGCCGGCGGGGGCGCCAGACTGCGCGGTCACGATGGTGGAGAGCTGGAATCCGTTGGCCAGCAGCTTCCCCACTCCACGGGTTCCACGGGTTTTGTTGAAGAAAGGGACATCGTAAAGGAGCGTTCCCACAATGCGCTGAGGTAAATCGAATGCAGAGCGCGAACGGTCGCCCTTCAAGTTGTAGAGATTCAACGTGTTGGTGCCGAGGGGGCCATTGCTTTGCTGGGCGACGGCCAGGGTGGGCAGAAGCACATACGCCAGCAGCGCGAAAAGCACGCTGCGCAGGATCATGCCCATGGAGTTGGATTTCTTGAATAAGAACACTTGGAATGCTTCCTTGTTGAAAAGTGAATGGCCCCTAATTCGTTCTTTGCGGTGAACGCTGGTGCGTACGGAACACACGAACGCGCGAATCCCATCACGATGAGAACTATAGGGAGGGAAAAAGGAGGTGTAATCCAACTTTAGTAGCATCACTTTACTCACTGATGTTACGCGGTCCGATCTGACACAGCAAAAACCTCTGCATTGAAAGGGCACGACTAAAGTCGTGCCCTTTCAAAGCCCGCATTTTGCTGCTTCACGATCTTCATGCCTTTGACTGGGCCACTGCGCAGCATCAGTTTACTAACGGTAGAACAACAAAAACGCGCTCCCGCTAAGCAGAACCAGAGTTGTCGTATCCCGAGAGCAATGCGCTCCAGTCGACGCGACCATCAGGAAGCGGCGACCTGGCATCGACTAAACAGGCTGCAGGGACTCTGGTTCTGCTCCTAGAGGTGCACAAGCCCGCGGCGCAGCGCGATCAGCACAGCCTGGGTTCGGTCTTCCACGTTCAACTGTTGCAGGATCACGCTGACATGGCGCTTGACGGTTGCTTCGGTGATGCCGAGCAGATCTGCGATTGACTTGTTGCTCTTACCTTGCGCCAGATAAGTGAGCACCTGCTGCTCGCGACCGCTCAGCGCGGCCAGAGGATTGCGCTGTTTGAGCCGCTGCGCGATCTCCGAGGGAACATACTGGCGTCCTTCATATACCTGACGCAGGCCCTTAACCAGAACATCGTGTGCCATCCCCTTCACAAGATAGCCGACCGCGCCGGCCTGGAGCGCCTGGAATATGTCCTCGTCGCCCTCGTACGTCGTGAGAACCAGACACTTCGCATCCGGGTGGCGCGTACGGATGTTGCGGATGGCCTGTACGCCGCCGACGCCTGGCAAGCGAAGATCCATAAGCGTTACATCAGGGTGCAGGCTGTCAAAGAGCCGGATGGCTTCCTCGCCGTCCGATGCCTGGCCGACGACTGTCATATCGGGTTGCGCGTCGATGATGGCCGTCATGCCCAGGCGCACAATC
>Ga0181520_10007834_pt1 | contig 15493 bp, 15 predicted proteins | sample PEATcosm2014_Bin_29_FD_132451 | JGI IMG/M metagenome (GOLD analysis project Ga0181520, IMG submission 132451) | Peatland microbial communities from MTU Mesocosm Facility, Houghton, MI, USA - PEATcosm2014_Bin02_30_metaG | ecosystem: Environmental > Terrestrial > Soil > Wetlands > Peat | place...
CAACACTCCATCATTGATAGACAACAGGCCGTTACAATTTGATACGAGTTTATACACCGATTCAACAGTCACACCACCTACTTTGGATCAATATTTGGCAATAATGAATCCTGCGCCACAACAGCCAGTGTATCAACCATCCGAAACAATCGGGCCGGTTCCATCTTATGCGGCTGTTGACGGTCTTTTGATTGGCTCGGATATAAATCCTAATTCGCAGATTGGTCAACAAGTGGCGATGGGGAATGCTGTCAATTATTTAACCGCTCCGGCGGCAGGAATGGCCGGAGATTTATTGTTTCCAGTTAGCACGACGCCGGACATTGGGATTGGCACTACAATCTATCGCGTGTTTGGTGGAGATTCGAGGGGCATGGGAGACTTTTGGACGACTGTGGACCCGGCGACGGTTCCTAATTTTCGTGCTGCCGCAGGACTTTATCCGGCAAATGCCGGAACGTGGGTTGCAGAGGGGCAAATTACCAGTCTTAACGGAATAAGGGCCGGCGTTGCAGCACCCGGCCCAGCAACGGTAGCGGGACAAGAAATGGTTCCTCAAATTGAATTTCTGCCCGGCACAGGAAGTTCTCAAGTTCAGGTCAATGCTGTGTATAATGTTGAAAGCCCATATTAAAATGAAGCGACGCCCCAACTTCTTCCTAACAACAGCTGGCGAGTATTCGGCACTGGCCGATCCACGCGCCTGCTATGAGCTTGGCAGGCTGAAAGACGAAAATCGGGACGATTATATGCTGGTGGAGATTGAACCATCTTTAAGTGGCCAAAACTTTGGTCTTGGAGGCCACGACATCAACTATTTGATCTTATCCACGAAATTAAAAGGAACAACACTTTTCCAAATCAAAGAATGGCCGGTGTCAGTTTATGTCACCCGCATTTTAGACGAGTCAATTCTAAAAAAAGTGGGTTTTACCGCGTCACAAGTGGAATTAATTGCTTGGGGGTTCCTATATCCAACTATTGACAAGGCGACGGCCACTGCTAGAAAATTATGAACATGTTTTGGTTGAAACAAAATCAAAAGCGGCCCCCAAAGGAAATGCGGGTTCTTGACCTCTGTTTTATAGGTGAACAGGATGGGCCGCCGGAACGAGTTTTGAAAGAGAGGCTGATTGATTTTTTCAAACGCGACCAAAGTGTGCAGCAAGCTTACTTGGCAAAAGTTAATTTTGGTCACAATAATCCCATTAGTGTTGCCCTCTGTCTTCGGACTCAATTTGGGACGGATAAAGGCATGGTGGAGAAAGTTGGGACAATATTTGCGTCAGTATTCGGTGCTAAAGAACACCTTGATATTGTTTTTTTGGATGATAACCAGGAAGCGTCGCTTGTAAAAGTGTGTCAGCCCTTTTTTGTTAATTGAACTCGACGCGCCAACCATTTGAACTTACACGCCAATGAATATTCTCTACATCGAAAATCACACGGTTTTTGCCGAGAATGTCAAACAACGGTTTTTATCAAGCCAACCGCACGGCGCGATTGTCGTTTCCTCTTTCGGCTTGAATCCAGTCGCCCGCTCGCTGGCATCGTGATCCGTCACGCCCAATCCGCATTTTCATTGTCGCCGTCTTGATCTGCTTGAACTGACTTACTGACGCCCCGGTTGCTCCGTTTTTCCAACCGGCCTTTGAGTTGACGACATTTCCCGCCCGGTCTTTGCTCCGTTTTCATTTTCCGCCTCACGCTTCCCGCTCCGGTCGCTCCGCGCAATCCGCCCGCCAACCCGTTGTCAGTTGCTTGCTTCTGCTCCACTTCCCTTCGCGTTCCCGCTTACCGGCGTCCGTTGGCCAGTTGTCAGGCCGTTTGTTTCATGCCCGAAAGTGAAAACTAAACGCCCTGACAACCAGGGCACAACTAAACATGAAAACAAATACGCAAAAACCAGTAGCAGAAATCGTCATCGGCAGCATCAAAGCAGCCATTTGGAAAAACGACACCACCAGCGGCGTTCGTTTCAACGTCACGTTCAGCCGTTTTTACAAGGACGGCGACCAATGGAAATCCACGGACAGTTTTGGGCGAGACGATCTGCTCACGCTAGCAAAAGTCGCTGACCTCGCACACGACTGGATTATTAACCAGCCGAAGGAGGAAACGAAGTAAGTCAATCGCGCCGGCGGGCTTCGGCTCGCCGGCCTTTTTGTTGGAATGACACCAATTGGTGCCAATCGCCAGGAAACCTCAAATAGCCCGTCACCCCGTCATCGGACTTTGTTCCGAGTCGAGTGATTTTCACCGAGGCTTCAGGCTAAATGACAGGGTGACGGGCTATTTTGGATTTCCACCCCTAATTTCCCCATCTCGCCAAGCGCTGAATTTTGCACTTCCGGCAGGCAAAACCCGGCACTTGGCTCGCCCCGGTTTGAGTCTGACATCCGCCGGTTTGTTTTCCGCTGCGCTTCACGCAAACCAGCGGAAGTCAGAACAGTTTTACGACGCGATTTGTTCAAGTGCTTTTTATCGCAACCCGCCGCCGTCGTTTTCGTTCATCGCCCTCACTGGGCCGACTCCGCAGGGGGGCCTTCGTGGTGCCCTCCGTAGATTCCTCCCACGGGCCGCCCCTGCTGCGCGGCCTTGCTTCGTGAAGGGCGATAGACCGAAAACGAACAGTCAGGCGCGGGTTCTCCGTAAAAAAAACACTATGAACAATCAAAATTCAAACACCGGGCTCCAGAGCCGATCCGAACAGTCGGGTGCGGCGAAGATGGAAATGACAAAGTTCATTGTCATTGTTTGGAATCACAAGGAGCAGGTCATCGCGTTTCCGTTTCACGTCCAACACTCCGCAGTTTTTGAGTATGTCCGCCGGGAAAATCCGCAGGTGCAGGTTGTCAGCGCGGGATTCTTTATCGCAGACGGTGACATCTTCTGGCTTGGCGGGCGCAGCGAGACTTTGGACTTGGATTCGAGACCGCAGGATACCGCATTGGTAAAGGCATTTCTCGCCAGTCCCGAACGCAGCGAATGGGATTTGAGCTTGATGACGCCCGGAGGTGCCAAGTGAATACGGACACCACTCCTGACTTGCCCGGCATCGAAAGCCTTGTGCAGCCGTTCAAATTCCAATCACAGCCGCATGAATACAAGGTGACAGCCTTGCGCGAATGTCCGACGCCCGACGCAATGCAGACATGCGACACGCCCGAAAAGATTGCCGGCTACTGGCACCGGCACATTTCCACGCATCCCTACTTTGACCCCGAACGCGAGTGTTTTGTTGCCATCATGCTTAACACCCGCCGCCGGGTGAAAGGTCATTACCTTGTCAGCATCGGCACGATGGACACCATTCTTGTCCATCCCCGCGAGGTTTTCAGACTGGCAATTATGACCGCAGCGGCAGCCCTTGTGTTGGCGCATCAGCACCCAAGCGGAGACGCGACGCCGAGTGACGCCGACATCAAAGTGACCCGCGACCTCATCCGCGCCGGTCAGCTACTCAAAATTGAAGTCCTCGACCATGTCGTAATCGGCAGGCCGAATTTTACCAGTCTCCGCAGTCTTGGCCATTTCTGCCAATAGGAAATTTATGAAACGCCCCAAACTTCATTTCAACGACCCCAATCAAAACATGCTTCCCTTGCTTTTGCAGCCCTATCCATTCCGGTTGCGGGCGGGGGATGTTATTCGCACCGGTGGCAGGCTTGGCCTTGTTGTCCGCGTCACCGAATGCGCGGCGGTGGTAATGGCGAACCGGCCAGCGCGGGAGTTTAAGACCCGTTTTGACAAGCCCGTTCGATTCACTCCGCCACCCGTTACATTCCGCATTTCTTCGCAGTCCGAAGTTGAAATTCTTAACCCCTCCAGAAAATGAAAACCAGAAAACGCCGTTTGCCCATTCCGCAGCATGAATTCGGATTCACGCCGCAGACGTTCAACTTGATTCAAGATACGACCATTGACGGTGAGCGAATCACCCGCGAACGCGCGGTGAACGAAAATGCCCGCCGCCAGGCCGAGGCAGCACAACGCGAAATCCCAATGTTCACCAATTAAAATCTATGACCACGACCACAGCTAAACCCATCGGCGCCCAATGGCGCGGAATCTTCTTTGAAGGCCCGCAGCCAGATCAGAATCGGGACGGCGACGAAATCCCAATCTGGCTCGTTTATGTCGGCAACGAGGAAGCCGAGCCTGTCTCGACAGTTTACCACTGTCTCAAATTCAAATCAGCCGAGGGACTTGCCCGGCGTATGTCCCGCGACCGCCGCCTTGAACTCATCAGCGACGCAACGCCGGATTGAAAGGAACACACACCATGAATACAAATCAAAACGAATCGCCGTTTGGCGAAGTCATCTACGCCTATACCCGCGCCCAAGCCATCGCTGACGGCGTGCAGGTTGACGTGACCAAAACCGCGCAGGAGGCGGGAATCCGCTTTCCTGTATTTCTCACGCGGGCAGTGTTTGACACTTACGTTGCCGTGCCACCGGACGTGACCGGCCAGGACGAAGCCGGACGACTTTGGGATGTTGTCTGGATGCTCCGTTTCGGAATCATCCGCGCCCGCCCCGGCGTGCAGCGCATCCCGGTTGCGTTCTATGTCCGCAACGACAACCACGCCCCGCGCCTTGTCAAACTCATCGCCACTTGTGGCCCGCTCGACATGGACGACCCGCAACCGGCCATCACATTGATGATGGTGGACGAGGACTGACCAACAATGGCGCATGGCTCGCACCCATGCGCCGTAGCTGCCGGCATATTGCTGGCCGGCCACCAAATCCTGATAGAGGCGTTGGGCGGACAAACCCGCCTGCCAACCTTGCTCCAGTGCTTCCCGCCACGGCTCACACTGGCTCCGGCTGCGCGCCAAAACGCCGGCGGGCACTTTGAAGTCGCCCACGGCGGTGGGGAAGCGTCCATTCAAGGCCATGTTGGGGTAGCGGTCCATCGCCGAGAGCAGCAACACGGCGACGGTGAAAAAGAACCAGAACCACGGCAAGCGGCCGCGCTGGCTTCAAGCGTTTGGCTTGTTGAACACGTCAGCCGCAGTGCATTTGAGCCGTTTCAAAAGAAGCTCAAGAGTTTTTAGCGTGACGTTTTGCTCGCCCATTTCCATCCGGTGAAGCGACGAGGATGAAATGCCGAGTTTGCGAGCGTAAGCGGGCAACGTCATTTCCCCGCGCCTTTTCCGCAGGAATTGGCCAAGTTGCTTTTGCATGGAGGCTGCCATTTCGGCAGTGTGCGCCGCCAGCGTTCCCACATATGGGAAATGTTTGGCTTGACAATGTTTGCGCGCGGTGAAAAGATCGGCAAAATTCAGCAAAGAATTACTTTATGAAAAAGAAATCCACCATTCTTGGAATGCTTTTCATCCTCTTGTCTTCAATTCGACTTTGCCACGCCCAAGCTGGCTATTTGCGTGACGAAATCACGGGAAATCCAATTGATTCGACTGCCAAAAAAGTAATTATCCTGATTCACGGTTGGAATCCCGACAACGTGAGCGATATGTATGCAGCCGATCCCTGGGCTTCTTTAATCAGCGACACAAAACAGCGGCTTTCCGGTTTTGATTGGAAACTTTTTACCTTTCACTGGGAACAAGGCACCTTGGGCGCAAATACTGGACCCGCTTATACTTATACAATCCAAGACGGTTTTGTAGGTGTTGGAAATTCAGTGGTGGCTGCTGTTCACGCTGACCAACAAGGACATGACCTTGCTAGCTTGTTAAATCAGTCTGCGCCAAATTTAAGAAGAGTCCAGCTAATCGCCCATAGTGCTGGAGCATGGGTCGCCCGTGAAGCTGCGGCAGATATTCTACAGAGCAATCCATACGTTACAGTGCAGGTGACGTTGCTTGACCCATTCATACCTGATGTGATTCCAGAGCAATCAACAGGTTTGAATGACAGCTATATGAACCAGATGGCTTCTGTCACTGGAAATGACAGAATATCTCTATTGGAAAACTATTATGCCGATGACATAACATTCCTTCCAACTCAACAGACGTTTATGTGGCGAAGCAGCGACATAAACCAACGCGTGGATTGGCCAGTTTCGACTCCAATTTATTATGATTCACACGGTGGGCCGATTCAGTTTTTCGCGGACACCGTTTATGTGTCCATCGCTGGCAATTCGACCCCTTCCGGTCTTTACGGACTCGGCTGCCCATTTGATTATTCGCAAGTGGGATGGATTCGGAGTTTGTTCTACACAGATGAGTTAAGATCCCCTGGAATTGCAGTTCAGCCGCAAAATCAGTCAGCCTCAATTGGCTCGACTGTTACCCTCTCGGTAACCGCATCAAGTTCGCATCCTCTCTCTTACCAATGGTTCCTCAACGGGCAGTCTGTCGGCGGTGCTACAAGTGCTTCGTATTCCTTCACACAGTCACCAACCAGCGGTGGGGCATACGTCGTCAAAATCAGTTATCAAGATCAGAATGGTTTTACTTTCAGCGATCCGGCTACAGTTTCGATTGTCGCTTCCGCTGGGCCAACAATTTCTACCGTTTCACCGGCGGCCTTTACCGGATTACCCGTTGGCCAGAGAACACCCATCCGCATTATCGGCGCCGGTTTCACAAGCGGTTCAACACTCGTTTTCAACGACGGACTTCAAAATTACAATTCCAATCCGACATATTTGACCTTCATCAGCGCCAACGAAATTGATTACAACATTTCTACCGGAACAAATCAGGCGAATTGGACGGTGCAAGTTGTAAATGGTGCTCAAACGTCCGGCTTGGGACATTTCACTGTAAATGCTCCTTCAGCACCGCCGACGACAACGGGTTCGCTCGTTGTGAATCTTTCTCCGGCTGGCGCGGTCTCCGCAGGAGCGCAATGGCAGGTTGACGGCGGCACTTATTACTCCAGCGGCGGCGTTGTTCCCGTTCTCACACCCGGTTCGCACACGGTTTCATTCAAACCAATTTCCGGCTACACAACGCCGGCTAATCAAAATGTAACCATCAATGCCAACGCCCAAACCACTGCGAGCGGGACGTATTCCGTGATTGCACCGAGCACCTATACGCTCACGCTTAATCAAGGTGGAAGTGCTGGATACATTGTCAATCAGCCATTTGGCAGCGGCAGCGGGAACACCTACAATGCGGGCGCTGTTGTTCAACTTACCGCAAATGCAAACTTTGGCTACCACTTTGCAAATTGGAGCGGTGATGTCAGCGGCACGGCCAATCCGACAACCATTACGATGAACGAGAACAAGACAGTGGGCGCAGTTTTTGCCGCCGGCGATCCAAACTTGGGAACGATAACGGTGACGATTCTGCCCCCGGAAGCGGCTGCGGCTGGCGTAACGTGGGGATTTAATGATACTGATTTCCGAGCAAGCGGCAACAGTTACAGCTATTATCCTGAAACTGTTTGGGTTGAAATTCATAACACCAACGGCTGGGTCGGTTACGGCGGCTGGGTTACATTTACTGCGGGAGTGGCCACAAATTACACGTTTGCTTGCTCCAGCACAGCCGGAACCATCATCGGGTCGGATCCTCGGACTTATTACACTTTGGCTGGTTCGCCAACCAACTCCGGCAGTTTGGATGGAATCGGAAACGCAGCGCTATTCAGCCGGCTTTGGGGAGTGGCAGTGGATAAAACCGGCAACATCTTCGTGGCTGATACTTTTAATGAACTCATAAGAAAAGTAAGCCCGCTTGGTGTTGTGACTACCATCGCAGGACAGACAGGTGTTAGTGGCTACGCTGACGGGCAAGGCACTAACGCAAGTTTCTCTCAACCGGTAGCGATAGCCGTGGATAGTTCAGACAATCTTTATGTCGCAGACTTCTTTACTTCTATCATTCGAAAAATCAACACAAATGGAGTGGTAAGCACTTTGGCAGGACTAGCCAACAATAATGGCAGTGTTGACGCGAACGGCAGCTCCGCGAGATTTTACTTCCCTGCTGGTGTCGCGGTGGACACGAATGGGAATGTTTACGTATCTGATTCTGTGAACGAAACAATCCGCAAGATTACACCAAACGGCGATGTAAGCACTTTAGCTGGACTTGCCCGAAGCTATGGCACTGCGGATGGAACTGGCAGTTCAGCACGTTTTCATAATCCTTCCGGTATGGCAGTGGATAATTCCGGTAATGTCTATGTAGCAGACGAAGCGAGCGCGACTGTGCGCAAAGTAACTGCCGGAGGCGTGGTGACAACATTAGCTGGTTATCCTGGAAGCGCGGGAACTGCGGACGGAACTGGCAACGCCGCCCGTTTTCAATATTTGAATGACGTGGCAGTGGATACCAGCGGCAATGTTTATGTCGCAGACGCAGGAAATCATGCCATCCGGAAAATAACGCCTAGTGGTGTTGTCACGACTTTGGCAGGGCAATCGGGCAATCCTGGTATTGCCGACGGCATTGGCAGCGTAGCACGTTTCGACAACCCAGGTGCTATCGCAGTTGACTCTTCAGGCAACTTGTATATCGGCGACACCTTAAACTACACAATTCGCGCGACCCAACCTCTAACAACCAGAGTAAATCAATCAATTGCCTTCCCGACTATCCCCGAACATTCGGCAGGCGACAATCCGTTCACCATTACTGCAACGGCTAGTTCCGGTCTGCCGGTTTATTTCGATGTCATCTCCGGGCCGGCGGTTCTGGACACCAATAATAATCTCACATTGCTGGGTGGCGGGACAGTGACTATTGCAGCATGGCAGCCAGGCGACTCCAATTACAACCCAGCCCAACTGGTTCAACAGAGTTTCAACGTAACAAAGGTGCCGCAGACAATCACTTTTGGGTCATTGAGTCAGCAAAAAGTGGGCGATGCCCCATTCCCGCTGACTGCAACGACGGATTCCGGGTTGCTTGTAAGCTATTCCGCCTCTGGCCCGGCGACATTAAGCGGCAACATCCTCATCTTGACCGGGTGGGGAACCGTCACTGTTACTGCGTCGCAACCCGGCAACAATACTTACGCTGCTGCAACAAACGCGGTTCAATCGTTTTTTGTGGTTCCGCCGGATAATACGATTGTGAGTCCGCAACGATTGTCCAACGGCAATTTTCAACTGGCCTTTTACGGTTTGGCGGGAACCAATTATTTAATTCAAACTTCAACGAATCTGGTCAATTGGCAGCCGTTCACAAATTTCACCGGCTCGAATTTAATTTTTTATCTCAATGATTCAGGCGCGACAAATTTCAAACAACGCTTCTATCGAGTGACACCATAGGCGTAGCATCTAATTTCGCAGTTTCAAAATAAAAGCGGCCTTCGGAAACGAAGGCCGCTTTGTTTTTTCGGAATTGATTTTATTTGCCCGGTGTCGCGGGCGGAGTCGGCGGCGTGGGCGCTGTGCCGCTGTGTCCGCCGCCGGTGTCAACGATGATGCGGGCGCGTTTCCAGGCTTCAATGAAGCGTTTGCCCGCGTCCGTGCTGTCGAATTGCACGACGAGGTCGTCCATGTCGGTGGCCAATTGCACGAGCGAGGCGGTGTCGGTTTCCACTTCGCGCAGCAAGGGGATCGCTATCACACCGAAGGTGCTCGTGGCGATGAAGCCAAGCGGGAATTCCTGATTGAACTCTGAAAATTGCCAGACCGCGCCCCTCTGACGGAACGCGGTTTTTCGGGCTTCGCACCAGCCCGAACCCAGCGCGGAAGGTTGTCACCTCTCGACTCCGCCAGGTTTTCCCTGTCGCGCAAGACTGGCCAGCTTCCAAAGGCGAACTGGCCAGACTTGTGCTCGCCCAAGGAGGCTCCCTTGTAAATTTCATTTCACCGCCGCTCCACTCCGCTTTCGGGGCTGTCCGCTGATCCGCGCCCATTTCCCCCATCGCGGGTGACCACCCCAAACGCTCCGTTGCACTCACGGCTTCAGAAATTCCCAAGCGAGCCGGATTAAACGCGATTGCCATCGCGCCCGCTGCGCGGAGAGTGTTTGGTTCAGGTCATTTTTTCTTCGCGTCACGGTCTTTGCTCCATCGTCCTCACCAGCCCGCTTCTGTTAGGGGGCAACACAGGCGGTGCCCTCCGTAGATTCCTCCCGCCAGCCGCCCTGACTCGCGGGCGTTAATTGGTGAAGGACGACAGACCAGACCGAGAAGCGCGAGCAACTAAAAAAAACCATGAATGCCAAAATTGAAATTAAGACCGAATGTTCAGGACTCTTGAGCCATCCCGATAAGGTGAGCGTAAAACGCGGCAGCGTTTATGAGCAAATCACCGACCGCATCATTGCCCTGCTGGAAAAGGGAACCGTGCCGTGGCAGAAGCCGTGGAAAGTTGCCACAGGACTGCCCCGCAATCTGGTGAGCAAGAAACCGTATCGCGGAATCAATACGCTGCTTTTGCACTCGATGAGTTACGAATCTCCGTTTTGGTTGACGTTTCACCAAGCCCAGCAGCTTGGCGGAATGGTCCGCAAAGGCGAACGTGCCTGTCCCGTCGTTTTCGGCAAGCGCGTCAAGGAGCAGGACGAGCAAACCGGCGAGGAAAGCGCTTACACGGTCTTGAGGCTCTACAATGTTTTCAACACCGCGCAGATTGACGGCATGAAAAACATTCCGGCCCCGGTGGAAACGCCCGCGACCGTCAACATAACAGCGGAGGACATTGTCGCCTTGATGCCGCAGCGACCAGAAATCAAATACGGCATGAGCAAGGCGTATTATTCACCCAGCGCGGACATCATCGCCATGCCCGACCGCGCACGATTTGACAACGAGGCGCATTTTTTCAGCACCATTTACCATGAAATGGTTCACGCGACCGGCGCGAAATCACGGTTGAACCGCCCGACGTTGACCGAATCGGCCGGGTTTGGTTCCAACCCCTACTGCAAAGAGGAATTGATCGCCGAAATGGGCGCAGCGTTCCTTTGTGGTCAGGCCGGCATCGAAAACACGATTGAAAATTCCGCCGCCTATGTTCAGAACTGGCTTGAGCAATTGCAGAACGACAAGACGCTGATTGTGCACGCCGCAGCACAGGCGCAAAAGGCTGCCGATTGGATTCTTGGCACCAAGTTCGGTGAAACGCCGGCCAGCGAACCGGTGCCGGGTTAAAACCGCTCATCAATACGCCCGCGCTTTTTGGGAAGCGCGGGCTTTCTATCGTTCAACGCAGACAGTCGCAGCCTTGAACAAAGGCATCTTGCGCGAGCGCCCATTGAAAAAGTTCAGGCCGCGAAGTCGCGCAGACCTTTTGGATTTTCGTGAGCGATTTGCCAGACGGCAACGATGGGTTTTCAAAATGGCGGCATCGTGCAGCGTGAAGTGTGAAATTCTTACGCCCGTTCTTCGTGATGCAGTTAAGAAATTCCCCATCGTGCCAGTAGTTCTTACGCCAAGACTGAAATTGAGGGTGGCTGTCAGTCTGAATCCGGTCGCTGAATATCATAAGCATAATCATCATTAAAACCTGTCGAGGGTGTCGCTTGCCGATATATTTTTCAAAAAATGAGACCGCCATCTGCCATCCGTGGGATCAGAATTATTTTGGCAGTTCCGGTGTTGTTGCTATCTTGCCGCTGTGCCGCCCAACGACCTGTTTGCCCAGCCGGTTCCGCCCGATCCGGCGAAACCAACCGACGCCTACAAAGGCCAGCCGCTCGCCGCGCGGATGCGACCGCGCAACCTCGATGAGTTTGCCGGCCAGTCGCACATCATTGGCTCTGACCAGTTGCTTCGCCGGGCGATTGAAGCTGACCGCGTCCAGTCGCTGATTTTTTATGGTCCGCCCGGCACCGGCAAAACATCGCTCGCCCAGATCATCGCGCACCAGACCAAATCCAAATTCGAGCGTTTGAGTGGCGTGGAATCCAACGTCGCCGACATGCGCCGCTTGCTTGCCACCGCAAATAATCGGCTTCAAAACACCGGGGCATCCACGATCCTGTTTATTGACGAAATCCATCGGTTCAACAAGGCGCAGCAGGACGTTTTGTTGCCGGATGTCGAGAGCGGCGTCATCAAGCTCATCGGCGCGACCACGCACAATCCGTTTTTCTTCGTCAACTCGCCGCTCGTTTCACGCTCGCAGATATTCGAGTTGCGACCCCTTGCCGAGGATGAATTGTTTTCATTGCTTCAACGCGCGCTGGCCGACAACGAACGCGGACTCGGCCACCTGAAAATCGCAGCGGACGAAAATGCGTTGCGCCATCTCGCGACAATTTCCGACGGTGACGCGCGCAAAGCTTTGAACGCGCTGGAAATCGCCGCGCTCACCACCGCGCCGGACGCAGACGGCATCATTCGCCTCACGCTCACAGTCGCCGAGCAGAGCATCCAGAAAAAGGCCGTGGTGTATGACGGCGACGGTGATGCGCATTTCGACACGATTTCCGCATTCATCAAATCCATGCGCGGCAGCGACCCGGACGCGGCGCTTTACTGGCTGGCGAAGATGATTCACGCCGGCGAAGACCCGCGTTTCATCGCGCGGCGCATTGTGATTTGCGCGGCGGAAGATGTGGGTTTGGCTGACCCAACGGCGCTGATGCTGGCGACTTCCGCGTTGCAGGCGGCGGAATTTGTCGGCTGGCCGGAAGCGCAAATTCCGCTGGCCGAGGCGACGATTTACATCGCCACCGCGAACAAGAGTAACAGCGCGTGCGCCTCGATTGCCGCCGCGCTGAAGGATGTAAAGTCCGGCCGCACGATTCCCGTGCCGGAGCATTTGCGCGACGCGCACTACAAAGGCGCGGAGCAGCTTGGCCATGGCCAAGGCTACAAATACGCCCACGACCATCCCGGCAATTTCGTGGCGCAGGATTATCTTGGCGTGGACAAAGTTTTTTACGAGCCGACCGAGCAGGGCGTGGAAAAACAGATCAAGGAACGGCTGGTCAACTGGCGGAAGCAGTTCAAGGATGCACGACGGGAATCTAGCAATTCGTCAATCAGCTCGAAACAGCACGATTCGTGATGGCTGCGGTTTTTTGAACCGTTATCAAAATGATGGTTTGATACTCATTTTCCATGAAGCGTTGGTATGCGAAACCAGTGCATTTTGTTGCCCCAATGTTGAACCCATTTTGCCTAAAAACGCCTTGTTGAACCCCGTTTTTGCAGCCCTGAAGATACAAAAGTTGAGGCGAGAATTATGAAAAATACCCATATATTACAATGATAATTTGATGTTTATTGAATGCGACCCGAATTCAGATAATCATGAGTTTTTGGTTTAGCAAACCGCCGCCTTCAGCCACTCGGCCATCTCTCCGCTTTCCCTTTTAACAGGGCAATTTTGATGCATTTCAGCCCGGGCCTTGTGCCCGGCGCGCCGCGAAATGTGCATCCGGGAACGGCAATCGTCAAGGTCTATCGCGCCTATCGCGCCTTCTTTGCAAACCAGGATTCAGCTCGAAGCATGGCCTGCCTGCGGCATTTTCATTGCCAGCGAGGAAAATCGTGTTGCACATCCGCGAAAATCATTTAATCTCGCGTCACCATGAACAAACCACTTCAAATCGGCAGATTTTCTTTCGGCATGGGCGACCGTTTTGCCCACCAGGCCAAGGCGCAACTTCAGGCGTGCATCCTTGCCGCCAAACAGGGCGTGGAAATCGTGCCCGTCTGGAACAAATCCAACCGCGAACACACCATCATCGGCTCCGAGCCGTCCAGCGTCCGCGCCGCCGCCGCCAAGGCCGTCCGGGAACTCGGCTGGAAGAAGACCTGGCATATTGACGCCGACCACATCCGCCTCGAAACTGTGGACCGCTTTGTCAGTTCGTCCGATTTCTTCACCATTGATGTCGCCGATTCCATCGGAAAACCCGCGCCGGCGGCGGACATTGCCGCATTTGTCAAGCGCCATCCCGAACTCGTCGGCGAAATCGAAATCCCCGGCATCACGCGCCCGATTACAACCACCCGCGCCGAGGTGGAGCGGGTCGCCGCCAAATACCTTTTCGCCGTGCAGGACGCCGGAAAAATTTACCGCCACATTGCCAAGGTGAAGGGCGAGGGAAATTTTATCACCGAAGTCTCGATGGACGAAACCGACAGCCCGCAGACACCGCCCGAACTGCTCATCATTCTTGCGGCGATGAGCGACGAAAAAATTCCGCTCCAGACCATCGCGCCCAAATTCACCGGCCGCTTCAACAAGGGCGTGGATTACGTCGGTGACGTGGCGCAATTTGAGCGCGAATTCAATGAGGACCTCGCCGTTATCGCCCATGCCGTCTTGAGATACGGTTTGCCGGAAAATCTGAAATTGAGCGTCCATTCCGGCAGCGACAAGTTTTCCATTTATCCCGCCATCCGGCGCGCTGTGAAGAAGTTCGACGCCGGCCTCCATATCAAGACCGCCGGGACCAACTGGCTGGAGGAACTCATCGGACTGGCCGAGGCGGGCGGCGATGCGCTGGCACTGGCCAAAGAGATTTATTGCGACGCGCTGGATCATTGCGCCGAGCTGTGCGCGCCTTACGCGACGGTCATTGACATTGACCCGAAGAAGCTGCCCACGAAGGAGCAGGTTGCCAAATGGACTTCCGCGCAATACTGCGCCGCGCTCCGGCACGACCCGAAATGCAAGGAATACAACCAGCATTTCCGGCAATTGCTCCACGTCGGCTTCAAGATTGCGGCCAAGAAAGGCGACCGCTACCTCAAGATGCTGGAAGCCAACGAAGCGATTGTCGGGCGGAACGTGACGATGAACCTTTACGAACGGCACTTGAAACCGCTCGTCGTTTAGTGCCGGGCCATTTGCCCGAAAAATGTCAAATGTGACCAAAAGTCTCCTGTCAGAATCAGGCGAAATAGACCCGGCTTAATGCAATGTTGGCCATGCGACGGCGCCAATTGACTCTCTATTTCGGGCTGGCATACGGCATTGCGTGGATCATGTGGTTGCCGGTGCTTCTCGGTCAGAACGGCCTTGGATGGAGCCACTCGAAGGCGGGAATGTTTCCATGGATACCGCTGGGAACAATCGGGCCGTTTGCCGCAGGGCTGATCGCCCAGTCGGTTTGTTGCGGCAACTTGCGCGCATTTCGCCTGTGGACTTCGATGCCACGGATGCTCATCGGGACGCTCGCCGGCATGGCGTGCATTCTGGCGGCACGCTGGCTCATTGCGGGAATTGGCATGACGCAATCGGGATTTCGTGCGTGGGACTGGGCGGCGTTGCTCGATTTCCGGCACTGGTTCATTCCCATGCTCATCGGCGGCCCGCTGGGCGAAGAGCCGGGCTGGCGCGGCTTCGCGTTGCCGCGGATGCAATCGCGTTGGGGACCGACGCCGGCGTCAATCATTCTCGGCGTGCTGTGGGCGGGCTGGCATTTGCCGCTGTTTCTGATTCACGGCTGGACGACAGCGCCGGTCTGGGCGTTTTTTCTCATCGTGACGGGACTGTCCGTCATAATGACGTTCGGTTTCAATCTCTCTCGCGGAAGTGTGATTGTCGCTATTGTGCTGCACGACACGCATAACTCGGCTGGCGGTCCTCTCTACGAGATGCTTGCCAAGGCGACCTTGCGACAACATCCCGGCCC
>Ga0181520_10007835_pt1 | contig 15490 bp, 13 predicted proteins | sample PEATcosm2014_Bin_29_FD_132451 | JGI IMG/M metagenome (GOLD analysis project Ga0181520, IMG submission 132451) | Peatland microbial communities from MTU Mesocosm Facility, Houghton, MI, USA - PEATcosm2014_Bin02_30_metaG | ecosystem: Environmental > Terrestrial > Soil > Wetlands > Peat | place...
CATGAAGCTCAGCACCGTGGCGCGAAGCTCCGGATGATTCCTGAGATTGCGGCGATGGTGATTGAAAACCGCGAACGCCATCGTAATGGAAATGGGAACAAGCCACGCAACATGTTCCTTCCATTCCATGCCGATCGAGTGCCAGCCGCTCGTTGCGGGATTCAAAAGAAGCAATCTCTGTGGATATCCAGTTAGATTTACCGTTCCTGCCGGAGGCGCGGCTCGATACCACGGATAAATGATGTATGTGCCCGTGAGAACAGCGAACCACGCGAGCACCGCCATCGCCAGTAGATACCATCTGAGGAAAGCTTCTTCCCGCTCATTAATCGGCGATAAGTCAGTCGGCGCATACCGTCGCCAAATTTCGACAAGCGCGCCGGAGCAAGCCAACAGATAAAGCGCGCCGAATCCCATGCCGTGCATAAGTGTCCAAAGGCCGCGTGTCGTGATCTCCATCGAAAAAATGCTCCTCTGTGGTCTGCGGCCCGCATACGCGGAATCTGGTTCGGTTCAGAATCCGCGTTTCATTGCTTGATGTGAAAACATTGGGTCATCCATCAACGCTTTCTTATCAGGTGCGTCTTTGTCATCGGACTTCTTGTCGTCCTTGCCCCACGTCCAATAAATGCCGGCGTACGCATAATTCTCCGTTTGCCCGGCGATCGAATGGCCATAAGCAAAGAGAAACTCCGTGTCCGGCTCCTTCTTCAAGTGCCAGTAACCGCCGGCATCGATCATCGTGGAACTTTGCGTTTGCGCCGCGGCAAAGCCCTCGCCACCGTGCGAAAACACCTCAGCCGCCAGCTCGAGTTTTTCGCTCAACTCACGCTTTACTATGAATCCGCCATACGGAAAATCGTGATACCCCGTCTGCGGTACGACGGTCTCGCCCGCGCCCCCATCGAAGAGCCATTTGCCCTTGTTCTTCTGCAACCATACGGGCAGCTTGTACCAGACCTTGCCCACACCGAGCCCTTTATCGTAATTGCCCGTCGGCATTTCGAACATGGTGAAGGTGCCGATCTGCGGAGTCATCTTGGTCTCTTTGAAGATCGCCAGCTTCACGCCGAGTTCCACATCCGTAAGGCCAAAAGCGCTCGCCCCAGTGCCGCCGGGAAGGTAGACCGGATTGTTCGAAGGAAAGATGCCGCCCCAGGGCAGAATAGCGTGCAATTGCACGCGAGGAACCGCGCCCCAGTTGAATTCAAAGGCCGGGCCCGTCGAGTCCATCTCCGCAGGAGTGCCATCGGCTCCTCCGAAGATATAGAACTCGTAATGGCGATAGTCAACGGGGACCGGGTCGTCGGTCTGAAATGGTGGCCCTTGCGCCCATGTGCGCGGCGCAGCAAGCAGCAGGAGCAGGAAGAAAGCAAGTCCAGCGAATTTACTAGGGAAGTTCATCGCGTGCCGATATCCGCGTTTGCTGGCTATCGTGAAGCGATCCTAGAGGGATGAGCTAAACCCCGTCCAGAAGGTTTTGTAATATTTACTTCGCGTTAACTCGCCAGTCCCTGCTTCACCAACTCGCTCACGATGCGCCCTTCTGCGCGCAGCCCCTTGGCCTGAATCTTCGCCTGCACAGCCTTGATCACTGGGCCCATGTCCTTGGGTGTAGGTGCGTGGCCTGAGGCGGCAGCATGCTCGGCAACGGTCTCCGCAACCAGCGCCTTCAGTCCAGCTTCATCGAGTGCCTTGGGCAGGAACTCCTCAATGACCACAATCTCCGCTGCTTCTTTCGCGGCAAGCTCCGGCCGATTGCCTTTGGTGAATTGCTCAATCGAGTCGCGGCGCTGCTTGATCATCATGGTCAGCGTCTGCTCCTCGTCGGCCGGAGTAAGCACCGCATTCTTTTCAAGCGCCTTGTTCATGAGCGCCGTCTTGATCAGGCGCAGCGTGCCGGTGCGCTCGGGATCATGCGCCTTCATGGCAACGACGGTCAACTTGGTGATGTGCGCGGCAAGCGCGCCAGGATCGATCATGGAGGCCTCTCTAACTCATCGATTTTAATTGAGCAGCGCGGACGAGGCCTTCGCCGATGTCGATTGACGATGATCGAGCACCCAAAACGATGCAACGCGCTTCGATTTTCGCTTTCAGCAGATGCAACCGAACCTCGGCAACAAAGGAACTTTACGTGGGCATTCGCATTTACATAAACGGGAGTTAAAGCAGTGATGCCAAAAATTACTACGATCGCGCTGGCCGGAGCTGGACTGGTGCTGGGCCCGGCAGCGTTTGGTGCAAATTCTGCCCGCCCCGGCACGGTGAACTACGTGGAGGGCGCGGCGTATCTCAATGGGGAACAACTGACCGGCAAAAGTGTCGGTAGCAGGGATCTCAATCCCGGCGAAGAGCTGAGCACGCAAATCGGCAAAGCAGAAATTTTGCTCACACCCGGTGTGTTTCTGCGCCTCGACGACAACAGCGAAGTGAAGATGATTTCGCCCGACCTCACCAAAACGCAGGTCGAGCTGGAGCATGGCCGCGCGGGAATCGAGGTCGACGAAATCTACCCGCAAAATAATCTCGACATTCTCGACGCCGGCGTCACCACGCAACTCGTCAAGAACGGGTACTACGAGTTCAACGCGGACCAGCCAACGGCGATGGTATTCGATGGAAAGGCAGCCGTCGAAGTCGGCGATGGAAAATACAGGGTCGTCAAGTCCCATCATGAACTGGCCCTTGTCTCCGGTCCGGGCGACAAGCCTTTAGCAAACGAGAAACCCGCGAGCTTCAATACCGACGAGGCGAAGGACGACCTCTACAACTGGAACAGCCTCCGCTCGCAATATCTGGCCGAGGCCAACAACCAGATCGCCGGAGAATACGTCGGCGGCCCAGGCTTCGCACCCGGCTGGTACTGGGACCCGTATATGTGGGATTACACCTTCATCGGCATGGGCCCGTTCTATAGCCCATTTGGCTGGGGTTTCTATCCCTACGGCTGGGCTGGCGGATGGTACGGCGGTCACTATGGCTATCGCGGCATCGGCCGCGTGAGCGGCCCCGCTCACGGATTCGCAGGAGGCGGATTCCACGGCGGATTCGCTGGTGGCGGGGGAGGCCGCCGCTGATTGCTGCGCTACAAATCCAGCCCCGAGAGGGATTTCCTTGGGGCTGGAAGCCTGGATTGATTTTGGCTGCGACCGGGAGGAACCTACAGGCTGGTGGCAAGATTGCTGCTGATCGTATTGAACGCGGTCTTGATCTCGTTGGACAGAGCCTTCATCCCGGTCACCGCGCCGAATGCGATGATTGCCACCACCAGCGCGTACTCCACCAGGTCCTGAGCCTCTTCCCTGCTCATCAGGTCGTTGAAATTCAAATAGAGGCCGAACAAAATCCTATTCACGAGGGTCTCCTATTTGCTTTTGTATTGAACAGCGGGCTCAATCACAGCGAATTGTTATCTGCTTCAACCTTAGGACTTGCAGGCTTGGTCGGCAATACGCACTCCCGGTCTTGGGGTGACCAAAGTGTTGAGTCGATAGGCCTCCTTATGCCTTCCTTAGATTACTTTTCTGCTTTCTGACGTCCGAGCGACCAAAAGCTGTGGATCATGCCACAAAACGCGGAAAGCCTCAGAGCGGAATTACCCGTTCAGCTATTCACATAAACCACAAAAATGTGTATTATGTGATTTTAGAGATACTCAGGCCGATAAGAAAGTCCAAAGGGAGAAAAAATGTTCAGAAAGACACGCCTTTACACGCCCGGCCCAACACCTCTGCTACCCGCAGCGCAGTTTGCCATGGCGGCCGCGGACATGCACCACCGCACGCCGGAGTTTCGCGCTCTCTATCAAAAGGTTCTGGCCCAGTTGAAGGTCTTCGTCGGCACGAAGAACGACGTGCTGCTGCTGTCGTCGTCCGGAACCGGCGCGATGGAGGCGTCCGTCTCCAACCTGACCTCGCCGGGCGACAAGGTGCTCGTCCTGACAGCCGGCAAATTCGGCGAGCGCTGGGTCGATTTGGCGAAGGCGTTCGGCTGCGCAGTCGATATCGTCAAAGCCCCCTACGGCGAAACCTTCAAGCTCGACGAAATTCGCGCCGCCCTGAAACCAGAACATAAGGCCGGGGTCCCCGGCGACGGCTCTTCGTCGCAGGGGTGGAAAGCCGTGTACCTGCAGGCGACCGAAACTTCGACCTGCGTCCGCCACGACGTCGAGGCCATCGCCAAGCTGATCAAGGAAGTTGCGCCTGAGACGCTGCTTGTCATTGACGGCATCACCGGCCTCGGAACGACGCACTTCGACGTCGATGGTTGGGGCATTGACATCCTGATCGGCGGCTCGCAAAAAGCAGTGATGATTCCGCCAGGCCTCGCGTATCTGAGCGTAAGTGAAAAGGCGTGGACGGCCATGGAGAAGTCGAAGAATCCGCGCTACTACTTCGACCTGCGCAAGGAACGCAAAAACGCCGTCAAGGGCGAGAGTGCCTATACACCTGCCGTCGCGCTCGTTGCCGGTCTCGGCGCGGCCCTCGATTACATTGCGGGCCAGGCGAGCGGTGATCTCGAAAAGGGGCGTATCGCGCTGATCGACAATGCGCAGTTGAATGCAGCGGCCACGCGCGCGGGGCTTGTCGCGCTGGGGTTCACGCTGTTTGCCCCGACGGCGCCTGCCGCCGCTGCCACAGCCGTAGCAGTTCCGGAAGGCATGAACTCGAGCGACGTGGTGAAGGCTCTGAAAACGAAGTTCGCGCTCGTTACCGCCAATGGACAGGGCGAGATGCAGGGGAAAATCTTCCGCGTCGCGCACCTCGGCTTCTTCGACTACCTCGACACCGTAGCCCTGCTCGGCGCAATGGAACACATCGCCAAAGACACGCTGGGCCTGCCCGTTGAATATGGCTCGGCGGTAGCAGCAGCACAAAAAGTCTATGCGGAGGCTGTGAAAGGCTAGAAGTGAGAGCGGAGTCAGCGGGGTTAGCGGAGTTAGCACGAACTCGACGGCCTTCTAACTCCGCTAACACGCGCAAAGCGCGGCTAACTCCGCTAGCTCCGCTCTTCCGCAACTAAGAACTACGAACTCCGAACTACGAACTGAGAATCCATGGCTGACCTCACCTTCGGAGAAAAGCTGCTCATCGCGCGACGGCAGCTCGATCTCTTTCAATACCAGATGGCCGAAAAGTTGGGCGTGCATCCCAACTCCATCACCAAGTATGAGCGAGGCGAGGGCAAGCCGCACGCCGCGGTCGTGCGCATGTTCGAGCTGCTGGTTGAGCAAAACAGCATCCGCTTCGACGAGTATGAATCCGCGCAGCAAGACAGGAGTAACGCAATGAAGATCGTTTTGGCAGAGAAAGTTTCTCCGGCAACGCTTGCCGTGTTTGCGGCCGAGCCGGGCTGGGAAGTGCTCACGCATGACAAGCTGCCGGACGGACTGCCTGCAGCGCTTGCCGATGCTGACGCTTTGGTCGTCCGCTCCGCTGTGCAGGTCGACGACGCTCTGATGGAGAAAGCTCCCAAGCTGCGCGTGATTGGGAGAGCCGGCGTGGGCGTGGACAATATCGACGCCGCAGCCGCCACCCGCCGTGGCATTGTCGTGATGAACACACCGGGCGCGAATGCCGTCGCCGTCGCCGAACTCACGATCGCCCTCATGCTGGCGCTCGCGCGCAAACTGCCCGCCGCCAATGCCACCATGCATGCCGGCAAGTGGGAAAAGAAAAGCCTGCAAGGTGCAGAACTGCGCGGAAAGACACTCGGCATCCTCGGCCTCGGTAGAATCGGCCTCGAAGTCGCCAAACGCGCCCGCGGATTTGGCCTCGAAATCATTGGCAGCGATCCATTTGTGTCGGCAGCCGTGGCCCGCGAGAACGGCATTTCTCTTTTGCCTTTGGAGGAGATCTTTGGCAAGGCAGACTACCTCACGCTGCACGTGGGCCTCACACCACAAACGACGGGCGTGATCAATGCGAAGACGGTGGCGACGATGAAAAAAGGTGTGCGCATCATCAACTGCGCTCGTGGCGAGTTAGTCGACGATGCGGCATTGGTAGCCGCGCTCAAAAGCGGCCAGGTAGCCGGCGCAGCCCTCGACGTATTTGTCGAGGAGCCGCTGAAGAATTCGCCCTACTTCGAACTCGACAACGTAATCCTGACGCCCCACATCGCCGGCTCGACGGCCGAGGCTCAGGAAGCAGTCGGCATCCAGATCGCCATGCAGGTGCGTGAGTATCTTAAGCTCGGCGTCGTGCAAAATGCCGTCAATCTCCCCTCGCTCAGCCACGAGGAATACGTTCAGCTCGCTCCTTTCATCGATCTCGCCGGCCGCCTCGGCTCCTTCCTCGCGCAGACCGGAAAAGGCGGCATCGACGCCATCCATCTCATCTACGGCGGCGCGCTCGTCGACGCCAAGACCGACCTCGTCCGCAATGCGGCGATTGAAGGCCTCCTTCAAGGCTCGGAAAATGTGAATCGTATCAATGCGGCAGCGGTCGCCCAGGAGCGCGGCATTCGCGTCCACGAGGACAAGCGCGAGAGTCATCGCGGCGGGGCGGCCACCGTTCTCTCCATTGAGCTGCACGCCGTCTCAGGCGTACGCCACGCCACCGCCACCGTGATTCATGGCGAACAGCCCCGCCTCCTCGAGTTCGACGGCATCGATATTGAAGCCCCGCTCGAAGGCAATCTCCTCGTCTGCCGCAATCTCGACGTGCCCGGTGTCATTGGCCGCATCGGTACGATTCTCGGCGAACAGGGCGTGAACATCGCGAACTTCGCATTGGGCCGCGAGCGTGCCGGGACCAAACCTGTGAAAGCTCTCGCCGTGGTCCAGGTCGACGCGCCGGTGTCGGACAAAGTGCTGGAGGCGCTGTACACAATCGAAGCGCTTCTTGAAGTAAAACTTGTGACGCTGTAAACGCGGCTGAGAGCACTTCGGCGAAGCTCACCCCATCACACCGGAATGTCCAAGCCAGCTCCGCACGTACGAAGCCTGGCCCACATGGTAGGTCTCGTGGAGCGCCATGAAATTCACCACTCCGGAGAGCATTCCGTCCGCGGAGGGTGGGCCTTTCGTCGCAGGTGTATCCAGCGTCTCTTCTGAAGCTGCTTCCATTGCCGCGTTGAGCCTGCTGCACGTTTCATCCCAAGCAAGCATCGCCTCTCTCGGTGTGGGGCAGTCAAACGACTCGATGCATTTGGCGCCGCGCGCGTAGAGTTTCATCCACGGCGTCGTCCATTCGTCTCCCAGCCGTGCAAGCACCATGGTGCGCGACCAGGCTATGTGGCCCACAATCCAAAGCATGTGATTGGTGTGGTCGCAGGGCCGGCGCACCCACTCATCGTCAGTGAGCCCGTCAATCGTCCCTTTGAGAAATCTGGCATTGTGGTTGAAGCTCTGGGACGCGATAACGATTCGACTCGAGATCGGCATTGTGAAGTACTCCGTCTGAATGTGTCAGTTCCGTCGCGCAATCAGGTTACACGGGAGACCAGCGCGTGCGCGCGAACTAATTCGTGAATTTTGGGCCGGGATTTGTAGAGCCGCGCGCCAAGAAAGCAATCAGCGGCTTGCGAGGTGCAATGCGGTCGCGTGGCGCGGCTGGTAGAGTCCGAGGCAAGCGCCGCTGGGCAGGCGAACGGTCGTGACCGAGCCCCAGCGCTCTTCCTTGACCTCTGTGGTGACCGCGCCCTTGGCGTTGAGCGACGCGATGGTTGCAGAGAGATCGTCGCACATCAAGTAGATTGCGCCCCCCGTCGGATTGTCCGCGGCACCGTTCTCCGCAGAGTTGCCATCCGTGGGATGAACCGCAATTTCGGCGGGTGGCAGGCCGAAGATAAGCCAGCCATGCCCCGCATCGACAGAGGCGAATCCAAGAACATCGCGCAAAAAGGCGCGGTCGGCCTCCGCGTCGCGGCTATAAAGCAACAGGTGAACACCGTGAATCATGATGGGCGGGATTCTACTGCAACCTGATTCACTCGCCCATCAATATTTTGTGAGTCGGCGGTCCACTATTCCACCGGATGGGCTTTGCCGTTCTGCAGACTCTCGTCAATGATCGACCGAACCTTACGATCGGCCTCGCGGGCGACTCTTCCCTGCTCCGCGCCAAGGCGTCCCTGTTCCGCTCCGAGCTTGCCCTGCTGCTCGCCAAGCTTGCCTTGCTGCGCGCCAAACTCGCCCTGCTTGTCCCCTATCTTCCCCTGCAAATCGCCTAACCTGCCTTGCAGATCGCCGAGTTTGCCCTGAAGGTCACCCAGCTCATCCTGCGTAATGTTCTTGCCCATCTTGGCTTCCAGCTTGGCCATCGCATCGGTCAGCTCAGCCATCTCCTTGCGCATGTCCGGCGTAGGCACGCTCGCCTGTTCCTGCAAGCGGCCGAGCGCCTCCTGCTGCTTGCCGAGTTCCTCTTGCTGCTTCCCTAAGGCCTCCTGCTCCTTGCCCAGTTCCTCCATCGGCTTGTACATCGCTTCGATTTGCGCAATCGTTGAAGCGTCATCCAGGAAATATTCTTTGCCATCGTGCGTGAACCACAGGAAGTCGCCGTGGGCGAGCTTGCGCGCCTTGTCAATGTCGCCCGTGTGAATATCGCCAGAGAAGTTCATGTTCTCGCGGTGATCACCGCGGATGATGGCATACGAATCGCCGCCGAACGAGTAGCGATAGCTGAATCCATGATGGTGCCTCGCGTTGGAGTCATCGTCCTGTGCCATCGCGATCACCATGCCGTTACTGGTCACAATTTTTGACACGTAAGGCATCGGCGGCAGCGGGGCCACGGCGCGGAGCGGAGCAAGCACGCGAACCGATGGCAGCGAAGGAACTGCACTCGGTGGAACAGGCGCTACAACAGGGCCAACAATCTCCGCTCCAACGGGTCCACCCGAACGAATCTCGACAGATGGCTCGCCAGCCTCCGGCGCCTCAACGGAAGCCGGCTCGGGATTGGAAACGTCAGTCGCGGGTGTCGCGTTTTGTGCGGATTGCGCAGCCGGCGCGGGTATCGCGGGAGAAACAGCCTGCGTCGCTTGCGCAGCTTGCACGCGCACCAGAGCCGTCGCCGCATAGAGCGCGACCGGCACAAGCAGGACAGCGATCAGGACGCGACGGCGTCCACCGACGAAAGCTTGCCGGAACGCGCTGTCGTTCAGCAGCCGCTCAATGCGGCGAGAGAGACTACCAGTGCGAGCCATGGCGACTCCTATGGGGGTTGGGCGCGGTGCTGCCGCGAATTCAAGAAGAATCTGCGCGTACGAGGTGCCGCTTGCAGCCTGCTCGAGGCCGGCGCGGTCGCTGATGGTTTCGGCCAGCTCGGAAAGTGTGCGCTTAAGCCACCAGCCGAGCGGACTAAACCAGACCAGTGCGGCATACAGCGCGGCGAGAAGTTGCAGGTAGAAATCTCCCTGGCGGATGTGAGAGCGCTCATGGGCGAGCACGATGCGGAGTTTTTCTGCGTCCCAGTCGGCGTAATCTACCGGCAAAACAATACCCGAGCCAATGGTCACCGGAGACGAAACATCTCGGCTCGAGCGCAGCGGAAGTCCCTCAGCACAAGGCGGCACATCATCAAGCGAGATGGGCTTGGCGTTGCGCCAGAGATCGAGCGCCAAGGCCAGTCCGTAGAAGAGCCGAAGGAGCAGTCCACCAGAGACGCCAAGATAGAGGAGCCATGCGATCGAAGCAAGCGGGATTCGCGGGCGGCTGTGTACGGGCGGCACGGATACAGCGTAGACGGGAGCGCCACTATAAACATCGGAGATCACGGAGACGGGCGCAGCGCCGGAGGCGGCGGGAACCGGCTCGGGATTCTCAACGGAAACCGCAGGGGGCGTGGTGGTCTTTGCCGTCCGGGGAATCGCCGCAGTCGGGCTCACAGCTTCCGGTGCGATTGAGGCAACAGCCTGCGGAGCCGATTGCCACTTCTTCAGCAACTCGATCGGATGCGGCGGCAATACCAATGTGGCGCCTGAAGGCAAAAACTGCCAGCGCGCCGCAAATGGAGCCAACACGGGCATCAGCAGCGCCGATGCGAGCACCAAGCCCCAAGCGGATTTTTGTGCGAGCACGTTGCGCACCCGGAACATCCGCAGTCCCGCCCAGACGGCGAGAGCAAGAAGCAAAGAGCGAAGAGCAGCTTCCATCATCGTGGGAATCATGATCAGGCCTCCTTTTTCGCGGATGGGGCGTTCTTTTGCGCAGCGGCTATGTGTTCGGCGAGTCGCCGAAGCTCGGCGCGGTCGAGCACCTTGGAGTCAACCATGCCCACAAGCAGCGCTTCAACTGAGCCCTCGCAGAACCAATCGACGATGCGCTTGACGGCGCGGCCCGCCACGCGTTGCCGCGACTCAGCGGGACGGTAGATAAAGGTTCGGTCTTCCACGGAGTGCGCCAGGTAGCCCTTTTCTTCAAGGCGGCGCAGCACCGTGCGTACGGTCGAGTCCTTGAGTGGACGATCGAGGTCTTCGCGCACCTGCTCAGCGGTGACCTTGCCAAGCCGCCAGACGATCGAGAGGATGCCGCGTTCCAGTTCGCCGAGCTCGGCAGGATCGTGGCTGGGATGAGTATTGCTTGCCATAGTGTTACCGACTGTAACACATATCAGCCCAACGAAGGCAAGTTTTTGTGACAAGCGGGAAATGGGGGAATAAAAAAACCAAGGCCACGCCGAAAAAGGAGCTGCGGCGAGTCGAAAGTGTCGTGGAGAACGGGAGCTGGTCGAAACGCAAAGCGCCGGGACTTAAGGCCCGGCGTCGTGGATCGATGCGCAGAGAACTAGGCCCGACTGAGGTAAGCCCCTTCGCTCGTATCAACCTTGATTTTTTCGCCTTCGTTGATGAAGGGCGGCACCTGTACGACAAGGCCCGTCTCGGTCTTCGCGGGCTTGGTGACGCTGGAAGCTGTTGCCGACTTGAGTCCCGGCTCGGTCTCGACGACAGTGAGCTCGACGGTTCCCGGCAGTTCGATGCCGACCGCTTGCCCGTCGTAATAGCTGACCTTGATCTGCAGGTTGGGGGTGAGATATTCGACCGCGTCGCCGAGTGTGGACCCCTTGAGCACGGTCTGCTCGTAGTCCACGGGATTCATGAAGTAGTAGTCATCGCCGTCGGCGTAGAGGAAGTCCATGGCGATTTCGTCCACTACGACGCGCTCAATGGCGTCGGCGGACCGAAACCGGTGCTCGAACATGGCCCCCGATTTGAGGTTCCGCAGCTTGGCCTGGATGAAGGCGCGCAGGTTGCCGGGGGTCCGGTGTTCGACTTTGAAAACCAGGTGCAACTGGTCATTGTGCTTGATGATCATGCCCGGACGCATTTGAGTGGCGGGAATCGCCATAAGAAGAAAACTCCTTGCTGTGCTTGCGTTTCTCTACGCAGAAATTCGGGTGTAGCCCAAACCTCATTGTAGCTGAGGGAAGGATGCGAAGACCGATCGTCTGCACCGTAGGGTTGCAGTCGCGGCCTGCGCCAGCTATCGTTTCATCCAGACGATGAACGCGGAGCGAGGGAAAAGAATCAGAGACGCAGTGCCGGTTACGGCGCTCTTGCTGCTCTGTTTTCTCTGGTCGCTCGGCTCGCTGCGCTCCGACTTGATGCCAACCGTGTTTGCTAACGGATTGCCCGCATTTGAGCGCGAGGCCATGCACCTTGGAACGCTGGCAGTCGTAGCAGGACTGATCGCACTGGTAGTCGGGGCAGCTTGGCCACGCGGCCGGCAAATCTGGGATGCAGTTCTCGTAGGCATCGGCCTGTTTGTCGTGCCGGCTTTGCTTGGCGAGGCCGCGAAAGATTCGATTCCCGACCTGACGCGCGTGGCGCTCTACTCGCTGGCACCCGTATTTGCAGTCGCATTCGAGCCGTATTTGGGGCGCTTGACGGAATCGCAAAGCAAGGGCGGCCTCCTGGCGGCTCTCGGCTGTGTCATCGGAACCTTGGGTGTCTTCCCTCTCGTGATCCCGCGCACTTGGGGGGGCGCAGGGGCCTTTTTCACGATAATTCTTGCCGTGGCGTGTGTGGCAGCGACGAATTGCTGGACGGTGCGTTTCATCTCGGAGCTGCCACAAAAATCGGGTGCGGCAGCGGCTGCTATTGCGGGCGCAACCGCAGCTGTCGCGCTGGCTATGGCGAGTTTAGTGAGCGAGCAACCGGCATGGAATGGCCCTATCGTGGGGCCGGAGATTGCCTGGACGACCGCCGTCGAGTTGCCGGCGCTGCTGCTGCTCTTTTGGCTGATGCGGCGCATGTCGGCGGTGCGCATGACGACGCGCTTTGTGGTAGCGCCGCTCATTGTGAACGTGGTGGGATTCCTTGTCCTGCGGCCTTCTCTCCGTTTGCGTGCCGGCCTGGGCATTCTTCTCATCGCAGCGAGCGCAGGCTGGTTGCTGAGCGGCCGCGAAGAGGAAGCGGATGCTGGCCCCCTGCCGCTCAATCTCACGCGGAACTGATGGCCGCGCAGAGAATCTTCGACCCTGCTCAAACGTTTTATTCAAGAATCTCCAGTTGGCGGGGATACCGTCCATCGGCTACTATTGCCTCCGAATTTGGAGCGGACAATTCCCTGTCTCAGGAGTTTCTGTCGATGCATCCCCACACGTTCTTTTTCCGTGCTTTCGTTCGAATTGCGATTTTCGGCGAGCTGGCATTTTCTCCGGTTCTTGTTCAAGCGCAGAGTGCAGTCTCGTCTGCGGTCCCCACGGATGCCCCTTACAAGAATGCAAGCCTGCCCGTCGATCGGCGTGCGGCAGATCTGCTGAAACGTATGACGCTGGAAGAAAAAGCCACAATGCTTTCGGGATCGGGATGGATGGAGTCGGCGCCCATCGAGCGGCTCGGCATTCCGGCGATCAAGATGGCCGATGGACCGATGGGTGTGCGCTCGTGGGCTGGCAGCTCGGCGATCACCAACTCGACCGGCAACCCTGTGAAAGTGGAGACCACATCGTTCCCCTCAGGCGTAGCGATGGCCGCCACGTGGGACACAGAACTCGTCCACCGCGAGGGCCAGGCGATTGCACAAGAAGTGAAAGCGCTGGGCCGCGACATGATTCTTGGGCCGACTGTAAACATCAATCGCCAGCCGCTTTGGGGACGCAACTTCGAGGGCTACGGGGAAGATCCCTATCTCGCTGCGCGGCTAGGCGTGGCCTACATCAAGGGTGTACAGAGCGAGGGCGTGATTCCGTCGGTGAAACATTTTGCCGCAAACAACGAGGAGTACGAACGCCATCGCGTGAATGCAACCATCGACGAGCGCACGCTGCACGAAATCTATCTGCCGGCATTCAAGGCCGCTGTGCAGGAAGCCGACGTGTGGAACGTCATGTCGGCCTACAACAAAGTGAACGGCGTGCATTGCGGCGAAAGCGACTACCTGCTCGATCGGGTGCTCAAAAAGGAATTTGGCTTCAAGGGGTTCGTTGTGTCGGACTGGGGCAGCACTTACTCAACCGCGCCCACAGTGAATGCGGGCATGGATCTGGAGATGCCGGGCGGTCCGCCGATGCAGAAGTGGATCGTGAGTCCGCGTACGCAGGCCTCGGGCAATGGCGACGGCTTCCTCGTTCCAGAGAAAGTGTTGGCCGAAGTGAAGGCCGGACACATCACCGAAGCGGCCATCGATGACAATGTCAGCCGCATTTTGCGCGTAATCTTCCTGAGCGGCATCTTCGATCACCCGCACACCGGCGGGGGGGAAGTCGACACGCCCGAGCAACGTGCGGTTGCGTTGCAGGGCGCAACCGAAGGCATCGTTCTCTTGAAGAATGACAGTGCATTGCTTCCGCTCGATGCAACGAAGATTCATTCGATCGCAGTGATCGGGCCCAACGCTGCCGTCGCGCGCACAGGCGGGGGCGGGAGTTCGTTGGTGCACCCGAAATATGCAATCGCGCCACTCGACGGAATCAAAGAAAAGGCCGGCAGCAGCAAAATCAACGTGACCTATGCGCTCGGGGTAGGCATGGAGGGCGAAGACCCCGCCCAAGACACACCCGAAGCGCGCGCCAAAGCACTGACAGAAGCAGCCGATGCTGCGTCAAAAGCCGATGTCGCAATCGTCGTCGTAGGCCGCTACAGCAAGCTCGAATCCGAAGGCTTCGACGTGAAGTCGATGGATCTACCGGCCGGCCAAGACGAGCTGATTCAGGCGGTCGAGAAAGCGAATCCGCATACCGTCGTGGTGCTCAACACGGGCGATCCGGTCACGATGACGAAGTGGATCGATACCACGCCGGCGTTGCTCGACATGTGGTACGGCGGGCAGGAAGGCGGGCATGCACTTGCATCAATCCTGTTCGGCGATGCGAACCCCTCGGGCAAGCTGCCCGTCACGCTGCCGAAGCACTACGAAGACAATCCAGCCGCAGCAAATTATCCCGGCAAAGACCTCGAAGTGAATTACGCCGAGGGCATCTATGTCGGCTATCGCTACTACGACACGAAAAACGTCGAGCCGCAGTTTCCGTTCGGCTTCGGTCTGAGCTACACGAAATTCGAGTACAGCAGTTTAGTGGTTGGGCCGGGACGGATCACGAAAGACGAACCGATCCATGTCGGACTGCGGGTGCGCAATACTGGAAACCGCGCCGGTGCCGAGGTAGTCCAGCTCTATGTTCATGACGAAGATGCGAAGATCGACCGTCCAGTGCATGAGTTGAAGGGCTTCAGCCGCGTGGAGTTGAAACCTGGCGAAGAAAAGACCGTGCGCTTCACTCTCGACCGCACAGCACTTTCCTACTGGGATCCGGCGAAAAGGGCGTGGACCGCCGATCCCGGGAGATTCCAGATTGAAGTTGGGGCTTCTTCGCGTGATATCCCCATGAAGTTGCCGCTCGAGCTTGCGCAGTAATCCGCTCCGCTAACGCGGCGCCTCGTAAGGCTCAACCCGCAGCATGTTCGACAAAACCCCGCGCTCCTCGGGGCTAAACGCATTCTGGTATCGCGCAGAATTCAGCACTGTCTCCCGCTGATCCGGCGGCACTGAGCGCAGATCCCGGAACGCACTCCCCATCATCGCCTGTCGATCGGCGGGGAATGTCTTCCAGCGGCGTGCAGAGTCCTGCACCTGGGCACGCTGCTGCGGCGACAGACGCTCGAGATTCTCCGCACGCGCCAGAGTTCGCTCGCGCTGCGCTTCGGGCATCTGATTCACCCGATTCAGCTGCTGCACCAGCCTCTGCTGCTGCGCCTGAGGCAGCCGACTAAAGCTGGGATCGTTGTGCAGCATCCGTTCCTGATCCTGCGCCGGAACGCCGCGATGCGCATTCAACCACGCGCCAAGATGGCCCGGAGGCGCATACGCCGAACCAGCGCCCGAATAAGCCGGCCGCCCATAACCCTGGCCCTGATACGCCCCAGACGCATTCCCAGGCATGGGCCGATAGCCACCACCCTGCAGTCCGGACTGCGGTCCAGCCCCACGATACTGCGGATTGCCGTAACCCTGCGGCCCAGACTGCGATCTGGATTGCGGCTGGCCCTGCGGTCTACCCTGCCCGCGATTCGCCGGCGCACGCGGCGCCGAGTAATGCGGCGC
>Ga0181520_10007837_pt1 | contig 15488 bp, 12 predicted proteins | sample PEATcosm2014_Bin_29_FD_132451 | JGI IMG/M metagenome (GOLD analysis project Ga0181520, IMG submission 132451) | Peatland microbial communities from MTU Mesocosm Facility, Houghton, MI, USA - PEATcosm2014_Bin02_30_metaG | ecosystem: Environmental > Terrestrial > Soil > Wetlands > Peat | place...
ACCCCGCCTCGCCCACCATCTCGGCGCCGGCGTTCTGGTACTCCTCATCGGGAAAGCCGGACTGCTCGCCCGCCCGTGTCTCCACCAAAACCGTGTGGCCGGCCTCGCTGAGCGCCTTCACGCCCGCCGGAGTCACGCCGACACGGGCCTCGTTGTCCTTCACTTCTTTGGGAACGCCGATGATCATCGTGGTTTCTCCTGGGAGGATTGCTCCCTCTGCGATGGATGCGGGCTGGGGATAGCCGGCAGGCTCCGGCATGTCGTTACGGTCAACTGCTAGGAATGTTACGGCGCAAAGAGCTTTCAATGTGTGCAAAGATCGTGGTAAAACGCCAACATGAGAACGAATCGTGACGAACTCGATCATGCAGCGCAAGAATCGAGCGCTGCCCCGGCCCAGAACGCCCACGGCGGGCTCGACGAGCTGGACACGGCCATCCTGCGCCACCTCGAACTCTACGGCCGCGCCACCAACTACGAGGTCGGTGAGGCCGTGGGGCTGTCGGCATCGGCTGCGTCCCGGCGCATCCAGGCCCTGGAGGCTTCGGGAGCCATTCGCGGATACCGGGCCCAGATCGACGACCGCCTGATGGGCAAGCGCATGACGGTCTACATCCGCGTCACGCTCGAGCGCCAATCGGCGACGGTGCTGGCGGCCTTCGAAGCCGCGGTGAGGCGGTCGAAGAGCGTGGCAAGTTGCCACTTGATGGCCGGGCAATACGATTACATGCTGGTCGTCCGGGTCGCCGACATTGACGATTATGGACAACTCCACCAGAACGAATTATCCCGCCTGCCCGGCGTCACGCGCCTTGAAACCAGCTTCGCCCTCAGGGATGTTTTGGATGGCGCAAAGTGACCTGCGAGAGAACCTGAGGTTCGAATTTCCACAAGCGAACGTGCTAACTCGCATTTCCCCCGAGGCGGGTCCGCGAATTTGTAGCGCTGGCCTCCTGGCCGGCTGTAGCGTGGGTCTCCCGACCCACACCGGACCCCATGCCGGACCCCACTGACTCCGCCACGACATTTGCAAACCGTATCGGCGGACGCGCTTTTGTTCCGGCGGCGAGGACGCCACCAGTTCCGCCGGCCAGGAAGGCGGCGCTGCAGAGAGTCGATCTGGCTTTGAGAAATGCAGCCCCTCCGACTGCACTTTGCCCTTTTGTGGAGTAAATCTCCAACCTGCCGCTTTGGCTTGGGGTACATCCATCGCAGAATTGCGGCAAATCCGTTACCAATGGATGAATCGTGCAGCATTTCGGCCCGTATGCCGGGCTCCACGTGTTCCAATCCAGGTAAAGCAGAAATCTGAATCTCAAGACCAGCAGGAAGGGGAACTGCATGAGCAGCGATGCCGGCGGGCAAACACCCAATGAAAAGAAGACCGGCGGAAGCCAGCGGCATTTAAGGTCCGGCTTCGACTATGCCAGCAATCAGCCACCCCCTGACCCGACTCCCGTTGCGCCTCCAAACCCGCTCAAATCGATGCTGGCCGCGCTTGCGGTCAAATTGCTGACCAAGACGCTGCCAAAGCTGCTGGCCAAGTTCCGGACAAATCCAATCTATGCCATTGCCATCGGCGGCGTAGCCCTTGGAATCCTGGTAGGCATCTTTTTCGCAGGCGTCATCCGCCGCATGCAAACCCCGGGACGATACGACCTGGGCATCGTGAGTGCCGAAACCCAAGGGCTCAAGGGTCATCTCTACACGGAATGGAATCAGAATCTGGATTACCATCTGTCCGTTGAACCGGACTACTCCGAACACGAAGACGGGTTTGCCAACGCCGTGAACCATTCGCCCCGGCCCTTGTCCATCGGCATCCAGTTGAAAAACAGCAAGGGGCAGGTGGTGTGCAGCGACAGCGTTTTGCTGAAGTTCGATACGCATCCGGTTGCCGCGCCCCCCGCCCCCAATGCCGACCCCGCCATCGCTGCCGCGGACCTCGCCGCACAGGAGGCTGCCAACGCGCGCTTGGACGCACAGGAACTTGAGCGGGAGCGGGGCAAGCATGTGTTTCAGAATGGCCAGAACCGCGACGGCGAAGTGGATGCGATTCACTCCCAGGGCGAGATTCCCTGCTCCAGGAAGGCTTACGACAGCATCGTGACCTGGAGCCTGGCGCCGGACTTTCCCACCCTTGCAGAGCAGGAAGACTGGCTGCATCCGCTGGTGGCCCCGGAGCCGCCCAAGATGGTAGAGGTTCCCAAGAAGCTCGCGCGGAAACCTGTGGCCAAGCCCTTCTCGTTCTTTGTGGAAGGAGACGACACCATCGCCGGGTTCGATTCCTCCACTGGAACCATCGAAACCGGCTCCGGCCGAGCCTTCCTTATCGACAAGACCGGCCCCGCGGCCGCCGCCATCAAGTCGCTGGACTACCCGGTGCCCATCCATTACAAATGCGATCAGTTCAATGGCTGTTCCATCGCCCGCCATGGCGCGGCCGTAATGATGGTCAAGCGGCGAAAGTAGCCGTCCTCGGTCGGCTTCGGCCTAATTCTGTCGCAAAGATGAGAGCAGGGCGGCGAAGTACCGCCGGCCTCCGGACTGGTTCCCCACGGAAAGGTCTTTGGCCGTGGCGTAGTGGATCGGCGGTCGTGCCGGCGTCCACGCCGGTGCCTGTTCAGGGTCCACCACCGAAACACGCACGAGTGGCACTAATCCTGAAGAACCAGTCTCTCGGAGACTTCCATCACCGCTTCAGAGCAATTGGCGCAGACCATGTTGACTGTCTTGCCATTGGGCGAGAGGGCGACGGGAACCACGCCGACCGTGGCGGACAGGTTGCCGGATTCATCCATGATCACGGTGACCTTGTGACCCTCCTGGCATTCGCATTCAACAGAAAAAGGCATTGCGATCACCCCAAGCCGGAATCCTATACGGAGAGCAGTACCCCGTCAATGCAACTGCATAGGATGCCCAGGCAGATTCAGATTCGTTTCAGCCAATAGCCGGGGCGGCGCTTGGCGTGTGCCACAGCGACGATATGGACCTCATCGCGCCAATCGAGAAAGACGATGAAATAGGGGAAATCCTTGAGCAATATTCTTTGTGTTCCATGCAGATAGGAAGGATAGCGCTGAGGAGAAGCTGCGGCATGGGAAAAGCAAGCCAGCAACTCGTCTCTAAACCTTCCAGCGACGGACAAGCTGCGCTCGGCATACCAAACCGTTGCCTGAGCGGCCTCACGACGAGCACCCTCATGGATCTTCAGGGTTCTCAATGGCCGACGATGGCACGCAAATCTGCCTCGACCTCTTGCAACGAACAGGTCACAGCGGTCCCGGCCTCGATTTCGGCCACCCTGCGCTCAATTTCCCCGTCCCAAGCAGCATCGACGTCTGTCCCAGGTAGATCGTTCTCCCCATCCAATACGCTCTCCCAAAGCGAGTTCGCGAGCAGGATGCGTTGATCATCGGGCAGTTCGTAGGCGATTTCCCGGATTTCCTCGTAAGAACGTGCCATGGCAGAGATTGTAGCGCGAAATGCGGAGCAAAAGCGCGTGCATTCCCAGGCCTCAAACGCGAGACCTGGGGAACCCGGCTACATGCTCAAGAATGCAGAAGTCAGACCGCCATACCAGCCGACCAATGTCGGATGTTCATCGCCAGGCCCCCCCGAAGAAAGGCCAAACTGTAGCCCGTCTTCCCTCATTACAATCCCATACCCGCCCTCCGAGTTCTCTTTCCCCACGAGCCAGACAGTTTGCTCTCTGCCGATGACGCGGCCGTTCCGAACTGTCTGCACGATTATGGGAATCAATTTCGGTGGTACAAGAGCTTGCCGCAGGGTGATTCCGTGGTCATTCTTGGTTGAAAGATAGTCTTCGCTCTGTGAACGGATCAGTTCTCGAACTTGTTCGACTGTCATATTGAATTGCTCACCTTTGAACTTACTCCGCGTTATCGATCTGCGCCCTTTGCAGCTTGTCGGAATAATCGACATACACCGCCTTCCAGGTGGTGTAGAAGTCGATCGCGCCGTTTCCTTCGCGATGCCCGTTGCCGGTCTGCTTCACGCCGCCAAAGGGCAAGTGCACCTCGGCCCCGATGGTCGGCGCGTTGATATACGTGATGCCCGACTCCAGGTCGCGCATGGCGGTGAAAGCCCTGTTCACATCCCGGGTATAAATCGAGGTCGATAACCCATAGTCGATCGAGTTAGCTATCTCGATCGCTTGCTCGAACGTATCGAACTCGATCAGACTTACCACCGGCCCAAAAACCTCTTCCCGGGCAATGCGCATCGCGGGAGTCACTCCGCCTAGCACCGTCGGCTCGAAGAAAGTGCCATGCGCATAAATGCCCTCGGTAAGCCTGTGTCCGCCGATTAGCAACTGCGCGCCCTCAGCCAGCGCAATGGCCACATACTTCTCCGACGTCTCAATCTGGTTGCTGTTCACCTGCGGACCCACTTCGACGGTCTCGTCGAGCCCATTGCCGACCTTCAGTTTCTTTGCCCGCGCCACAAACTCTGCCGTAAACTTCTCGGCAATGCCCCTCTGCAACAGAATCCTGCTGGTCGCCGTGCATCGCTGCCCCGTAGTGCCGAACGAGCCCCACAGCGCTCCATCCAGAGCCAGTTCCAGGTTGGCGTCGTCCATCACAATCTGCGCGTTCTTGCCGCCCATTTCGAGCGATACCGGCTTGAATGTGGCTGCGGAGCGCTGCGCCACCAGCGAACCCACCTCGCTGGAGCCGGTAAAGCTGATGGCCCGCACGTCGGCGTGCTCGATCAGCGCCCGACCCACCGCCGCGCCGTTGCCGGCAACCAGGTTCACCACCCCGGCCGGCAGCCCCGCATCCACCAGCGCCTGCACCAGGTTGTAGGTCGAGAGCGGCGTGTCCGTGGCCGGCTTGATCACGCAGGTATTGCCCGAGACCAGCGCCGGAAACAGCTTCCACGAGGGAATCGCCATGGGAAAATTCCATGGCGTAATCAGCCCCACCACCCCCAGCGGCATGCGCACGCTCATGCAGAACTTGTTCTGCAACTCGCTCGGCGTGGTCTGCCCAAACAGCCGCCTGCCCTCGCCCGCCACATAAAAGGCCTCGTCGATGGCCTCCTGCACGTCGCCGCGGGTCTCGGCAAGCACCTTGCCCATCTCCCGCGTCATCTCCCGGGCGTACTTCTCTTTTCTTTCCCGCAACAAACCGCCCGCGCGCACCAGGATCTCCGCCCGTTTCGGCGCCGGCACCAGCCGCCAGGTGGCGAATGCCTTTTTCGCCGCGGCCACGGCCTGGGCCACGTCGTCGGCGTGCGACGATGGAAAGGCGCCCACCACGTCGGTGTGGTCCGCCGGATTGATGTTCAGGATGGTCTTGCCTTCGGCAGCCGGCAGCCACTGGCCGCCAATCAGATTGTGGTACGTCGGATAGTGCATGGCAACCTCGGAAAAGCAGGGATCGAGGAACAGGGAACGGGGATCGGGACACCGGGTTCGCAGCCGCTCCGGCAACCCACGAGTTTACCCCAAAGGTGCGCTTGCGGGTACGGGATTCAAAGCCACTTTGCAGCTTTCGGTACAGGCATGGCCCGTGGGCCGTACAATAAGCCTTGAGGTAGAACCAAGCCCCCAATGTCATTGAATGGTTATCCTTCGCGCTCCTCGCGCTCGCACGGCCTGCGCTCGCTCTTCAGCATGTTTTCCAGCGATCTGGCCATCGATCTAGGCACCGCCAACACCCTGGTCTTCGCGGCAGGGAAGGGTATTGTCGTCAACGAACCCTCCATTGTGGCTATCAACAAGAACACCGGCGAGGTGGAAGCCGTGGGCAAGGAGGCCAAGGAGATGCTGGGCCGCACGCCCGGCAACATCGTGGCCATCAAGCCCATGAAGGACGGCGTCATCGCCGACTTCAAAGTCACCGAAAAGATGTTGAACTACTTCATTCAGAAGGCCCACAACCGCAAGATGCTGGTCCATCCCCGCATCGTCATCGGCGTGCCTTCCGAGATTACCCAGGTTGAAAAGCGGGCGGTCGAAGACTCGGCCTACCGCGCCAAGGCCAGCGAAGTCTACCTGGTGGAACAGGCCATGGTGGCTGCCATCGGCGCCGGCCTGCCCATCACCGAGCCCTCCGGCAACATGGTGGTCGATATCGGCGGCGGCACCACGGATATCGCCGTCATCTCGCTCTCCGGCATCGTCTATTCGCGCTCCGTCCGTATGGCCGGAAACCAGATGGACGAGGCCATTACCAATTACCTCAAGCGGAAATACAACCTGCTGATCGGCGAGCGCACCGCCGAACACGTCAAGATCGAGATCGGCTCGGCCTTCCCGCTGGACAAGCCCCTGGCCATGGAAATCAAGGGACGCAACCTCATCGAGGGCGTGCCCAAGACCATCAACATCGACGACAGCGAAATCCGCGAGGCCCTCGGTGAGTGCATCGCGGTCATCATGAACGCCATTCGCGTGGCCCTGGAGCGGACGCCGCCGGAGCTTTCAGCCGACATCAGCGACCGCGGCATCGTGCTCACCGGCGGCGGCGCGCTAATCAAGAACCTCGACAAGCGCATCCGCGAAGAAACCGGCCTGCCGGTCTCCGTGGCCGACGATCCGCTGGCCTCGGTGGTGTTGGGAACCGGCAAGATGCTCTCCGACTTCCGCCTGCTGCGTAAAATCAAGATCGATTGAGGCAGTGGACAGTTGTCAGTAATCAGTGATAAGTTGCTTTCCCAGGTTTGAGAATTCAGGCCTGGGAATCTTGCTGTAGCGCCGAGGTAGAGCCGCCCGACTTCCTGAATCGGGGTAGAATCGGAGCTATGAGCACGCTCCCTCGCTTTGAATTGAGTCCGGTACCCCGCACCCTTGCCGTCGATCCACCCCTGACGGATGCGGAGTTTGAGGCCTTCTGCCTCAAGAACGACGACGTTCAGATTGAGCGCACGAGCGATGGAGCGATCCGCATGAACCCTCCCGCAGGCGCATTGACCGGCGACGGCAACTCCGAGATTATTTGTCAGCTTCGAAACTGGTGGCACACCCACCTGAAAGGGCGCGTCTTCGACTCGAATACGGGCTTCTTTCTTTCCGATGGTTCGATGTTGAGTCCGGACGCCGCTTACGTTCTACCAGAGCAATTGAGAGGCTTCACCAGGAAGCTGCTCACCGGCTTCCCGCGCCTTTGCCCCGCGTTCGTCGTGGAATTGCTCTCGGCATCCGATAGCTTGACGGAGACGGGCAGGAAGATGCAAAGCTGGATCGCCAACGGCGCCCAACTGGGCTGGCTCGTCGATCCCAACCGGAAGTTAGTCGTGATCTACCAGCCCAGCTCCGAGCCCTTCGAGTTCTCTGGTCTAAGGCTGGATGGCGTTGGGCCTGTTCAGGGTTTTGCGCTCGATCTCGAAAAAGTCTGGCGATGCTACGAAGTCGAGTAAGCAGAGATCAGTTCGCTCCCGGGCACAAAAATCCAGAGCCAGTGGACTTATCCTTGCGAGTTAAGCCGCTCCGGCAGTCCCCGCTTAAGCTCGCGGCACCCTGCGGCGTCCCATCCCGGCAGCGTAGGATGCGACTGCCGCCGTTATACTGAAGTTGCTCCTGTATTCGGCCTTTTCCCCTGCGCGAGTCTTTACCATGGAATCCTTTCTCTACCGATATCGAAACATCCTCGTGCTGCTGGTCTTTCTGCTGGCGCAGATCGTCGGTTTGGCCGTGCAGGTGCGGCGAACCGAATCCGGGCGCATCAGCTCCGATCCGCAGGACGGCCCGGGCGTGCGCCTTCTTCGCTTGTGGGCCGAGGGCTTGGTGGCCCCGCCCGAACGGGCCATCCACGACTCCAAGCTGGGCTTGCAATCGCTTTGGCAGAATTACCTGGACCTGGGCAGCGTCCGCAGAAAAAATCAGGAGCTTCAGGACACGGTCAGCCGTCTCCGTCTCGAACAAGCCGCTCTTCTTGAAGATGCCCGCCAGGGTGAGCGCCTCCAGGGCCTCATCGACTTCCAGCAGAAATACATCTATAAGACCGTCGCAGCCCAGGCCATCGGCACCAGCGGCACCGACCAGTCCCGGGTCTTCTATCTCGACAAGGGCTCCGCCGAAGGACTCGACCGCGATATGGCCGTCATCACAGCGGACGGCATCGTGGGCAAGGTCCGCGACGTCTTTCCGCACACGGCCCAGGTGCTGGCTATCAACGACCAGACCAGTGGCGCCGGCGTCATTCTCGAGAGCACACGCATCCGCGGCATCCTGCGCGGCAACGCCATCGGCCAAACGGAGATCGTGGGCATCCTGGCCGACCAGCGCATTCAGCCAGGTGAAAAAGTCCTGACCGCCGGCGGCGACCTGATCTTCCCTCGCGGCCTGCCCGTCGGCGTGGTTGAAAAGGTCGAGCGCGATCCCGAGCGCGACTCCTTTATCGACATCATTGTCAAGCCGGCGGCGCATATCGACCGCCTCGATGAAGTGCTGGTGGTGACCTCGACCCAGGCGCGCTTCTCCAACCAGCAGCAGCAGGACATGTCGACCAGCGAGGCCCTCATGGGAGCCCAGGCTGCGGCCATCAAGGAACAGAAGAAGGCCTCCGAAGTCATGGCTGAGCGGCTCCCCGGGCTCACCGACCCCAATGCGGCTGCAGCCTCTCAACCGGCCACGGTGGTTCCCGGAGCAGCGCCGGACGGCAAAGCGCCCGATGCCGCCGCCGCGGCAACGCCCGGGGTGCCGGCCCCGCCCAAACTCCTCAAGGCGCAGCACCCCGACCGCTATTCGCCGGGAGCCGGGCCCAATCCCGCCGACATTCCTTTGCCTCCGTCAACCGACTCGAAACCCGCCGCGCCGCGGAGGAAGCCATAACCATGTCCGTCCTGGGCGCGAACTTTCGCCGCGATCTTGAAATCCGCCGTTACCCCATCCTGCTCTACGCACTGGTGCCGCTGGCGGCGCTGGTGCTGCAGGCCTGGCTGCCCCGCGTGGTGCGCGGCTATACCTGGTTCGATCTGCCCCTAGTGGTGACTGTGTACTTTGCCCTGGGACGTCGCAGCCCCATTCAAGGCACCATCATGGGCGGAGCCATGGGCCTGTTTGAGGATGCGCTCTCCGGCCACGCCATCGGCATCAATGGCATCGCCAAGACAGTGGTCGGCTTCCTGGCCGCCTCGGTCGGCGTCCGCATCGATGTCGAAAACCACACCATCCGCCTCATGTTCAACTTCGCGCTCTCCCTGCTCTCGAGCGCCATTTACGTCTTCATCTACCGTATTCTTTTGGGCTTGGACCTGGAGTGGAGCTGGCTCACCGAGCTGTTCAAGGCCATCGGCAACTCGCTGATCGCGGTGGCGCTGTTCCCCTTCCTCGATCGCTTCCAGATCAGAGATTGATGAAGCAGGGACTAGGGAACAGGGGTTAGGGATTAGGGGTAAGGTACTGAAGCTTCAGCACCCGCATAACACCAGCAGAATCAACCCATTAAAAGCCTCTGTCATCCTGAGCGAGGCGCTTTTCAGCCGAGCCGAAGGATCTGCGGTTGCTTTTCGTGGCCTTCTTGAATCAACTTTGGCGGCTCGGAATGAAGCCAACCGCCCGGCGCACCTTCTCCATGCCGCCCGCGTCAAACAGCACAGGAAACCGGCGCGTTTTTCCCTGAATGAACTTCGCGCATCCGGCTAACCCCGCAATCTTTCCCGCCTTGGGCCAAACACAATTCCCGGCGGGGGTATCCAACAAGAAACCCAGGTACGTAACCAGAGTGGTTGTATTCTAAGGCGTATACCGATGTATTCCTCCAGGGCTAACCGCGACGAAAAGATCCCCCCCCTGAAACTGGCGGTGGTGCAGTACGGCATTCTGCTCATGATGCTCGGCCTGTTGGCAGGGCTGTGGCGTTTGCAGGTGTTGGGCGCAGACACCTATCGCCTGGCAGCCGAGCAGAACCGCATCCGCAAAGTCCCCGTGCTGGCTGCCCGCGGCAAGCTCTTCGACCGCGACGGTCGCCTCTTGGTGGACAACTACCCCTCCGTCTCCTGCTTCCTGGTTCGCGAGCAGAACCGCAACGTCGACAACGACTTGCCGCTCATCGCCCAGGGTCTCCACCTGGATCTGGACCAACTGAAGGCCACCCTCCGCCGTTTCCGGTCGGGACCTGGCTATCAGCCCATCCCCATCAAGCAGGACATCACCTCCGACGAGCAGGCCTTCATCGAGAGCCACCGCAACGAGCTTCCCGAACTGGAGACCATCGACGAAAAGCGGCGCCTCTATCCCCGCGACGGCTTTGCCGCCCACCTCATCGGCTATGTCGGCGAGATCAGCGAAGACGACCTGAACAACAGTTCCCGCTACGCCGGCTATTCCCCCGGCGATGTGGTGGGCAAGGCAGGCGTGGAAGAGACCTACGACCAGTTGCTACGCGGCGAAGACGGTTCCCGCGACGTGATTGTCGACAGCCACGGGCGCGAAGTGGGCTACCTGGGAACCCAACATGCCACGCCGGGCCAGGATCTGAAGCTGACCCTGGATATCGACATCCAGCGCGCCGCCGAACTGGCGCTGAACGATGCCAATGCCAATGGCGCGGTGGTGGCCATGGATCCGCGCAACGGCGAAATCCTGGCCTTGGTCTCCCACCCCAGCTACGATCCCAACGCCTTTGCCGTCCGCATTAACCGCACGGACTGGAACGCCCTTATCACCAACCCGGCCCATCCGCTGATGAACAAGGCCATCCAGGATCAGCTCGCTCCGGGTTCCACCTTCAAGATCATCATGTCCGCGGCGGGACTGCAGGAAGGCGTTGCCCAGAACATGCACGTCATGTGTTCCGGCGGGGCGGATTTCTACGGACGCTTCTTTCACTGCGACAAGCACCACGGCATGTTGACCATCCAGCAGGCCATCCCGCTCTCCTGCGACACCTTCTTCTATACCCTGGCCCAAAAACTCGGCATAGACGTCATCGCAAAGTACGCCACCGCCTTCGGGCTGGGACAAAAGACCGGCATCGATCTACCCAACGAAATGTCCGGCATCATGCCCTCGACGCAGTGGGAGATGAAAAACTTCCACCAGAAGTGGTACGCCGGTTCCACCATCTCGGTGGGCATCGGCCAGGGAGAAACACAGGTTACGCCCCTGCAACTGGCCCGGGCCCTGAGCGGCATCGCCTCCGACGGGCACCTGGTGCGGCCCCACGTAGTGGCCACCGACCAGATCCCCGCGCAATTCCGCCAGGCGGTTCTGGAAAGCTTCCCCGGCACCGGAGACGTGTCTGTCCCGATGGACTCCGGCACCTGGATGACCATCACCGACGCCATGGCCGCGGCCACCACCACCGGCACAGCCGCCGCCGCGCACCTTGAAGGCGTGGACTTTGCCGGCAAGACCGGCACCGCCCAGGTGGTTGGCGGGGGAGACACCCACACCAAGGGCGGAGCCAAGACCCCCAACGCCTGGTTTGTGGGCATGATTCCCCGGCGCAACCCCGAAATCGTGATCTGTGTGCTCCAGGAGCACGGCGATTGGGGCGCCAGCTCGGCCCTCATTGCCCAGAAGGTTGCCATCGCCTTTATCAACAAGAAGCGCACCCAGGAACACAACGTGTTGGAGCAGGCCGGAACCCCCGCTCCGGTGGAAATGGGCGCCATCTGGTCCGACCCCAAGCCCCAGACCCCAGGTCACCGGCAGACCGCCGCTCACCGGATGCCGGGAGACGACTCGGTTCTGCATGCCGGTCATTTCCTCATCCAGCCAACGGCGAACGCAGCCGTGACCTCCGGCCCCAGATCGGTGGCCACCGGAGGCTTTCATCTGCCCGCCTGGTTCACAGCCTCTCTCCCCTTGCGCTTCAAAGAAGGGAACTGATGCGCCGCTTTTTGAGCTTTCGCGATTTCGACTGGGCGCTGCTGGGCTTGGTGCTCGTGCTATGCACCATCTCGGTGTTTGAGATCTACTCCGCCACCCTCCATACCAAGTACCTCAACTTCCACTCCAAACAGCTCTTCTATATTCTCGGCGGAATGGTGGCCATGTTTGCCATCTCCAAAATCGATTATCACAAGTTGATCGATTTCACCCCCTGGGCCTACGGCGTATGCCTGTTGTCGCTGCTCGCGGTCAGGGTTGTGGGCCACAAGGTGCTGGGGGCCCGCCGCTGGATCAGCGTCGGCCACATGCAGTTTCAGCCCTCCGAGTGGGTCAAGCTCATCCTGATTCTGGCCGTGGCCCGCTACTTTGCCAACCTCGGCGGCCGCAGTCTCACCTGGAAGGAAATCTTCAAGGCCTTTGCGCTGGTCGGGGTGCCGATGCTGCTGGTCCTGATGCAGCCGGATCTGGGCACCACACTCACCTATACCCCCATCCTCGTGGCGGGCCTGTTTCTGGGCGGAATCAATGTCAAACAGGCCCTCATTCTGATTACCTGCGGGTCGGTGTTGATCGTCGGGGTGTGGAGCAGCGGCAAGTTGCTCAAGCCCTATCAGAAAGCCCGCCTCACCAGTTTCCTCAATCCCGACAACGACCCCAAGGGCGCCGGATATCAGACCAAGCAGGCGCTGATCGCCGTGGGCGCGGGCGGCATCTGGGGCCAGGGCGCGGCCAAGGGGTCGCAGACCCAGGGCGCCTTCCTCCCAATTCCTCACGCGGACTTCATCTTTGCCGCATTTGGCGAGGAACACGGGTTCGTCGGCGCGGTTTCGGTGCTGCTGCTATACTTCCTCATATTGATGCGTTTGATTCAGAACGCTCAAACGGCCGCAGACCTGTCCGGCTCCTTGATTATCATGGGGATAGTGGCAGTGTTGACCTTCCAGATCGCGGTCAACGTGGGCATGGTCATCGGGTTTATGCCGGTCACTGGGATCCCTTTACCGTTAATGAGTTACGGCGGATCGTCGGTGTTGTTTACGTTCCTGGCGCTGGGTGTGGCGATGAATGTCCGCATGCGGCGGTTCGTAAACTAGGCGCCTCGGCGCAGACTGGCCAGAAGTGGTTCTTAGCGGTTCACCTCTTGCGTCCCCCCGGAAATGTCCGGCTCGCAAGAGAATTAGTTGCAAGCATTTACGACGTTTTTCCCAGTTTTGCGGCCTTTCTGCTGCCGTGTAGAGCGGATATGGACTTCCTCCAGCGACTGAGCTTCGTCGCCGGGTTCCTCGGGGGAAGGAAACATTAGCTTGGCGTTAGTGGTTTTGGATGAGTGGTATTGGGAATAAGCAATAGCCGGCCAGGTCCGGATGGATCTCGAGCCCGGCAGGACAAGGGTTCATGAGCACGCAGAGACGGGAAAACCGTTGGCAGCGTTCAAGTTGCACGGAATACGAGAGACTGTCGGGGCTGCTAAGCCTCCCTCTAGTCGCGTGGTTCTGCCGTGCACTCGCCACGGTTGGAACGGCCCCGCCCTCTTTTGGGGCATGGTTGGCCACAAACTCCCTGCAATCGGATCACCACATGGTAAGTCTCGTTGGGCTGGTAGTTCACGATTTTCGCCAGAGTTTTCGTTGTTTGCCGCCCCAGAGGGTTGGCCGAAGCGTTGGCTCAGGCACGCCTGCGACTCACAGGGTATCCCCTCCGTTCAATCCCTCCCCTTCCGGTTTCGCCTGTTTCCATCTGACCTTGCCGCGGGTTCCAGCAGGCCTAAGCCGCTGGACGGAAAGGTACGATGGCAAAAGAGATTTGCATCTCCAGCACGCCGCATGAAACGCGGCTTGCAATCCTTGAAGACGATCAACTCGCCGAGATCTACTACGAACGCGAGAACGAATACACCCTGGCGGGCTCCATTTACAACGGCCGCGTCACGCGCGTCCTGCCCGGCATGCAATCGGCATTTGTCGATGTAGGCCTGGAACGCGACGCCTTCCTCTATGTAACCGACTTCCTCGAATTGGAAGATCCGGAAGAGACCGACGAACTGGAAAAGGCAGCGGCCAGCGGCGGCAATCAGCCGCCCCGCGAAGTGCGCCATCCCGCCCCGGCCGAGCCTGCTGCTGCGGCGCCTCAGGGTGCGCGCAATGGCGGACGGCTCGACGACAGGGCAGCGCGCCCAGTCGTCAAACAGGAGCAGAAGTCGGAGCGCCAAGACAGGCCGAATCAGGACAAGCAGGTTCAGGATCGCCCGCAGCGCGACCGTCGCCCCGTTCCCGCAGTCCCGGCGGCAGCAGACGCGTCCGTAGTCGTCCCCGAATCCCTCGTCGTCTCCGAACAGGGCGAGGGCTCCCTGGAAGAATCCGGTCCCGGCGCCCGCCGCTGGCGAGGTCGCCGTCGCCGTCGTGGCGGCCGCGGTCCTGCAGGTTCGCCTGAGGCACAGACCCAGCAGGAAGAAACCGCAGAGATCGAAGCGGAAGCGGAAGCTGCCGAGGAGATCGAGATTTCTCCCACCATCTTCGCGTCGGCGGCGGTTCCCGCGCCCCGCATCGACCGTGCCCCGGTTGCAGAGGCTGCGACGCCCTTCGTTTTGCCCGGCGAGTCGCTTTCCAAGTACGGAGCGACGCCCGCAGTCGATGCGCCCAAGGCTGCTTCGCCGGCCCCGCCGGCCAGTTCCTTCAAGCCGTCGACGCTAATCGAAACACCCCTGGCCTGGGACGGAAGCGGCCTGATGCCAGGTGAGTCGATCTCCCGCCACCGCGAACGCAAGCCGGAACCCATCGAGACGGTCGAAGAGGTTATCGTCGATCTGTCCGGCGTCTTCTCCGACGCCGCAGCAGCGAACGAGACCCCTGCAAGCGCAGTAACCGCCGAAGCCGCCGACGAGATTGAAGAAGAGGAATTCGTCGAGGAAATGACGGAATCCCCGGCCGCGACAGGGCTTGAAGTGGCCCCGATCGAGATCCCCGCCGAAGCAGCAGCCAGCCACCTGGTCGACGAGCAGCCCGCCGAAGAGGATGAGTACGAAGAGACCTCCGAGACGGCGCCCGAAACCGGACATCAAGAGCCTGCCGCGTCCGAAGTCGCGCCCGTTGAAACCAAGGACTACGAAGTCGAAACGGAATTCGAGCAGCCCTCGGCCGGCGAGACTTTGGCCGAACCGCTGACTCGCCAGGACGAAGTAGTTATTGAACAGCCCGCCTCTTCCGAGCCTGAGGCGCCCGCACCTGCCGCCGAGCCGGAGGCCGAACCCGCCGTTGAGCCCGCTGCATCCGAAGAGCCTCAATCGGACGCTTCCGCTTCGCACAATGTCGATCCCGCTGCCCCGACCGGCTTCCGCCTGTTCGGATTGGGCGGCAAAAAGAAGACCGAAGAAGAAGCCCCTGCGCCGCCTCCGGCCAAAGCGGCACCCAAGGCCCCGGTTTCGTCCTATGCGCCCGGCAGCGGCCCGCTGGAGATCGAGGAGATCGAAGAAGAAGAGTTCGACGCTCCTCATCCTTATGGGAAAGGCGGCCATCACGGCAAGCCCGACCTGCACGACAACGAGGACTTCGAAGAAGAAACGCTGCGCACCGGCGCCCTGGGCGAATTGCTCCAGGAAGCCCACCTCGGCCTGGCCTTCGACGAAAAGAACGGCGACGAAGAAGCTTTCGACGACGAAGAAGAGGACGACGACGCCCTTGCG
>Ga0181520_10007838_pt1 | contig 15487 bp, 13 predicted proteins | sample PEATcosm2014_Bin_29_FD_132451 | JGI IMG/M metagenome (GOLD analysis project Ga0181520, IMG submission 132451) | Peatland microbial communities from MTU Mesocosm Facility, Houghton, MI, USA - PEATcosm2014_Bin02_30_metaG | ecosystem: Environmental > Terrestrial > Soil > Wetlands > Peat | place...
CGCTTGTGCGGGCCCCCGTCAATTCCTTTGAGTTTCAACCTTGCGGCCGTACTCCCCAGGCGGCTCATTTAATGCGTTAGCTGCGACGCGGAAGGGGTCGATACCTCCCACATCTAATGAGCATCGTTTAGGGCTAGGACTACCAGGGTATCTAATCCTGTTTGCTCCCCTAGCTTTCGCAGCTCAGCGTCAGTGATGGCCCAGTAGCCTGCTTTCGCCATAGGTATTCCTCCCGATATCTACGCATTTCACCGCTACACCGGGAATTCCAGCTACCTCTACCACACTCTAGCCTGACAGTTTCCGTTGGCCTCTCCCAGTTAAGCCGGGAGCTTTCACAACAGACTTGCCAAACCGCCTACCTGCGCTTTACGCCTAGTGATTCCGAGTAACGCTTGCCACCTACGTATTACCGCGGCTGCTGGCACGTAGTTAGCCGTGGCTTATTCCGAGGGTACCGTCACACTGCGTTATTCACACAGCCATTCTTCCCCTCCAAAAGGAGTTTACAATCCGAAGACCTTCGTCCTCCACGCGGCGTCGCTGGATCAGGGTTGCCCCCATTGTCCAAAATTCCCCACTGCTGCCTCCCGTAGGAGTCTGGCCCGTGTCTCAGTGCCAGTGTGGCCGATCACCCTTTCAGGCCGGCTACCCGTCAAAGGCTTGGTGGGCCGTTACCCCGCCAACTACCGTGATAGGATTCGGGCTCCTCCTTGAGCGCCCCTTGCGGAGCTTTGACCCCTGCCCCATGCGGGGCCGTGGTCTTACGGGACATTAGCCCACCTTTCGGCAGGTTGTTTCCCTCTCAAGGGCAGATTGCCCAAGTATTACTCACCCGTCTGCCGCTAACCTCAACGATGCGCTGCTGAGATTCGCTCGACTTGCATGTGTTAAGCACGCCGCCAGCGTTCACTCTGAGCCAGGATCAAACTCTCCATTAAAACGACCGCTGAACAAGGGCTCTGAGTTACCCCTGAGCTTAATGTTCGAGCAAATACGTTATAGAGGTTTGCTATAAGGCTCTATTTCTGGTTCTGATCTTTAAGATCAGAATAAACACCAAAGTCACTTCGTGGCCCTGGTTGCCCCTTATCCTTTTGTCAGTTTCCTTCCATCAGGATGGGGCGTTTATCGACTTGCGCATATATAGACTGCTTTCAAAGAACAGAAAAAAATCTTCCGTACCCAAAGACATATTGGTTACAGTCGATGAGGACACTTACTACGATTAGTAATATACAAACTACTTTAAAAAGAGTCAAGAAAGAGATTGCTTAAAATTATTGACGGACAAACTGGATTAATGTTGCGGGACAGGTTTGGCGCGACGTTGCTGCCTCTGCGCAGCCTCCACCGCACGCAAACGGGCCAGGGCTCGACGCAATGCTGCTTCAGCCTGAGCCAGATCTGCATCCTGTCTTGCGGTGTGCATTGCTATTTTCGCTCTTTCCGCGGCCTGCCGCGCGCGCTCCAGATCGATCTCCTCAGCCATCTCTGCGGTCTCCGCAAAAATCGAGACGCGATTATTATCGACTTCAACATAGCCGCCGGAAACGGAGAAATACCGGATTTCTTCTCCGGTTCGCAGGCGAATTTGCCCCGGTGCAAGCTGCGCTAAAAGCGGGGCATGGTGAGGCAATATGCCCAATTCTCCATTTACAGCCGGAACAACCACCGAATCCGCAGATGTTTCGAGGACTCGACGTTCAGGAGTGACGATGTCAACAGGTATTCCAGCCATAAAGTTTTTACGCGCTTGCCTCTTCCATTTTTGCCGCCTTTTCCACAGCCTCGTCTATCGCACCGACCATGTAAAACGCCTGCTCCGGAAGATGATCATATTTACCATCGACAAGTTCACGGAAACTGCGGATGGTGTCCTTCAACGAGACGTAACGGCCTGCCGTCCCTGTGAAAGTTTCCGCGACGAAGAAAGGCTGCGACAGAAATTTCTGTATTTTCCGCGCGCGGGAGACAATCAGCTTGTCATCTTCGGAGAGCTCGTCAATCCCCAGGATGGCAATAATATCCTGCAAATCTTTATAACGCTGAAGGATTTTCTGCACATCGCGGGCAGTACGGTAATGCTCCTCACCCACAATACGAGGATCCAGAATACGCGACGTGGAATCAAGAGGATCAACAGCCGGATAAATGCCAAGTTCCACAATCTGGCGCGATAATACCGTTGTCGCATCCAGATGGGTGAATGTCGTAGCCACCCCTGGATCCGTCAGGTCATCTGCCGGGACATATACGGCCTGGATGGAGGTGATCGAACCTTTTTTAGTGGAAGTGATCCGCTCCTGAAGCGCACCCATTTCCGTCCCCAGCGTAGGCTGATAGCCTACAGCCGAGGGCATGCGGCCGAGCAGCGCCGACACCTCGGCGTTTGCCAGCACGAAACGAAAAACGTTGTCTATAAAAAGCAGCGTATCCGCCCCTTCCTTGTCGCGGAAATATTCCGCCTGCGCAAGAGCGGTCATCCCCACACGAGCGCGGGAGCCGGGTGGCTCGTTCATCTGCCCGTAAACAAGCACAGTTTTCGAAAGCACGGGCGAGCCGTCGGATAATTTTGATTCCTTCATATCCAGCCACAGGTCGTTCCCCTCGCGGCTGCGCTCCCCGACGCCGCCGAAAACCGACAGACCGCCATGCTGCTTTGCGACATTATTAATCAGCTCCATGATGATGACGGTTTTACCAACGCCGGCGCCGCCGAAAAGCCCCACCTTTCCACCTTTCATATACGGCGCGAGCAGGTCTACGACCTTGATGCCTGTTTCAAAAATCTGCAGTTTTGTCTCCTGATCGACAAAAGCGGGCGGCGGGCGGTGGATCGGGGCGAATTCTCCGGTTTCGATGGGACCGAGGTGATCCTGCGGTTGCCCCAGAACATCCATCAATCTGCCAAGACAGGCGCGTCCCACCGGAACTTTAATCGGTTCGCCGGTGTCCAATGCCTCCATTCCCCGCTGAAGCCCATCGGTGGGTCCGAGTGCGATACCCCGCACCTGGCTATCGCCAAGGTGCGACGACACTTCAACCGTCAGAAAATTCCCATTAGCTTCTTTATAAGGAATGTGCAGGGCATTAAATATTTTGGGAAGCTGACCGGGCTGAAATTCAACATCCACTACTGGACCAATAACCTGAATAATTTTGCCTTTGTTCATAAAAACTCCTGTTGTTGTCATTGCAAGGGTCCCCAGACGTTAGGGGACACGTGGCAATCTAATTAAATGAGATCCCCGCCTCGGCCTTTACAGGCCTACTCGGGATGACCCTTACGGGTTATTTAAGCGCCTCTGCCCCGCTTACCACTTCTAAAATTTCCTTTGTAATTGCCGCCTGACGCGTACGATTCAACGTCAGGGTCAGAGTCCCGATGAGATCGCTGGCATTGTTTGTGGCATTCTCCATGGCGCTCATCCGTGCGCCGAGCTCCGCAGCCGCCGATTCCAGAAGCACACGATAAAGCTGAGCCTTAATGAACCGCGGGATGATCGATTCAAGGATAGCTGTCTTACCGGGTTCGAAAATATAATCCGGGTAAGTGACTTCCTCCCCCCTTGAGGGGGAAGGGACCAATGGCAGCAATTGTTTGACTACAATTTTTTGCTGGATCACTGACTTGAATTCGTTGTAAATCATGTCCACCGCCGCATACGATCCCGCGAAGAAAGTTTCCATCAGATCATGCGCGATAATTTCAGCGTGGGCAAAGCTCACATTGTTGGCAATGTCCAGGTATTCCTTCGAAACCGGCGCCCGCATCCGGGTGAAATAATCTCGCCCCTTTTTCCCTACAATAAAAAGGTCCGTGTTCTGAATCCCGTACTGCCTGATATAGCTCAAAGCCTGACGAATCAGGTTAGCGTTGAACCCTCCGCACAATCCTTTGTCTGAAGTCATAAGAAGGAGCGCCCGCTTCGTCCCAGCCCCTGGCACGAACAGCCTGTGCGGCTTGTCCTGTTCCACCCGGAACAATAAATGCCGCATCATCTCCTCCATCTTGTTCGCGAAGGGACGCGCAGACAGAATCCGCGCCTGAGCGCGCCGCAAACGAGAGGCAGCCACCATTTTCATCGCTTTGGTGATCTGCTGGGTGGACTTAACCGATTTAATCTTTCGACGTATTTCTCGTAGAGATGCCATTGATTCCTTTTCTCAGTTTGTCCTTCCCGAAGTTGCTATCGGGAATCCCTCCTAAAGGCCTTTCATTTAGGGATCCCCGATTACGGATTTCGGGGATGACACCTTACCTATGCTTTAAACCCGCCCTTAAATTCCCTGATGGCGTTTTCGAGCTGCGGTTTGAGCGTTTCATCAATAACTCTTTTTTCGCGCAGATTCTTTAGAATCCCGGGGTGTCGCATTTCCAGAAAACTCAGCATTTCCTTTTCAAACCTGCGCACCTCAGGGACAGGAATGTCATCCAGAAAACCATTTACACCCGCATAAAGCGCGGCGATCTGCTTCTCTACAGGCATCGGCACATACTGATCCTGCTTCAGAAGCTCAACCATACGTTCTCCGCGAGAGAGCTGGGCCTGGGAAGATTTATCAAGCTCGCTGCCGAACTGGGCAAAAGCGGCCAGTTCGTTATACTGCGCCAAATCCAGTCGCAACCGTCCGGCCACCTGCCGCATCGCTTTTACCTGAGCTTTACCGCCAACGCGCGAAACGGAAAGTCCCACGTTTACAGCAGGACGCACGCCTGAATAGAAAAGCCCGGATTCGAGATAAATCTGCCCGTCCGTGATGGAAATAACATTCGTCGGTATATAGGCGGAAACATCGCCTGCCTGCGTTTCAATAATCGGAAGCGCGGTCAAAGAACCGCCCCCGTTTTTATCGGAAAGCTTGCAGGCTCTTTCCAGCAGCCGGGAATGCAGATAAAAGACATCTCCCGGGTACGCCTCGCGTCCCGGCGGGCGGCGCAGCAAAAGCGATAACTGCCTGTATGCCTGCGCGTGCTTGGACAAATCGTCATAGATACAGAGCACCGATTTTCCATTCCACATAAATTCTTCGCCAATGGTTACGCCTGCATAGGGAGCCAGGTACTGCAGCGGCGCAGGGTCTGAAGCCGTCGCATTAACTACTATGGTGTATTCCATGGCCCCCATATCCGTTAGCTTCTGAACAACCTGCGCTACGTTTGATTGCTTCTGGCCTATTGCCACATAAATGCAGACAGGACGCTTCTCAGGTGGCTCTGACTTTTGATTAATGATTGCATCTACGGCAATGGCCGTTTTGCCCGTCTGACGGTCTCCAATAATCAACTCGCGCTGACCGCGGCCGATCGGGATCATGGCATCGATCGCCTTTAGGCCGATCTGAAGTGGTTCAATTACGGGCTGCCGCTCAACGATCCCGGGGGCAATGACCTCCACAAGCCGGGTTTTCGCCGCCTTAATGGGACCTTTGCCGTCCACGGGCTGGCCCAGCGGATTCACCACCCTGCCGATCATTCCTTCTCCCACGGGGATTTCCACAACGCGGCCGGTGCGTTTCACCGGGTCGCCTTCCATGACCAACCGCTCATCGCCCAGCAGCATGACGCCGACCGTGTCCGTTTCCAGATTCATCACCATGCCAAAAAGGCCGTTCGGCAATTCGAGAAGCTCTCCGGCCATCGCCTGCTTCAAACCGTAAACGCGCGCGATTCCATCACCGACCTGGATAACAGATCCTACTTCCGAAAGCTCAAGCGCCGGCTTGAAACTCTCGATTTTCTTTTGAATGACACTGGTGATTTCTTCCGAACGAATTACCATAAAATGAAGCTCCTTGTTCTAAAATGTCATTCCCGAATGCCGTTAGCGGGAATCCATCAATCACGCAAATCAAAACATCTGAATCCCCGATCACGGCGCTCGGTTATGACGTATAAATTAACTGGTTATTACTGCCTGCAACTGCCGCAGTTCCGTTCGCAGGCTCTGGTCACACTCGCGATCGCGGGTCCGAACAATCAGGCCGCCAATAATCTCAGGAGCCACCCGCACTTCCATGCGCACATCGGCCTGCAACCAATTCTTCAATTTTTCCTGAAGCATTTTGCGCCTGGCTTCAGGCATGGGATAAGCGACCTTCACGGAAACAGGCTCTACATTTTGATGGCGGTCCAATTCTTCCTGAAATCTGTCTGCGATTTCGATAATGAGATTAAACCGGTGCGCCTCTATCAACAGCTGCAAAAACCGCTCCATGAGCGGAGTCAGCAGCGAACCGAAAATAGACCGGACCAGGCCGGTCTTTTCCGCCAGCGGGATAAAAGGATGCGTCAAACACCCGGCAAATGATCGATCCGTCTGGACAGCCCGGGATATCTCTTCCAGCATCTGGCTACAGGGATCTATCTGCTGTCCATGAACAGCCGCGCCGAATAAGGCTTTTGCATATCGCCTGGCAACAGAAGAATCTTTCATTTTCCCATGTCCTTGAAAAATTCCTCAAGCAATTCGTCCTGCACTCTCTGATTCATGGAATGTTTCATCAATTTTTCCGCCGCCTGGATGGAAATTTTCGATACCTGAGTCCGAAGATCACGCAGGGCATTGGTTTTTTCTTCTTCGATCTGGCTCTTCGCGTTTGCCATGATCTTAAGCGACTCTTCTTCCGCCTCTTTCAGGATTTTCTCCCGGAGTTTCTGCGCCTCAGCTTCAGTCTGCTTAAGGATCGCATAGGCTTTTTCCTGACTGGAGGCCAGCTCTTTTTCGTACTGGAGCTTCAACTGGTCGGCAGACTGTCGTGCGCTCATGGCATCTTCAATCGCCTTTCGAATGCCTTCTTCGCGATCCCTCAGCGCTGTCAAAAGCGGTTTCCAGGCCACTTTCCCCAGGATGAAAACAAGAACGATAAAAGTGACAATCGTCCAGATAATAAGGCCCTTCTCGGGCGTAAGCAGGTTTTCCATAAGAAGAAGTCCTTCCTACTCCCTCGCCCGCTTCAGCGGGAGAGGGGAGGGTGAGAGCAGAACCGACTGTGTGCCCTCATCCCTGCCTTCTCCCGACACTCCGGTCGGGAGAAGGTTGTGGTTTACGAATCTTATTTCGTTGCTCCGGCTCCCTGTTCTACCGGTACCCCGCCCTTGGGCAGAGAATTGTTCAACGCAAGGGCAACCAGCAGGCAAATGACCAAAGCAAAGAATGCGAGACCTTCAATCAGAGCCGCAGGGATCAGCATGGACGTCCGCAGATTCCCCGCCGCTTCCGGCTGACGCGCCGTACCTTCGAGCGCCGCGCTCGCCAGACGTGCGATGCCGCCTGCCGCTCCCAGCATAATGATGCCGGCGCCTATTCCCGCGCCTAAATAACCAAGACCTATATGAAGCATGTTTGTTCCTCCCATTTTCCATGATCACGAATGTCTAAACCATACAGACTTCGTGGCACAACCTCCCCGCCAGATGTCTGGCGTAGGTATGTTCCATTAATGCTGCGGATTCACCGCGCCTCCAACGAACACGGCGGTCAGCAACACGAAAATATAAGCCTGTAAAAAAGCCACGAAAATCTCAAGCAGTCCAATACCGACGGCTGCGAGCACGGAAACAGGCGCTATAAGAATATTCCGAAAAATGAAGATGAGGCTCAGGAAAGCAAGCATTACGATATGCCCGGCGATCATGTTCGCAAATAACCGGACGCAGAGCGCGAACGATTTAGTGATAAGACCCATGATTTCTATGACGAAAATAAAAGGGACAAGCCAGAATGGCAGCCCGTGCGGAACGATGGATTGCAGATAATGCCCCAACCCATGTTCTCTGATCCCCGACACATTGATCATTACAAACGACGTGAGCGCCATCGCGCCCGTCACAGAAATATTACCCGTAGCCGTAGCGCCCCACGGCACGAGGCCCAGCAGGTTGCAGGTCAGAATAAAGAAAAAAAGCGTCAAGAAATAGGACAAATAACGATCGCCTGCAGGGCCCAGATTCGGGCGTACTATTTCATCGCGGATATAAACAATGAAAACCTCAAGAAAATTGGCCAGTTTTGTGTCAACGCCATCTTTGATCTGCCTGCGTGCCGCTAGTCCAAGGATGATCAGCAGCGCTCCCGCTATCCACATCATCAGCCCATGAAGGGTCAGATCAACAGACAAGCCTCGGACGGTGAAGAGATGATCGATCCGACGGTTTAAAAGATGGTGTTCCAGAATCTCAACGAAGTCCATTAAGCCCGCCTGTAAAAAGGGATCTGACCAAGCGACAGAACAAAATACGCCATAACCAGCGAAAGCAGGGGAGTAGCAACAGGTTGTCTCAACGCATGCAATATCCACGCCGCAGCTCCTACAGACAGGAGCCGGAAGAGCGACCCGCCGAAATAAATCGAGTAGAAAAGCTTATCGCTGCGGGAAAAGGACCAACGAATAAGGCCCAGGGCAAGAAAGCTTTCCAACCCGGCCGCCAAAATGACAATAAAGACAGAAATCTGATGCAGGAATTTAACGGAGAATGCGATCGACAGAAGAGCGATCGTCATAACAAGAATAGAAACAAAACCAAAAAATGTTCTATCAAACATAAAGGAATTGATCCGAAATTAGCTGAGGAATTCTCGAAAGAAATTATACATCCCCACGCCGACACCAACCGCCACTCCTCCCAACGTTCCCCACGGACTTGAGTTGAAATGCCTGTCAACTCTGATCCCGGCGTAAATGCCAATCAGAACCGTCAACGCCAGAGTCGTTCCCGCATACACATGTTTCCAGATGTTCGGCGGAGGCGGAGGCTTATCCATAGCTGAAACTGCATGATATCAAAGACGAAACAACAGCGGCAATTTGATACGGCAACCAGGAATGCTTTTGTCTCAGATGAAAAACCCGTCCGCCAGGTTAGTGGAGGACGGGTTCTTGTGATTAATATTTATAAGTAACTTCGTTTACGCAGCTGCCAGTTGTGCCAGACGCGCCGCAGCAATCTGACGATCTTCTAATAATTGCCTTCCTTCGTTTACAACACCAATAGCGACCAACGCCTGATGAAATGATCCCGAGGCGTTCGTAAACAATGCGTTTACCTGCTCTGCTGTCCCGCTCTCTAAGGTCTTCGCTGCGCCGCTCAGTTGGGCCGCCAGACTATTTACCTCTTCCGGTCTGACCCCGTTAGTAAGCCTCTCTGCAATGGTTTTCATATCCAATGCCGGCATGTTGATGCCTCTTTCAGAAACCTTCGCATTGGGATCAAATGTTTCTGCAACTGAAGCGCAGAATTCCGTAATGGCCTCCTCGAACCTGTTATCAGCAACAAGCGCCGTTACAGCGTCCTCTCCATGACGATCACCCACAATTGTCATGACCGTTTCAACCAGTGAAGACAAAGGCGTAAAACCTGTACCTAATGTATCGGCCGCGAACTTGGCGGCCCGCAAAGTAAGCGGGATAGCTGTTTCTCCACCTCGAGCCAATGTTTTAACAAATTCCTTCATGGTAAATGCTTCCGCCTCGCCGTGATTCATTTTTTCAATTTCTCTCCAGTTGGCCACATTGATCAGAGCTTTCAGGACATGCATGTTTAGCGCTCTTCTGTCCATGCTCAGCAATGCGGGGTTGAGCCTGACCTCCAAATAACCGCCGCGCCGAGAGACCTTTTCCCCGTTAGGGAGAGAATCATCCCATCTAATGGCAACGCGCCATATTCCCTTGTTGTCACCTCCATACAAATACGCTTCCACACCAGCTTTATACAGGACATCGTGTATGGACATTCCCATAGCCCCTAAGGCCATGGCAATACTGTTATGGACCTGTCCCCCAATTCCTCCATTTCGATACATCACAGGAAAGCTAAGTTCATATTGTGTAAGCCCACGTTTTTTTTCCCAAATAAGATTCGGGAGAGTGGCATAACCTGAGCTATCAGTAGAATCGACCGGCATTCTATGCACTTCCAACACCTTTGAATCAGGATTTCCGTTCTTCCATGAAACCTGCAACAACGGATGTATTTTATCAGAGAGCTGGGACTCGTTAAGAACTTGCACCGTCACTCCTGCACTCGCCGCCGCATCTTGCAGTAATTTTAATCCATTTTGCTTCAACCCGGTCACTACGGAAGCTTCTTTAAGCTCCTCGATAACCGTATTCAAATAATCAACCGGGGACTTATAAGTTTCCTGAGAAGCGGGAACTGCTAACCGCAAAGGCATATTTACACCGCTGCCGCCACCCCCTTCGAAGGTTTCTTTAACAGGTCCTTCCAGTCGTTCTTCAACAGGTTCGGCAGTCGTATGCGCCGTGTGGATTGCCTGCGTTCTTGCCGCCGTGATTTCTTCGCCAGTCAGGTGATCGCCAAGGATCCGGCGCAGGTACAGAACCTCATCATTCATGGTGTGCGACCGCACAACCGGCGATATCACCACATAACTGAGGTTTTTCTGTCTGAATATATTCGTGACCCCCGCCGTATGGAAGCCCCCGAAGACCATCACCACCGGCACGGACGGATTCTGTCTGCTGAGTTCCATGACCTTCGCAGCCATAGGCCCATCCCGCACAATCGCCATGGCGTAATGGTCAATCGCAGACCGAAGCGCTTCCCGCCATTCGCCGATGTCCTGCCCGGGCATAAGGTCATTGACCAGCGCCAGGATTTCCGGCGTTTGTTTCGCCACATAACCCACTTCTTCCATGGTCAACTGCTGACGGAAAAGATTCGCCAGAAGGCGGAATCCCTGCTCCGCTTTGACAAGATTCGTCAGAAACGCGGCTTTCGAGCCAGCCTGCCCAGCCAGCTCTATTTTCTTCTTCAGCAGCATGGACTGGGCAGCGCCATAATTATCGATATGTGAGACTCCAAGTTCTCTGGCCAGTTCACTCAGATCCATATCCCCGCGATTAAAGGCCTCTTCCACTTTCCATAATTTCCTTAGAGACCTTGGCGCATCCCGTTTGGACTGCGCTATGACGGCATGCAGTTCATCCAGCCTATTGGCCAGCCTGAGCCTGATCCCGGCGGATTGCCTGATCACGTTCAGATTCACCAGATAGTCCGTCTTATCATCTATGCCGGCTAAACGCACGGGTTTATCCGAATTCATGGCGAAGTATTCCATACCTGTCATTTCCGCTTCCCTCATCAGGAAATCGCCCAGTTTTTCGCGTTCTGCCAGACTGTGATTCCTGGTGAAAGAAAGATTTTCGTCTTCCCAGGCGCCTTCCACACCAACGACCATGGCGCCCCGCACAGGAGTAGCCTGCGGCTGGAATATTTTCAGCATCCCTTCTATATTCTTCTGCACACCATAATTGGCGTGGAGGTCTTCGATAAGGATCACGGGCTTTTCCGTGCTTCCCTTATAGAACGAATCCACGTACCCCAGGCGTGAGGGAGGCGTGAACGCGCGCACGAAATCCGGAACGGCCGGCGCGGCCATAGGCGCGGCGAACGCGGGCTGGAACGTTGAAGCAAGCATCGCTCCGCTCAATAGGATTGACAGCGTTTTTTTCGTCGAATATGAATTCATAGAGATTCTCCTGGTTTCGTCTCTCCCGCATGTAGTAAGCTGGGGCCCATCGATAAAGTCTTCCCTCTTTTAGTAGATCCCCTATAACAGATTTCGGGGATGATGCTGTTTAGCAACAGCATCAGTTTACGCGAAACCACAAAGTTTTTAAATATGTCCAAAGGCTAAAAATAAGGGACTATTATACCCATCAGGTTTATGGGCCCAGAAAACACATTGATTTAACGATGCGTTTTTGGGATGGGCTAGAACGAATAGACTAGCGCCAGACCATCAGGCTGCGGGACGAACGCCCATTGACGGGATTGGTGGTGGCGGCGAAGAAAATGCGAGGCCGAATACCCCAGAAGAGCGCCTGCAAAAACGTCCGAGAGCCAGTGCTCGTTTGAATAAATACGGGAAAATCCTACGGCAGTGGCCACAGCGTAAGACGGAAGCTACTTCATTACATCTTCACTTCTTAACTACCTCACCTTTCCCCAGAAAATCCCGCAGAAAACGGTTAAAGACAGTGGGATTTTCCAGATTAGATAAATGGCCCGCCCCTGTGATCGCGTGAAGTTCTGCGCCGCGGATTTTTTCCTGCATGATCCGGGCTACAGGGACCGGCGTAACAACGTCTTTTTCTCCGACCAACAAAAGCGTTGGAACTGATATTTTCGCGAGGCTTGCCGCATAATCTGTACGCGCAGCCAGAGCGATCAATGTGCCTATGGCGCCCAGCGGCGGATTAGACTCGATGATACTGCGGATTTTCTGTACCGCCGCCTGATTGTTTAAAAAAGTATCTTCAGAAAAAATGCCTTTTACGAACGCTTCCGCATAAGCGGACATCCCTTCAGCCTTTATTTTTCTGACTGCCGCAGCGCGGGCGATCTTTGCGTCATTTGAATCCGCTTCCGCGCGCGTGTCGCATAAAACCATGGCTCTCACACGGTCAGGGTTGCGCTCCACAGTTCGCAGCGCAATATATCCTCCCATGGACAACCCCACAAGCGCCGCTTTCTGTATTTTTAAATGATCAAGAAGCGCTATAAGGTCATCGACAAAAATCTCCAGGAGGTATTGCCCGTCGCCTGCGCCAGTTAAGCCGTGGCCGCGCACATCATAAGTGATAACCCGATAATCTCTGCGAAAAGCCTCAACCTGTGGCTCCCACATCGCCTGGCTGAATGGGAAGCCATGAATAAACACTACTGGCGCTTTTGACTTATCGCCATAGTCTGAATAATGCATCCTGATGCCGTTAATTAGCGTGTCCACTTCAGTATTTTACTATTCATACAACAAAAAACCCGTCCGCCAGGTTAGTGGAGAACGGGTTTTTTCGGGTGATTGAGCGATCCAGATATTGAAGCTTAAGCTGCGGCGTTGAATCCTCTTTGTGTGGCTTCTTCCCGAAGTCTTGCTAGATTAGATTTCAGCTCTTTTTTCTGTGAATTCCCAAGATTTGGCATCATGCTGCTAAGCTCTGACACTAATTCCCGGGCTTTCGCATTAAATTCTTCTTGAGTCGTTTCTGATGCAGATTTTAACCATTCAGAGAACGAACTTATTGCGGTCAAATAAGCAGGTTCCGACATCGCCGGGGTTGCACGGACGTTCTGGTTTTCTGCATCCTGCGCCCAGAACCGTTCCACCACTCTGTTTGCGAATTTCTTCGCGTTTTTAAAATTGAGCGCTCCCGCTCCATCCACCACCCCTAACCCCAAATCATCCAGAGCTGCAAAGATGGCCATCTGAACAACGTTATCGGTCAATATCTTAGCGTCTGCACGATTCCCGTAAACAGGAAAACCAGTATCAGAGTCCATTGTTTCCTCGGTAAGCATACTTTGCTTTGCTAAAACATTCTTGATAAGTCTTTCTAAAGACTTTTTGGTTATATCTTCTTCCACCTGCTTCGCAGGACTTTTCAAATGTCTGATTTGTTGTGCCTCCTGGTAATTCATGAAATCAATAGACCAGGGGTTGGTTACAGCATTTGAAAAAGTTACATACAAAGTGCCATCCCTAACTTCCGTCTGGGCATCATATTTATGTTTCTGAACAGACACTACCACTTTATTAATCCCCAAACCGCTCAAATATTCTCGAAAATCCGGAGCGGCCTCGTAATCGCTGCGGTCGGATGGATAATACGGTTTCCAAAACGATTCTACATGTCTCCATACCTGGTACCATCTTTTTTCCGCTTCTGACAACGAACCAGTAAATTCACTTATTTTTATGTCTCGATTCATTTTCTTCATATCTTTTACATCGAATTCAAATGAAGAGGAAGCGAACGCTTCAGGCCTGTCTAATGCCATTCCCGGAGTCGCTCGCGGCGGCTCCTGGTCACCATTTTGTTTTCTCACTGCTTCTTCGGTCGTCTCAACGATACCCTGCACAGACTGCACTTCCGCTGCCGGGACATCTTTCATTCCCGTTGTTTCCACCGCACCCGTCACTCCGGCTGTTTGGGTTACCGCCATCTGGCGAATATCACCGACCAAAGTCTGGGGAGTCAGGTGATTCCCCATCATCCGGCTTATGTAAAGCGCTTCGTCATGCATGGTTTGCGACTGGACTATCGGGGAAATGACCACATAAGACATATTCTTACGGCGCAGAATATCCTTAATCCCGGCTGTGTGAAATCCTCCGGCCACCACAACAACTGAAGTATCGGGATTGCCCTGCGCCAATTCAAAGGCATGTTCCGCCAAAGGCTTATCACGCATTAAAGCGATCGCATAGTAATCCAGCGCCGCCTTGATCGCATCTTCCCATTCCGCCATGTTTATCTCAGGCTGGAACGCTTTGACGGCAGCCAGGATTTCCGGAAGTTTTGCCGTAACGAATTCGACTTCTTCCAAGGTAAGTTGCTGGCGGAAAAGCCGCGAGAGCAGTTCCATGTCCTGATCCGCCTTAACCAGAGCGACCAGGCCTGCGGCCTTGTCTCCGGCTTTCTGCGCTGCGCGTATTTTCACCCTATAAAGGAAGGCTTCCGCTTCGCCGTAATCGGCAATGGATTTGACGCCCAGATTACGCGCCAGTTCATTAAGATCCATATCGCCTTTCCTGAAAGCCTCTTCCAGCTTCCAGAGTTTCTTCAAATCTTTTGGCGCATCATTTTTCGCATAGGCTATTGAGGCCCGAAGCGAATCCACCTTATCCGCCAGTTTAAGCCTGGCTGCCATGGATCTGCGGATCAAATCCCGATGCAGCAGATAATCTTCTTTGCTGTCTACTCCCACCAGTTGAACCGGCTTCTCCGAAGTCACGGCAAAATGTTCTGTCGCCGAAATTTCCGCTTCTTTCAGGAAAATATCGCACATGGCTTTACGGACTTTGGGGGTTATATTGCGGAAATAGGAAGTATCTATCGGCCCCCATGCGGCTTCTGCTCCAAGTATCATGGGACGATCACCGGCAGTAACCCTTGGCTGAATGAAACTGAGCATGCCCATAATATTCTTCTGTACGCCGTAGTTGGCGTGGAGGTCTTCAATAAGGATCACGGGCTTTTCCGTGCTTCCCTTATAGAACGAATCCACGTACCCCAGGCGCACGGGCGGCGTGAACGCGCGGACAAAATCCGGAACGGCCGGCGCGGCCACAGGCGCGGCGAACGCGGGCTGGAGCGTCGAAGCAAGCATCGCTCCGCTCAATAGGATTGAAAGCGTTTTCTTCGTCGAGGATGCGTTCATAGGAATTCTCCGTTTTTCTGTCATTCGCCAGACGTCTGGCGAATCCAGTTTTTGAAAATCTTTTTAGATGGATGCCCGACTACGGCGCTCGAGCATGACATCTGTAAGACGCTTCATCAGTCTACGCCAAACCACAAAGTTTTTAAATATGTCCAAAGGCTAAAAATGCAGGACCTTTGGTCCCATGGAAAATGTGTGAATATCTACTTAACTCATTTTGTGTTAAACTACTGCCATGACAATGACCAAAGAGCCGTACGACAGATTTGGTTTGTTAGATTTCCAGAGGCACTTTCC
>Ga0181520_10007839_pt1 | contig 15481 bp, 10 predicted proteins | sample PEATcosm2014_Bin_29_FD_132451 | JGI IMG/M metagenome (GOLD analysis project Ga0181520, IMG submission 132451) | Peatland microbial communities from MTU Mesocosm Facility, Houghton, MI, USA - PEATcosm2014_Bin02_30_metaG | ecosystem: Environmental > Terrestrial > Soil > Wetlands > Peat | place...
CGCCCAGCCCCAGGGATCGGCGCTCACCCAGGTCCAGCCGTAGTAATCCAACCACTCCCACTGCCCATTCTGATACGGCGCCCAACCGGGCGCGACCTGCGGCTGCCAGACGTTGCCGTAATCGGGCGTGTAGACCCAGTCCCCGTTATTGTCCAGATCCTCGGATCCGTAAACTCCCTGTGGCACCCGCTGCGCGCTGCGCGATTGCGTGAGCATACGATCACGGCTGTCCGACCAGGCATCCCAGGCATCGGCTGCCGGCGCTGTCACCATCTGAAATTCAGGATCGGCGGTGGAACCGCGGGCGATCATCATTTGTCCCGTGCTCACCCATTGCGAACCACGGGGCGAGAAGACCTCTACGTCCCCTGCCCTGACGGTGAGCTCGGTTTGGCCGGATGCGTTGACAGAAATGCGATAAATCCCAACTTTCGTTGGCTTTACAGAGATATTCGGAGTATCTACCTCAGCATTTGTGCTGGAGGGCCTTAACACGCGGTATGTTAACGTGCCCTGAGAAAGCTCAACTTGGAGCCGGTCCGCCTCCAGGGCCGCGATTCTGATTTCCGCGGTACCGCCCAGGCGGAGCAGGTTGGCCGCATCGAACTCAACTTCGGCCCGTGAGTTGGGGCCGGTGGAAATGTGGTCGTCGGCCAGCAGCGGGGCGTTGATTACGCCTGCGACCCAGTCGGCGTCGGCGCGTTTCACCGAAACCTGACCGTCCATGACGCTGATCCGGGCGACGCCATGTTGCTGGTCGTCGGCTTCCTGCGCCCGGAGCGGCGCGCCGGTGCCTGCCGTGAGAACGGCCGCCAGAACCCATCCCATCGAGCGAAGCTGCATGCGAACCATGGCGGAATCCTTTCTAACGTCCGCACCGGTAGGAGCAAGGAGGCTGCCAAAGACAAGCGGTAAATCTTTCAGATAGTTACGAGTTCCAGCACGGTTCGCGAGTGGCCGAAAACCACCAGTCTGGCTGCGTTGGAGCAGGCCTGGAATTCACAGGCCCTTCACAAAACCCCTCATATCGCAGTAAGATATTCACCAATGGAGTGGGAGAAACCACTCCAACGGGGTGCTTTCTTGGGAAAGCCAAAAGGGGCAAACAAAAAATGAAAAAGCTGATCGTGTTGTGCATGCTTGCCGCTGGCATCGTTGCAGGCCTGGTGGCACAAGACATCACCGGCACCATCGAGGGCAGCGTCCTCGATGCAAGCGGCGCCGGCGTACCTAACGCGAAAGTCACGATAACCAGCGCGGACCGCCACCAGGTGGTCCGCACCAGCACTACGGATTCGGCCGGCTACTACTCGGCGCCGCTGATTCCGGTTGGAACCTACTCGATCAAGGTGGAGGCTACGGGGTTCAAGACAGCGAACCGCACAGGCGTCGCACTGAACGTCAACGATGATCTGAAGATCAATCTGCCGCTGGAGGTGGGGAGCCTTACCGAGTCGGTGGAAGTGAAGGCGGACACAGCACAAGTGGAACTGGCCACGCCGGCCACTTCGACCACCATCACCGGTACGCAGGTGCGCGAGCTGTCGCTGCGTACGCGCAACTACGAGCAACTGGTCTCACTGATGCCGGGCGTCACGGCCAACTCGACGGACGAACTCTACATCGGCAACTCGGCGCCGGCAGGCACTGCGGCGACAATTCCCTTCTCCGTGAACGGAAATCGCAACTCCGCCAACAATTGGACCGTGGACGGGGCCGACAACGTGGACCGGGGCAGCAATCTGACCCTGATGACATTTCCCAGCGTGGATGCCATCGCGGAGTTCAAGGTAGAACGTGCGCTGTACACGGCCGACACCGGCCGCGCCGGCGGCGCCCAGGTTAGCGTGGTGACCAAGAGCGGTACCAGCGCGTTCCACGGCGATGTCTACGAATTCGACCGCAACAACGCGTTCGCCGCCAACAACTGGGCCAACAACGCCACCCGCGTGAATGTGATCAACGGCGTGGCTCAGGTTCCGGCGCTGCGCTGGAACGATTTCGGCGGCACCATCGGTGGCCCGGTCTATATCCCCGGCCACTTCAACAAAGACAAGAACCGGACGTTCTTCTTCTTCTCCGAAGAGGCGCGCCGCATCATCACCTACACCACTTTCAATCCCACGCTGCCTACCCAAGGGATGCTGCAAGGCGCTTTTCCGCAGGCGGTCTGCATCACCACACTCACCGGCTGCGCGTCGGGGTCGACGCCGGTGACCCAGATTCCCGTCACCCAGATCAACCCCATCGCCGCTGAATACATCAAGGACGTCTTCGGCAAGATGGCGCTGCAATCCGCCAACACGCTGGCGTCGACCACGGCGGGCTTTTTCCCGCAGCGGAACCTCTACGACAGCCGCCAGGAGATTGCGCGAATCGACCAGAGCTTCGGCGAGAGAATCCAGCTCTGGGGGCGTTTCGAGAATGATAGTATCCCCACCACCGAACCGGGCGGCCTGTTCACCGGCTCGACCATTCCGAACCTGGCCACCACCAACACCAATTCGCCTGGGCGCAGCTACGTGGTCCACGCGGTGGACAGCATCCGGCCCTCGCTGCTGAACGATATCGCATTCGACTTCGCGCAGAGCGCCATCCACTCCACCCCAGTCGGATTGTCGAACAAATCCGACAATCCGGATATCAACGTGCCGGAGCCGTTCCAAAACTCGCAAGGAGTCATTCCGGAGCTCTCATTCACGGGTGGGTCTTCGGTGTTGGGATACGGGCCGTACAACGAATTCAATAAAAACTACAACGTGTTCGACAGCGTGACATGGATCAAGGGCGCCCACATCTTCAAGTTCGGCGTTTCCGTCAACCGGTACAACAAGACCGAAAACGCCGCCAACCAGGAGGGTTCCTTCGGCTTCACCAACACGGGAGCGCCCAGCGGAACCAATTCATTTATGCAGTCCTGGGCGAATTTCCTGTTGGGCAACGTCGCCAGCTTTACGATGCCATCGACCGACATCACGCCGAACATCTGGACCTGGCAGGACGAAGCGTGGGCACAGGACAACTTCCGCGTCAGCCCGCGTCTGACGCTGTACATGGGCGTGCGCTGGTCGTACTTCGCGCAGCCAACCGATACGAATCAGTTGCTCGACAATTTCGATCCGGCCTTGTACAGCGCATCCAACGCCCCGCAAATCAACACAGCCAACGGCAACCTGGTGATCGGGACCGGAAATAACCCATCCACTAACGGGATTATCATCGGCGGGAAAGGCTCGCCGTACGGCGCCAAAGTTGGTAACGACGTCCACAAGGATTTCGCGCCCCGGCTGGGTGTGGCATGGGATCCGTTCGGATCCGGCAAGACGTCGGTCCGCGCCGGTTACGGCATCTATTACGATTCCGGCTTGTTTGGCACCTATGAGCAGAACACTTTTGCCAATCCGCCCTACGTCCAGTCGGTGAGCATTTCGAATGCCCCGTTCTCGAACGTCGCAAGCGGGACGGTAAACATATCGGCGGCTCCGCTGGTGCTGCACGCAACGCAAATCCCCGCGCTGGTGCCTTACGTTCAGCAGTGGACGCTGGACGTCCAGCACGAGCTTCCCAAGGGCGTTGTGCTCGATGTCGGCTACGTCGGGTCAAAGGGAACGCATCTGCAGGGGATCGTGGATATCAATGAAGCTGCTCCTGGGGTGGCGCTGGCGGCGGGCCTGCATGCCGCCAACGGCAATACGGTCTTCACTTCGGCCGACGATCCGCGCATCAATGCCGTGCGCCCGTATCTTGGCTTCAACGCCATCAACACCATCGAGACCGCGTTCGATTCGAACTACAATGCGCTACAGGTAATGGTGCAAAAGAATTTCGGTGGCGCGGGCCTGCTGGCGGGGGCCTATACCTGGTCCAAGAATCTCACCGACAACGCCTCCGACCGATCGAACGCGCCGCAGAACAGCTACAACTGGCATGAAGGCGAATATGGCCCGGCCACGCTGGACCGGACGCAGGTGCTGACCTTGAATTACGTCTATACGCTGCCGTTCTTCAAGGGCAACCACGGCGCCCTTGGGTACGCCTTGGGCGGATGGGAACTGTCGGGTATCGCCAGTTTCTACACCGGATCGCCGTTCACGGTCACCACTTCCAACGCAGACCCCGCCGGTCTCGGCCTGCTGGGCTCGAGCGCGGCCAGTTCGCGTCCGGACATAGTTTGCGGCCCTAACGCCAACGCGCCGGAGCAATACACCGGATTTACCGGCGCGGGCCGGCCGACCTGGTTCAACACGTCTTGCTTCGCAGCGGTTCCGCAAGGCGCAGTGCGGCCTGGGAATACCGGCCGTGGGACGTTGCGCGGCCCTGGTTTCGGGAACCTGGACATTGCCCTGATGAAGAACTTTGGCCTTACCAGAAGCGAGGCGGTGAAGCTGCAACTCCGCGGTGAAGCCTACAACGCCCTGAATCTGGTGAACCCGAATGGCTTCGCCAGCACCAACATCACCAGTGCATCATTCGGTGAGATCAGCTCGTTCCGCGAGGCGCGCGTCATTCAGATCGGCGCCAAGCTGATGTTCTGACGCGGCAATGGCCCGCAGACGGGAGGGCGAATCACGCGCTGACACCCTGCACTAGAATGGGAGCCATGTCCGCTGCCGGCCATACCATCCCCGAAATCCTCGAGAAACTGCACCTGGAGCCGCTGAATTCCGGCGCCTGCTGGGGCGACTGGATCGCCAATCCGGGCGGCGGCGAACTGGCGTCGCTCAATCCCGCTACCGGCGAAACGCTGGCGCGCGTGCAGTTGGCCGGGCCGGCCGATTATGAAGTCATAACGGCGCGCGCCGCCGCGGCCTTCGACGAGTGGCGCATGATCCCCGCTCCGCAGCGCGGCGGCATCGTCCGCGAAATCGGCGACGAGCTGCGGGCGAACAAAGCGGATCTGGGCGCGCTGGTGACGCTCGAAATGGGAAAAATTCTCGCCGAGGGACTGGGCGAAGTGCAGGAGATGATCGATATCGCCGATTTCGCGGTCGGCCTTTCGCGCCAGCTTTACGGCCTCACCATGCACAGCGAGCGGCCTGGGCACCGCATGTACGAACAGTGGCACCCGCTCGGGATCGTGGGCGTCATCAGCGCTTTCAATTTTCCGGTGGCCGTGTGGTCGTGGAACGCTCTCATCGCGGCCGTGTGCGGCGATTGCGTGCTGTGGCGGCCGTCGTCGGAAACGCCGCTCACCGCCATCGCCGTGCAGAAGATCTGCAACCGCGTGCTCGACCGGCACGGCCTGAAGGGCGTCTTCAATCTGGTGATCGGCAAGAGCGCAACCGTCGGCGAAATGCTGATCCGCGACCGCCGCATCCCGCTGGTGAGTTTCACCGGCTCGACCGAAGTGGGCCGGCACGTTTCCGAAGTGGTGGCACAACGGCTGGGCCGCAGCATCCTCGAACTAGGCGGCAATAACGGCATCATCGTGATGGATGACGCCGACCCCGCTCTGGTGGTGCGGGCGGTGCTGTTCGGCGCGGTAGGTACGGCCGGCCAGCGCTGCACCACCACGCGGCGCCTGTTCCTGCAACGCGGCATCGCGTCGAAAATCACCGCGGCGCTCGAGAGTGCGTACCGCCAGGTGAAGATCGGCGATCCGATCGACGAGGCCACGCTGATGGGACCGCTGGTGAACGCCCGAGCGGTAGACGAAATGATGGATGGCATCCGCCGGATTCGCGAGCAAGGCGGCGAGATTCTCCATGGCGGCAGGCACATCGACGGCTGCTACGTCGAACCCACGCTGGTACGCGCGCGGCCCGAGATGCCGATTCTGCAGGAGGAGATCTTCGCGCCGATACTCTACCTCATCGTATTCGATCATCTGGATGAAGCCATCCACTGGCACAATGGCGTGCCGCAAGGCCTTTCGTCCGCCTTGTTCACCAACAGCCTGGTGGCTGCCGAAACATTCTTGAGCCATCGCGGTTCCGACTGCGGCATCGCCAACGTGAACATAGGCACCAGCGGCGCGGAAATCGGCGGCGCTTTCGGCGGCGAAAAGGACACCGGCGGCGGCCGCGAATCCGGCAGCGACGCCTGGAAGGCCTACATGCGCCGCCAGACCAACACCATCAACTGGTCCGGCCAATTGCCTCTGGCGCAGGGGATCCGCTTCGAGGTGTGAGAGTAAGGCGGCCAGGTTTTTCGTTTGCCAACGCCCGCTTGCGGGCGGTTTCTTGCGCCGATCCGAGCCGGACAAGGCGAGTAAGATGATAGGGTGAGCAACCGTACCCTGCTTCTTCTCGCCGCCGCGGCGGCATTCGTCTGGCCGGCGGCCGCGCAAGTCAAGACCGATCCGGCGCCGGAAAAAGCCGGCGTCGTCATCAAGGTCTACCCAGGCGCGGAGAGAATCGGCGTCATGATCGACGGGGAGCCGTTCACGGAATTCTTCGTTGCCGGCGCGAGTGTCACCAAGCCTTATCTGCATCCGCTGCGCACTCCCTCGGGCACCTACGTCACGCGCATGTGGCCAATGGAAAAGGTCGCCGAAGAGGCGGGTATCGCCAGGCCCGACCATCCGCATCAGCGCGGCCTCTGGTTCGCGCACGAGAAGGTCAATGGCCTGGATTTCTGGAACAACGACGCCGCTTACACCACACCCAATCGCGGCAAAATCGTCCTCGCCAGGCTGGACGAAGTGAGCAGCGGAAAGGACCAAGGTGTGATCGCCGCCACTTTCGACTGGACCGACCTGGCGGGTCACAAGGTGCTGACCGAATCGCGGCGGATGACATTCTATGCCGACCCGAAGCTGCGCGTCATCGATTTCGACATCACGCTGACCGCGGCGGCGGACGCGGTGACTTTCGGCGACGCCAAGGATGGCGCCTTCGGCATCCGCATGCGGCCGGTGCTTCAGGAAGCCGGCGGCACCGGTCACATCACCAACGCCGATGGCCTGGTGGGCGAGCGGCAACTCTGGGGCAAGCCCTCCAACTGGTGCGACTACTCCGGTGAGGTGAACGGCGAGAAGGTGGGAATCGCGATTCTGGACCACCCCGATAACCCGCGTCACCCGGTGCGCTGGCACGCGCGCGGCTACGGCCTGTTCGCGGCCAATCCGTTTGCGCTGGCGGCTTTTACGGGCGACAAAACCAAGGACGGATCGTTGACGGTTGCGCCGGGCCAATCCGTGCGCTTCCGTTATTCGCTGATCATCCACGAGGGCGATGCCCAGGACGCCGGCATCGCCGTCCAGTGGGCCAAATACTCGGTCCGGAAATAACGCCGGACCCCGATGATCGCCTTCCGTCCGCTGTTCCGCAACCCGCACCTGCAGACCATCGCATCGCATTTCTGGCAGCGGCCGCGCGCCGCGCACCGGCGCGAGCGGCGCATCATCGAAACAGAACCGGGCGTTTGTGTACTGGTGGAATCGCAGCGTCCGGAGGAGCCAGCGGCAGGCGAGATCGTGATGGTGCATGGCCTGGAAGGCTCGGGCGAGGCGGGCTACATCGAAAGCCTCGCCGCCGCCGCGCTGCGCTCCGGGTACGCCGCGCACCGGTTCCACATGCGCACCTGCGGCGGCACGCAGCACCTTTCGCCCACGCTGTATCACGCCGGCCTGACCGGCGATCTGGCCGCGGTGCTGCGCATCTTCCGCCAGGAGGGCCGCGCGCCGGCCTTCGTGGTGGGGTTCTCGCTGGGCGGCAATGTGGCGATGAAGCTGGCCGGAGAATTCGGCGATTCCGCCGCGGAACTCATGCGTGGGGTCTGCGGCGTGTCGGCGCCGCTCGACCTGGAAGCCTCCGCACGGCGCATCGCCGCTTTTGACAATCGCCTTTACGAGCTTCGCTTCGTGCGTAAGATGCGCCGGCGCCTGCTTTCGACGGGCCGCTATGGGACGGCCGATCTTGCCGGTCTCGATTCGCTGCTCGCGATCGACGACCACATCACGGCGCCGTCGTTTGGCCTGCGTACCGCGCACAATTACTACCGCACACAATCGGCGATCGGGTACGTGGAGCGGATTCGCGTCCCCGCGCTGCTGATTCAGTCCAAGGACGACACCTTTGTGCCGTGGCGGATACTGGAGCATCCGGCGGTGCGCGGCAATCCACTCATCCAGACTGTCCTGACCCAACACGGCGGCCACCTCGGCTTCCTGGCGCGCGGCCCGCACCGATTCTGGCTGGACGAGGCGATTCTGGATTGGATTCGCGCGCAGGTCTAACGGAGCCGCGACCGGAGGGAGCGGTTGCAGGCAATTACCTGGAACCCTACCGCAACAGCGCCTCGGCCCCGCGTTGGATGAGGGCTGCGGTGGCTCCGCCGGCCAGCGCGGAAACCGACGCTGCTGCGGCGCCCTTCCGCTTCCACTCTTCGTGCACGGCGTGATAACCCAGATAAACCAGCCAGCCGGCGGTGAGGCCGAGCGGATAGACGGTCCACATGTTTCCCAGGTGCGGCGCCAGCGCGAGTGCCAGCGCGCCGCCGGCCAGCGTCGCGCCCTCCGCCAGCAGGCACCAGAGCAGCGCCACGGCTCGCGACGGAACGGCCGCCCGCATCACACCGCCCAGCGCGACGCCCTCCGGCACTTTGTGCAAGGCGATTGCGATTGGCACGGCGACGCGCAGCCCGAGCGGAGCTGCGTGCTGGACCACCGCTACGCTCCAGCCGTCGAGCGAACTGTGCAGCGCGGCGGCGACGATCAGCGGAGCGGCGAAGCCGTGCAATTCGGTGCCACAAGCGCTGTGATCGTGGTCGTGCGCGCAGGTGGGGCAAATCGGGTAAGCGTAACGATTGATGAGGAGCAACAGGCCGTAGCCGCCGGCGCACAACGCCAGTGTGAGAAGCCAACTGGAATCCTCGGCCAACTCCGGCAGCAGACCGAACAGCGCCACGCCGATCAGCACGCCGGCGCTGAACGGAACCACCACGGCGATACGGCTGCGCAGGCCGGTGAGCCAGATTCCCAGCGCGGCACCCGCGCACCCCACCAACGCCGCCAGCGCCGGCGGCGCAATTCCCGATTGGAACCAGATCAAGGCCAAGTTCTTACTCTAGCAGGTGCGTTGCGGCCCTCCCACGCTTCGGCCGCCGGCGCGGCTGAGCGGGCGACTGCCACTGGAGCGACTGCCACTTGATCGTTTCAGAGGTTCCTCCCTTGTATAATTAGGATTCTCAAAGGCGCCTGCCGCACCGGATTCATCGCGCAGCCTGCTGAACACATCGAGCAGCCGCACACGGCGTTTCCATAGTCGAGTGCACGGCCAGGATTTCAGGAGAGAGCGAGAGGCACGTGACCATCAGTCGGGTTTTATCGATCCAGACTGCGGGGTGGCTGACGCAGATTGCCGCTATACTTGCCCTGCTTCTATTCTCGACTCGCAAATACGGTCCCAAACCAGCCGCGTCACCCGGACGTGTCTCCTGGTCGCACTGTGCTTTGGCTGTGTGCGTCGCGTGGGCATGGCGGATGGCCTGCTTATTCCTGCTGACTTCGCTCGGGTTTCATTACTCGATCCCTGACGATGCGTCCCGCTTTTATCTCTCGTGGGGGTGGTACAAGCGACCGTATCTGATCACGTGGGACGGCATATGGCAAGGCGGCACGTCTTACGCAAATGGCCTTGCCATGCATCTAATCAACGATCCCTTGGCGGCGATCCGATGCGTTGCAGTGTTATTCAACCTGTTAGCGTTACTCGGCGTGTTCCTGTTTGCAGAAGGTATCTACCGCGACCGCCGGCACTCGATTCTGACAGTGCTGTTTGCGGCTCCCTGGTCGATCGGCATTCTGCTCGGGGCCGGGACTATGCCGGAAACACCCCTTGTCGGTTTCCTCCTTGGCGGCGCCGGGCTTTTCCTGATAGGACTTTCGGCCGCCCCACGGTCCAGGTCGCTGGCGTGGTGGGCCGCTGCTCTGTGCTTCGCTGCCGCGACCTCGTTCCACATGGTTGCATGGATGGTGTTAGCGCCTATCCTCGTGGTGTTGCTCGTTTATGCCTGGATTTCACAGAGACAAGGGGGCGCCTTCCGGTTGACGACATGGTTGTGGTTTGCCGCTGTGTCCGTTTCCTACTGTGCCATCTGGCTCGTTGGTTGCTGGGTGAAGTTTGGTTCGCCTTTTGACCCAATCGAACGAAATGCCCATTCTTTAATTCGGGATTCCGGGATAACTCTCCTATCGGACCGCCTTTCCGCGTATCCACGCGCACTGTTGCACAACTTATGGCCGCTCTTGCCGCTGGTTCTATTCGGCACCGTCTGGAGCTCCGTTCGAACCGGTTCGGAGCGAGGACGTGTTAGGACCGTTTTGACTACCATGTGTCTGGGGTTCGGCGTGTTAATAGCTTCCGCCGTCGCTGCGAATCCAGATGGACACCCCTACACAACAGTCACTCTTTTCAGCGTGGCCCTATTACCGATAGCCCTTTCTCCGCTGCTCGATCTATTGTCTTCGGCACGCACGCATACACGGCGTCAGCGTATCGGGGCCGCCGCTCTGGTTGCCTTGGTCGGGGCATTTTGGGTGTGGGACAATCACGTCCTCGTGATGCGTTCCCTGCGGGGGGCAGGCGGCCCTGACACCGATGCGATCGCGGCCGGGACCTGGCTCCGAGCGGAGATGCTGACGCCTCATCTGCTTGACCTTGGCGCCTCGGCGCCCCCGGTGCGCGTCTGGACGGAAAGTCATCTCAAGGACCTCGCGATTCTTTATGCGTGCGGCTTACTGGGCAGACTCGAGCAGTGGGAACCGGATACGGACCCCGTCGATTCCATGCAACAAGGCCAGTACCTGGTGACAGATCGTGATATTCAGAACACGAAATTGACTCTGCGATTCAAAGTGGCACGGTATAACGTATACCAGCTTGGGCGGCTGGCACCAGGTACGATGCCACAGGATGCGGGCGGCCGATGAGCAGTGGCTCAACGAGTCCCGGCCCGAATCGCGTCAACGCCGCGCGTGTAATGCGCCCCGCCTTGCGGGTTCCGGTCCGGGCGTTCCCTACCCTATCGCGAGATGCCTAATTGCGTGAGCAGCCAGGCGTATTCGAACGATTGGTCCTTCAAGCGGTCATAGCGGCCGGACGCGCCGCCGTGGCCGGCGGGCTCCATCTTGATCTTCAGCAACAGCGGGTTCGAATCGGTCTTAAGGGTGCGCAGGCGCGCGACGTACTTGGCCGGCTCCCAGTACATCACCTGGCTGTCGTTGAAACTGGTGGTGACCAGCATGGCCGGATAGGCGCGGCGTGCCAGGTTGTCGTAAGGGCTGTAGGTCTTCATGTAATCGTAGTCGGCCTTCTGGTTGGGGTTGCCCCATTCCAGATACTCGCCCACGGTCAGAGGCAAGGACGCATCCATCATCGTGTTCATCACGTCGACGAACGGTACGGCCAGGTGCACGGCGCGGAACAGCTCGGGCGCCAGGTTGACGGACGCGCCCATCAGCAACCCGCCCGCGCTGCCGCCTTCAATGGCCAACCGCTTGGCTGAAGTCCAATGTTGCGTCTCCAGATACTCGGCGCAATCGACGAAATCGAAGAAGGTGTTCTTCTTCTTCATGAGCATGCCGTCTTCGCGCCACTGTTCGCCCATTTCATCGCCGCCGCGAATGTGGGCGATGGCGAAGGCCACGCCGCGGTCGAGCAGCGCCAGTCGCGGGCCGGAAAAGCTCGGTGGCGTGCCGAAGCCGTAAGAGCCGTACCCGTACAGCAGCACCGCGCCCGAACCATCGCGCGGGAAGCCCTTGCGGTAGACGATGGAGATGGGGACCTTGACGCCGTCGCGCGCAGTTGCCCACAGGCGCTCGGTCGCATAGTTGGACGGGTCGAAGCCGCCCGGCACCTCCTGGCGCTTGCGGAGCGTGGACTTGTGAGAGCGGACGTCGTAATCGTAGACGCTGGGCGGCGTCACCATGCTCTGGTAGTTGTAACGGTACGAGTCGGAATCGAATTCCGGCGTCCCGCCCGGGAACGCCGCGTAGACCGGTTCGGGAAACTCGATCGCGGTCCAGTTGCGCGCATCGAAATCGTAGACGCGGATGCGATCGATCGCTTGCGTCTTCTCGACCACCACGGCGAAATCGCGGAACAGATCGAGGTCCTGAATGCGCACGTCGGCGCGGTGGGGCACCAGCACCTTCCAGTTCGCGGGCGCGTGGTCCTTCTCGGGCGCCGTCACCACTTCAAAATTATGGCCGCCCTTGTTGGTGCGGATATAGAAAAGATCACTGCGGTGATCCAGGTAATAGCGGTGCTGCTTTTCGCGCGGCAGGAAGACCTGGAACGTGCCGCCGGGCTCGCCTGCCGGCAGATAGCGGCACTCGGAGGTATCCTTGCTTTCGATTCCCAACACCAGGTACCGCTTGTCGCGCGTCTTCTGCAGGCCGACGTCGTACAGCTCGTCTTTTTCTTCGTAGAGCAGCGTCAACCCGGAATCGCCCAAGGCGTGGCGCCAAAGCTTGTCGGGGCGCTTGGTGACGGTGTCCTCGGTGGTGAGGAACAAGGTGTGGTTGTCGGCCGCCCACTCGACTGAAGTGACGCGCTCAGCGGTGTCGGGCAGCGTGCGGCCGTCGCGCAGGTCCTTTACCTGGAGGGTGTACTGGCGGAAGCCGGTGTAGTCGACCGTGTAGGCGAGCAGGTTGCCGTCGTCGCTGACCACGAAATTGCCGACGCCGACGAACTTGTGCTGTTCGCCGAGCTGGTTGGCATCGAGCAGCACCTCCTCCGGCGCGTCCATGTTGCCCTTGCGGCGGCAGCGAATGGGATACTGCTTGCCTTCCACCGTCCGCGCGTAATACAGGTACGCGCCGCGCCGCACGGGGACGCCCATGTCGGTCTGCTGGATGTGGCTCAGCATTTCGGTGTACAACGCTTCCTGGAAGGGCTTGAGGCCGGCAGTCATGGCCGCGGTGTAAGCGTCCTCCGCCTCCAGATAGCGGACCACTTCCGGGTCGGTTTTCTCGCGCAGCCAGAAATAGTTGTCGATGACGGTTTCGCCGTGGCGCACGTCGCTGTGCCCCTTGATGGGCGCAACCGGCGGCGCCGGAGCGTTGGGCGCTTGGGCGGCGAGCGGCATCAGCGCGACCACTCCCAGGGTGGCAAACAGGCGGGAAAACTGCGGCATTTGGTCTCCTTCACGCGGCGGGTTCTCATGGTTGGGTCAGATATTATATTGATGCTAGCGCGGTGCATCGGGTGCAGGGTTGGGGCCAACAGCGGCCAGCGGTCTGGCGCCGATCAGATCGCGGTCGGGACGATGGTCATTTCCGAAATCACGGCGCGGGGCGGCATTTGGGCGCATGCCAGCACGGCCTCGGCGACGTGCTCGGGCAGGAGGGCCTGCGCGAGTTGTTCGGGTGACGGCTTCACCGGGCGCTTCTCCAGTATCTCGGTGTCCACCAGGCCGGGGTTAACGACGGTGGTGCGGATACCGTTCACGTGCTCCTCGAAACGGATCGCGTGGGCCAGGCCAATCAGGCCGTGCTTGGACGCCTGATAGGCCGCGCCGGAGATATCCGGGGCGCGGCCTGAGATGGAGGCGATGAAAATCAGGTGGCCAGCGCGCGCGTCGCGCATGGCGGGCAGGACGGCCTGCGTGACGTAGTAAGCGCCGTTCAAGTTGGTCGCGATCAACTCGTCCCAGATGGCCGGGCGCAGGCGGACCAGCGCGCGGTCAGGCGTGTTGGTACCCGTCGCGTAGACCATGATGGCGATGGGCCCGAGCAATCGGCGCGTGTCGGCCACCAGGCGGTCGACGTCGGGCACGCTAGTGGCGTCGGCGCAGCAGATCTCGAGCGAATGGCCCGCCATCTCGGCCTTGAGCGCGCGCAATCGATCCTCGCGCCGCGCCGAAGCCATGACTCTGGCGCCGTTACGCGCCAACAGAACGGCCACGGCCCGACCGATTCCGCTCGACGCGCCGACCACCAGCGCCACTTGATCTTTAAGGGAGACAGGCATAAGCCAGCATTATGGCAGAGTTGCAGGACCGGGAGCTATACTCGATGGTCCGGCGAAGATGCCCTCGAAGCAATCCATCCAACTCGGGCAGGTGCAGGAGACCCTGCTGGTACCGCTCTACATGCGCGCACTCGAGAGTCGCAGGAAGTTCCCCATCCTGTACGATCCCAAAGCGGTCGAAATGGTCGAATCCATCGATTGGGATTTCCGAAGGTTCGGGCAGCGGTGGAGGGTCCTCGCGTGCGCCCTGCGTTGCGCCATGTTCGATGCGTGGGTTGCGGATTTTCTGCGCTGCCATCCGGAAGGCACCGTGGTAGAGATCGGCTGCGGGCTCAACACGCGCTTCGAACGGCTCGACAATGGCCGCGTCCACTGGTTCGACCTCGACCTGCCGGACGCCGTAGAATTGCGACGTAAGTTCTTCACTGACAGCGAGCGCCGCACGACTCTGGCTGCGTCGGTTCTCGATCCGGATTGGATCGAGATGGTGCGACGCAGCCCTGGGCCGTATTTCTTCGCAGCGGAAACAGTATTCGTCTATCTGGAGGAGCGGGAGGTAAAGGCAGCGCTGTCACAGATTATGCGCAACTTTCCGGGCGCCAGCATTGCCTTCGACACCACGAGCCGCAGAGCCATAGACGGCGGGAACAGGGATATGGTCCGCAGGAAAATGGCGTCGCGCTTCGCGTGGGCCTGCGAAGACCCGAGAGAGATTGAGCGCTGGAACATCGGACTGCGCCTGGTGGAATCGCGTACGATGGTGGACGTTCCCACTCCTCTGAAGCGGCGCCTTTCCGTGCCAATGCGAGCCACGTTTGGGATGTTTCGCAGACTCTTCCCCAGGCCGGTGAAGGCATATCAACTCAATCTTTTCGCTGGGCAGCCGGCAGGGTGACGGCTAGCCGCGCGCGACGATCCTGAAGACACGAAGGAATGTCGAGACGAATCTCGACACAGCAGGCAGGACTGCCCTCGCCACGGCGCGCTTATGCGGAGAGCGCTTTGACGCGGCTGTGCAGATTGCTTTTGTATCGCGCAGCCGTGTTTTTCTTGATGATGCCGGACTTCGCCGAACGGTCGATGACGGAAAACGTGGCCGGCAGCAGGGCGGCGGCGGCGGAAGCGTCCTTGCCGGCGATGGCGCGCCGCATGGCGCGGATCTGGTGGCGGAGGCGGGTCTTGTTTTTGCGGTTGGTTTCCGTGCGCCGTTCCATCTGGCGCACCCGCTTGAGCGCGGAATACGTGTTGGCCATCTGTGCTAAATCGAATCCTTACTTCAGCGTTTTGAGCTTTTAGGATAGCGCAATCAGGCGCCGTCCGGCAACTCGCCCTTGTCCCGGAAAAGCCCCGGAAGGCCAGCCATCAATCATCAAGCCTGGGATCCCGTGCGGTTTCCCTGCCCGCCAGCCGATGAGCATTCTTCGGCAATAGTCATACTGCGGCATCTGAAACTGAGCAATGGCTGGCGGCTATCCGAGGCTATCCTACCTTTCGCGCTGGGCCGATGTAGGCGCGCTCCACCTTGGCTACCCGAATGTGGTAGTGCGAGTACCATTCCCGCCTGC